>JAABUL010001822.1_pt1 | contig 38196 bp, 10 predicted proteins | sample 5559151 | NCBI WGS metagenome assembly JAABUL01 (sample SAMN10711876, study PRJNA513368) | rock metagenome | isolation source: Antarctica rocks | place: Antarctica: Victoria Land, Pudding Butte sud | reverse complement strand
TCCGAGAGTATGGAAATGGCTAGGAAAAGAGTCACGGCAACAGTGGAAAACGAGACTGGTCAAGTGCTGCTGTTGCAGCTGCTACATCCGGAAAAGGCTGTTCTGACGTGGACCCGACGGTAATAGCCTCATTTTGAAGGGCAGCAAGAGCTATATATCAGCAATCGCTATATTTATCATGAACTTAGTATGTTGTCGAGAAACAGAGCATAGGTCCTAGGAATGGGTTGAGAGGAACGAACAACTCTTCCATCACATCAGGCAGTTTCCTGACTTCTCCATGCTTAGACTTTGCCACTTTCTCGGAGTATTCCCCACCAAAGCTGCACTATAATCGCAAACCATGAACGCAAGTCATGGGAAGTGGCAGAATTAGCGACATCAACCGCACGGAGCATTCGGGCGCTCGAGCGCTTGCGCCAGTACGGCAGGAGTTTGCCAAGAGCTCTCGTACACGCTCTAAGCGTCACTAGGGCGAACAGCCGGGACGACTCACTTAGCCGCCTACGGGCATCACCCGAGAGATCACCCCTAGAGAGCCCCTTACCGACGCCCCCTTAGTCGCTGGAGCTATTTAGCGATTATGGGGGCGCCGGCTATCAACCCCATCTTGGCAGCGCGAGAACTTCGGTACCCTCCTCAGTAGCTCAGACTCCAATTTTCGATCGGGAGGCTATCGCAGAAAGTTGTAGTGGATCATATGCATGATACTATGAGGCGTGGCGGCACCTGGTGCCAGTACCCACTCTCATGTGGCATGGACCAAGTCATCGCCCCAGATTCCGTGTGAGATTTGTCTCCGAGTCTGCCTGCATAAGTCATTTCCTTCCAGGGTTCGCATTAGCTGTGTGCTCTTTCTACTGATTCCTCAAGATCAATCATAATCCGGGAATGAGTGTGACCAGAGTTTATGAAACGATTGAGTTTACAACGACGTGCTGTAAGATGTCAAAGAAGTCCACTGCCGTGCTCAGGCGTCCAGAAGTCTTATCTCGACTGCGTGGAGCAGTCTCTTCCTGATAACGCATGTTATATGCACTGAGATCGTTTCCTCTAGTGAGTGTTCTTCTTGGCCGCCCAATGCCAGAATAGAGCTTGGCAGTATTTCGCTGCCACAAGTGGTGATGGCTCGGTGTACCTCACTTTGTCAGGGATTTAATGTTCAGCCTCCTGATCGAACAAGTGGGTCAATGGAAGCAATAGTAGTTGCAGCGCAGCTCCAAGAAGTACACACTGCATCCATTCCGAAAAATCTTTTCGATGATTTCAAACTCATCTTTTCATGTGTATGTTTTCTGCCCTTGTTGCAATCCTTCGAGCCTCCGGCATTTACTATTAGAGGACATGCATACAGCTGACTATATTAACGCTTACCGTTCTTCTGCCTAGAGCGATTTGCGTGTAACTTTACATATATTCTATCATTACCTATTATGCTGCTTGAATAGGGATCTTGCCACATCCAAGATTCGAGTCTATCTCGTATCCTCGTATAACGATTGCCTTGAAGGGTAGAACATATTTGTGTACGCTTTGCCTTAACCTAATTCAAGTGCAAGAATGAACACCCTGCATCAAGGCACATCTTCGGCGCTGTTGCTCTTCAACCCTTTCAGCATACTCCTGCAGCAAGGAAATGGTCAATCACTGAATGCAAGCCCATCGAAGGGAGGATCTTCAGGAAACCAGATTACAGCCACGCCCTTCTTCCACTTTTCCGTTGGCAAAGAGGCAGAAGATATAGTCGTAAGATCGAATGGGCAACTACTGGTCACGGTGGGCACAGCGCCCGAGCTTTATCAGATCAATCCTTTCCACAATCAAGTTGGCTGCGTCGTGCGTCGCTTCGAAGGATATACTAGTCTCTTGGCATTGTAAAAGGCGCAGTAGACGTCTTCTTTATTATTGCAAGCAATTTCTCCGGACCTCCAAACTATTACCGCTACAAAGGCTCTGTTAGCATTTTCGAACTTGATGTGCGCCAATTTGGGAACCACAGCGACACCACTCAAGGCACTGCCAAAATATTCAAAATAGTTGATTTTCCGCAAACGCAGTTACTCGATGGCCTCGTCCTGATCAATCAATCATTCTGACGGTCTCTTGGTAAGTGGCGACGCGGAAACCGGCATTCTCTACTTGAACTCTGTTCGGCAGCGGACAGCCACTGCGGGATAGTGTGACCCACTTTTTGAAGGCACCCCGAACAAGGTCACTGCGGGACTGGCTCACCTGGGCATAAACGGCATGAAGTTCTATGGTGGGGATATATATTTCTCGAACACCGTCAAGGGGCTTTACGGCATGATCCCCATCGATCGTGCTACTGGACAGCCCACAGGCAAACCTTGCCTACTTGCAGATTATGGGACTTACGTCGCTGAATTCAGCATCGATGCTTTCAGATACAGTTCATCTCGCACAACACAAGAGGTGTCCTACTATGGCCAATAGGTACCACTGCTGCCAAGAATGGAACGATGTTATTGAGTGTGCTGGCTGGGGGTGGACTCGAACGCTTTTGGAAGAACTGCACTGGATCGATGCACTTTGTACTCAACATTTGCTAGGCTAAATTCTGGGGTTGCATCAATCGATGTTGGGAAACAGGGTTTCTGTGGTTGATTCGAGCTCATCCTCTGCTGACCAAAGCCGCTGCTGGATGGCCTGATTTCAACCTTTTCCTAAGCTGGGTACAGCGAATAGCCAGTAGACGCTCTCAGGTTGAAGGGTGGCGCTACAACTCTACTTATCAGGCTGTACAGGAAATGTGGGTTGCAGAGATTCCAAACATTCGCCGCCAATCCGCTGAGCGATAGGAGCAGACCCTAGCAGGTAAGAATTCAAAGCTTATCGAACGCTTTCTGCCCGAAGTCTTGCACAGCCGACACCAAGCCTGTAGTCCAAGTTAAATGAGGCGAGTGTCCTGCTGGACATCGATAGACGGTCAAGTCAACACCCGCTCTTTGACTCTGCATAGCCACCATGCCCTCCTGATAGGCCGGCGGCAAAGCCAAATCGTTTTCCGTCACCAAATAGGCACAGGGAATCGCAGTATAAGTGTCGTTCTCCAGTACCGTCGTGGCGACTGGTGATGCTGTGAGGGTTTGCTCGTAGCGTCTTGCTGTGTCTTCATCTAACCCATTGAAAAAATACTTCGCGCTCTCCTTCGTCGATAGGAGGCCTTTGAAACCGTGTTTCTGACATCAGCCATACGTTAGCCGGTTATCGAATTAGGTTTGCATGCCAGGACTTTTGCGACTACTGTCTAAGGCTTTGGAGATACGCACATGGACGCGGCAGTACGGTGGTATTGTAGCTTCGCTTCCGTCTTTGGGCTGGAAGAAGCTATGCACGGACTCGCCCACAGGGACCAAGAACCCGCATGCGTAGAAGACCCCAATCATTCCTCCGGAAAGCCCTTTGGCTTTACGGGTCTTCGCCAGCAGTTCCGGGGTAGCTACCATTGTAGCGGTGAAGGCACCCGAAGAATGGCCAACTAGGAGGACGTACTTGTCCTGCTCGAGGATGAGACGGTTTAGAATTTCTTCGACGACTTTTGCATCGTCCGCTGGCTGCGCATACCCATTTGGCGGCGGATCTCTGTCGTAATCTGGATTGGAGATGTCTCCGACATCCAACAAACGGAGGTCAGATGAGGGCAGTTGCGGGCAGTGTGCCTCTATCCCTTCACTTCGCAGAGCGACGACAAAGTGCTGATAGGGTTCGGGTGTATGATAGGAGCCATGGCAAATGACTACTGAAAATGACTTCTCAGACGAAGACATATTCTGTGTAATCGCTGTCACTACAGGAATTGGTCGATTTCAGTCGGTGAAGTCTTCTGTGATACAGTCGAGTGCCGTCGGACTGCCCACCACACTTTATCTTGTGGACAAAGATTATGACAGACCGGCCGGAAAAAGTAGGTCGTAAGTTAATTACGCCGCTTACGTCTTGTCTAATCATGGTAACACAGTATGTCGTTATCCGATCTCTGCTCGCGAGGCTAAGCTCAAAACTAGCTGGAGTGTTAGTCTCGATCCTGAGATAATTTCCGACCTGCAGCACGTTGCTAGCGTAGTGATGCACATCCATCATTTACCGCATCGCTTACTAGCGGTAATTATTGTAAATAACAGTAAATGAGAATCCTTATTTACGATCAATAACGTACTAGTAGAGGAGGGAACTAGTAATAGTATATTTGATGGTTTATAACGATAAATAGTTATCAAATCTAAGATTTATTGCTATCGACAAAGCTTCTTCTTATTAATACGAAAGAAAAAGACGCTAATCCTATTCGAGTACTATTTTACTAGATCTTATATTACTAGCGCGTTATTTACATATACAGGCCGGATTTGTCCTTATTTACGGTAATTACGATCAGAGATCGTTCCTTACCGGTAAATAACTATCACTAATATAGAGTGACAGAAAAAAATAACCCTGTAATTTTCGTCGCACTTGAAAAGTTCACCTGCACATCTGCAACATCGCCGCATCATCCATAGTGGTGTCAAGGCTAGCAGTCGGCACTGAGAACAGGGAAGAAGACGTCTCTGGATACCATTGTTCTAACGCTTCCAGCTTTCGGCAGATCTGCGTACTGTTTCCAATTGGCTGCAAAGATTTCTAGACCAGATACAATGTGCTACAAGCCCTCAATGAATTCTTGAGTTCTCCTAAATCTGCTATCGATCAGAGGCCGTGCGGAGACAATCTCTCGAGGCAATCCAAAAAGGAATGCTCTCTCCGTCCTGGAAGATGATGCCATCGTGCCAACCATAACTCAGCCATCGCTTATAAAGGGCAGGGCAAAGACGAATGCCATTCATACACTCCAAAAACTTGAATGTCAGTCGATCACTCTCAGCAGTGCGGAGTGACAGACTTCGAGCGGCAACTATGCCAGCAAGGACGGCACTCAGTAGCACAGTGAAATTTCTTCCGCCCCACAAGCACCGACAGGCAGGGCCCCAAAACACCATGGGCATTGCGATGCTCCATCTTGCAGGTCCACCACCCATTACTATTGGAACGATTCTGCGTCCCCTCAACTTGTCGCCCGTTTGGTCGTACATATCCTGTGAATGTCCCGTAGTAGAGCCCTGCAGGACAGGGGGGCTAGTGCCGGGGATAAGGGAGATTAAGGGGTCAGTGCTTGGTCGTCTGCCATACTATTTAGTATGGCAATTGTCTATTGCACTTTTCTCTTTTCTTCTCTTCTTATTGTATTCGACTCTTTTAACTATTGCGTATATTATTGTCTTTTGTAGTTGTTTCTTTTATATTATTGTTTTATAGTTGTTCTTTTCTATTAATGTCTTGCAATTGTTTTCTCTATTTTTTACTCTATTCTTTTAATTGTTGTATTTTGTTGTTATAATATTTTGTAAAAATAAAACTACTAATATTGTTGCTTTTAAAAAGATATTTAATACTTATTATATATCTTATATTAAAAAATCTATCTTTAAAATACAATTAAATACTTGTTTTAAGTTAGAATTTAATATATTCTTGTAACAAATATTTAGAAACATCTTTTGTTATTGTCGATTATTGTTTTCTTTTTTGCAATTTTCTTATTTTTTATAATTTTCTTATTTATTGTTGTTTTTATTGTTTAAAAATTAAAAAAGACAATTTAAAAACAATATATATAATATTATTTTAAATAATAAGATTGTTGCTTTCTATTTTAAAGTTAAAGTAATAACTAAAAAATTATTTTATAAAAATAAATAGTAACAATAAGAAAGTTTTCTATTGTTTAGAAGTTGCAATTACAAAATATAATAATAGATAATATATATATTATTGGCAATTCCGGAATCCTTGTTAATAGTACTATTAGTAACTAATAGTCAAATTAGCTAATATGTTAATGTGTTCGCTTTACATAATCAAGCGCAAGGTTAAACTACGATTAGCAGGATTCGCAGACGCGTAATTGACACGCGTTTTGCTAAGACGTACAATTGATCTCGCATTGCACGTTGTCAAGTCCCGCGAACACAATCTACGAGCGCAATTTACAAGCGCAATTTACGAACGCAATTTACAATTACTATAGAGACGTCTTCGCCGACGCATAACTTGCGCGTAGAAATCTCACGAATTGTTCGATTTTGTTATACAAATTACTATAATGTAAACAAGTAACAAATAAAGACGTAAGCGAAGCATTGCGAGAGTTCGTGCGCGTCTTGAACATCAAAATTAGATTTCTATCAAGCAAGCGCCAAGACTTTTGTTGCTAAATCGACTTTGGACTAGCTAATAGCCAAATTAGCAGTTTTCGCAACAGGCACTTTTTGAGCAGGGGTCTCGGAATTGCCGATATACTAAAATAAAATATATTAATTTATATATTTTTTATATAGATATTAATTATATTAATTATTAATATTAATAAATAGTTATAAATAGATTATTTAATTGTACTATAATATATAATTGTTAGATTAAATTAAATACTTTTTTTTTAATCTAATTTGTTCTTTTAAATCTTGTAGAATTAAGCTAGAATTAAGTTATAAATCTAATTCTAGAATTAGAATTTTATTAGATTAGTATTAAGAATCTCTACTAATCTTATTATATTATATTTTGCTTATTTAATCTTATCTTATCTTATTTTATCTAATACTAATTTCTATTAAATTAGTTTAGAATTTATACTAATTTAATTAAGTTAATTAGTTATATAATATTATATAATTAAATAAGTTAAATTAAATACTTAATATATATTCTTTACTTATTCTACTTTGTTAAGCTAGAAAATCTATCTAATTCTAAAATTAGAATTAAATAAATTAAATAAATTAACTTATTTAAATTAAAATCTAAATTAATAATTATACTAATACTATTTGCTTTGCTATCTAATTTATATATATACTTATTATTAGATCTTGTATTAAAGTATAATAATAGCTAAAAATATATTTATAATTTTTTCTTCTTTAAAAATATTTTTATTAATAATAGTGTATTTTATAATTAAGAAGTTTTCGAATATATTATAATTAATAATATTATTATAATTCTTATTATACAAGAACAAAAAATAGTTTTTTTAAAAAAAAAATTGCTAATATTTTTAAATATATAATAATAGTAATATTTAATTAATAGTTGTTAGATTTTTAGTAAAATCTTATTTTTTATATAGAAAATTTTTTGTTTCTTAAATTATAAATTGTCTTTTTTTTTAAATTTATTTGCAAAGATTTTATATTAAATATTAATATATTTTTTCGAATAATATATTTTTTTGTATTATTTAAACAATTTCTTTGTTATTTTACTACTTTTTATTAATATTCTTTTTTATTAAAAAAATAAAAAAATATTTTGCAATTTTCTAGAACTTTAAAATAATAAAAAGAAAAAATTATTAAATTATCAAATAAAGATTCTAAATATTAAAAATAATAATAAAATAATAGAAATATAACTATTTTTTGCTAAATTGCAACAAGTTTGTAATTTTATTATTGCAACAATAAAAGCAAAAATACTTTTATATTAAAATTTAAAATTTTAATAAACTTTTTATTCTTTTATATTAATATTTTTTTTTTAAATATTTTATATATTTTTTTAATAAAAGATATATAATATTATAATATTATTGTTTTTAAAGCAAAAAATATAGTTTAATAATATTATTTTCTATTATATTAAAATAGTATTAAGATTTTATAATTTATTATCTTTTAATTAATCTTTTATATATAGATAAATATATTTAATTTCTAAAATATAAACAATTATTAAATATTGTATAAAAATAGTATATTTATTAATATTTTTTTTAAGTATTATTCTACTTGTATTAAGAGTAAAACTCTTTATATTAATAAATAAAAGCAATTCTTTATATTTTTTGTTTTTAATTATTTTGTCTTTGCAATAACAAAATTATTATCTATAGTAATAATATTGCTATTATTGTTAATTTTAATAAAGAATTTATTTGCAATAACTCTATAAATTTGTTGCAAAATATTACTATAATTTTTGTTTTTAACAATATATTAATAAAATTAATTTAAATTAACTTTAAATTAAATAAATTTGCAATTTTGTTATTATAAAATAAATACAAAACTATTGTTAACAAATATTTACAATTAATATATTTTATTATTTAAATCTTTACAATCTTTTTAACTTCTAGTACGCAAAAATATTTTTAAATTAAAATATAGTTTTTTTTCTATAATAGAAGTTTGCTATTATTATAAGAGATTTTTATTTAACAATTTTTAAAAACTATATATAATATTATTATCTTTATTTTAATTGTAGTACTTTGTTTGCTATTATCTAAAGTTTTGTTAATTAAGTTGCTTGTTTAAATCTTAATTGTATTAAAACAAAAACTATTAAAAACTATCTTTGTAATCTTTGTTTTATCTATATTAATAAAAACTATTTCGATTATATAATCTTTAGTAGTTTGTTTCTTTTTACGTTATATATAGTATTAAATATTGTTAAAATAACAATATTCTTTGTAAATACAAAAGTTACTACTTTTAAGACTTGAAAAAGGCAGAAAAGATCTAGAAAAATACTAGAAAAGATATAACAAAGATACTATTTTCTATATACAAGTATTTAAATATTAATTATCTTAAAAAGTATTTTATTGTTGTCTAAATATATATAAAAGAGATTGTTAATAAAATAAAGTTATCGATAGAATTACTAGAATTGATTCGAAATTAACTAACTTTCTTCTATCTAAATTATAGAAACAAAAAAAATAGAAAAACAAATTAAAAGAGTCGAATACAATAAGAAAAAAAAAATAATAATAGACAATTGTTATACTAAATAATATAGCAAACAATTAAGTATTAATCTCTTAATTTTTTTTATCTTTAATACTAGTTTTCTTGTTTTATAAAGCGCTACTATTGTTTTTAAGACTTAAAAAAAAATGAAAAAAATCTAACAAAATACTAGAAAAATTACAACAAAAATATTATTTTCTATATATAGATATTTAAGTATTAATTATTTTAAAAAGTATTTTATTGTTATTTAAATATATAGAAAAAAAATTATTAATAAAATAAAATTATTAATAGAGTTATTAAAATTATTTCGAAATTAATTAATTTTTTTTAAATCTTAAAACAATATTGTTAAAATAAAAATAATAAAAATAAATAATTTTAATAATAATATAAAGTTTACAAAATTAAATTAAAATCAATCTTAATATAGCAAAAATATATATTAAATTTTTAATAATTTAAAAATATAATTATAGTTTTTAATATATTAGAATTGCGTATCTCTATAATTGTATTATAACAAAAAAATAACTAATATAATAATTATTGTAATCTAAAGAGTAAAATCTTTAATAAAAAATATTTTTAATTTTTTTTTATTAAAAATATTTTTGTTAATATTAAATAAAAAGTTGTTAAAACAATTAAATACTATAAGAAGTATTTTTTTCAAAAAAATAATTGTATAATTAATATTATTAATAGCAACAATTCTAAGAGTAATATCTTTGCAAAAAGAATTTATTTTAAAAACAAAAATATTAAGTTTAAGTTTATTTGCTAATAGTTTAATAGATAACTCAATTATAAATTAATTTGCAAAATTTATATTATTTAAATTATATATATCTTATATAAATTCGCTTGTTCGCAAAAAATCTAAAAAAATAAAACAAAAAATAATATAAAAAGTAATATCTAATTATATAATAATATTAAAGATAGATAGAATATTTAATAAAATATCTTATATAATAGCTTTGTATTTACAAAGAATATTATTGTTTTAATACTATTTAATATTGTATATAATATAAAAAAGAAGCAAGCTAATAAAAATTGTATAATTAAAATAGTCTTTATTAATATGAATAAAACAAAGATTACAAATATAGTTTTTAATAGTTTTTGTTTTAATACAATTAAGATCTAAATAAATAATTTAATTAATAAAACTTTAAATAGTAATAAACAAAGTATTACAATTAAAATAAAAATTATAGTATTATATATAGTTTTGGAAAATTGTCGAATAGAGATCTTTTATAGTAATAATAAGTTTTTATTATAGAAAAAAAATTATATTTCGATTTAAAAATATTTTTGTATATTAGAAATTAAGAGAGTTGTAAAAATCTAAATAATAAGATATATTAATTGTAAATATTTGTTAGCTATTTATATAAAAGATATATAAATTAATATATTCGATTTTAGTATCTTGCGTAATTATAATTAAAAGAGCAAAAACAAAATATCTATTAAAATACTTTTCTAGATATTTGTATTATCTCTCTATTAATAAAAATTTACTTAATAACAAGTTAAACTTATCTAATAATATTAAATTATATAGAAAATTCTTTAATACAAAGTTTAACAAATTAGATATATTAAAAGATAAAAAAGATAATAAAATTGTTAAAAGTTATATCTTATTAAAGCAACAATTAAAATTGTAAGTTTCTTAATAAAATATATATATATACTTATATTTGCAATTAATATTATTGCTATATTTGCTATATTTAATTTATTAATAACAAATATTGTTTGTAGTAATAAATAACTTATTAAATATAAATATAGAAATATTCTTTGCAAAGTTAATAACAAAATATAGTTTTTGCAAAAATACTAACAAAAATAAAGAATCGAATTACTTTTTAAAGATATTAATAAGTTTTTATTTTATTTTAAAATATAATAATATTTAATAAAAAAAATTGTTTTAATTTATTTAAATAATATAAATAACTATAAAATATATCTTGCAATACTAGATTTGCTTTGCAATAATATATTTAAAGTATATTAGTATATATTTAACAAAGAATTACGCAAACTAGATCTACGTAGAACTAGTATTAGATTAGCAAATACTATTTGCACATTATTTCTTTTAGTAGCAAGCAAAAAAATATTTTATAGAAAACAAGATTTTTTTTGTACTTGCGTTTCTTAGCAATTAGTTTTATTATAAATACTATTATTACTATTATATATACTATCTAACTTAACTTGCTTAATTACGCAACTTTATTTAAAAAAATAATAGTAATTTTATAGTTCTAATTGCTTTATCTAAACAAAGCTGCTTAGTTAAAAATAATAGTCAACAAACTATTAGTAATTTGTTTTTGCAAATATATTTAGAAATTAATTAATTCTTAGAATATTATTAATAATTAGCTGTATAAAGAAATTTACGCAGATAATATATTTTAGAAATTAGACAAAAATAATTATTTTAATACTAGCACAGCTATTAATTAGAACAAAAAAAATATCGAAATATCTAATTTTAAAAACAAATTTATATTATTTATTTTAACAAATACTATTATGTAGTATATTAATAATACAAATATACTACAATTTCTAAAATTTAAAGTTAAATTTGCAACTGCAAAACTTTAGCTTGTATAATATATTAATAGCTATTGTTGCAAATACAACAATAATTACTATCGATTTAATTGATACAAAAAAACTAATTGTATTAAAAAGTTGTTAATACAAAAATCTATTAACTATATAAGTTTAGAAATTTAATTCAAGAACTGCAAAAATTATATTTAGAATAATTTTGCAAACTATTTTAATAAAGAGTCGAAAATACTCTAAACTATATTATATTTTACTAAAAAACAATATAATTAATAGCGCAAATATATATAAGAGATATATAATAAAAATAAAGAAATTATTTAAAACTATTTTTTTTAATATATTAAATTTTTTTTTAGTATATCTAAGATTTGCAATATAAAAACTAAATTTAAACTCGAAAATACAAAGCAACAATCTTATTAAAAAATCGAGAAGTTTGTTATCTATTTAAATAATTTATATTTGCAACTGAAAAAATTAATTATCGACAACAAAAAAATATAAAATCTAAAAAACAAATATATTAACAAGATTTATTAGAAATTATTTTGTTAACAATATAACTATATTAGTATTATATAAATATATAATAAATTTATCGAAATTAAACAATATCTGCAATTAATTAAGAAATTGCTAAAATTAAACAATATCTCTTATATTGCAAAAAACTTTAAAAAATATAATAAAGAAAATCGATTTTTATATAAACAAAATAATTTGTTTAGTATAACTAACAATACAAATAATTCTATTATATTAATTACTAAAATTACTATAATTACGCAGATTAGAAATAGTATTAATAATAATTAATAAAATAAAAACAACTATTAGATATTTGTCGAAAAAAATTATATTGTATTTATCGATTATAGATATTATATTTGCAATTAAATAAATTACAAATTAAGTAATTCTATATATTTGTAATATTAAAAGTAAATAAATAAACAAAATAAAAGTAATATATTTTTGAAAAAAACTAAAGTCTAATACTTGTTGCTACAATATTAAATATAAAAAGTTAAAAATAACAAATTAAAGTATTAATCTAAATAGTATTTATTAATATATTATATAATATATACAAAGTTAAATATCTTATTAATTTAAAAATTAAAAATAATTTTATTTCACAATTTTTTGTTAAAAATATATAGTTATTTAAAAATATTTTTTTGTTGCTACAAATATAGATTATTAATAGTTGTATTGTAATTTTATATAAAATATTAAAACTTTCTATTATTATTATAAATAGCAAAAAAATATATAAAAACAATTGCTCTTAGTTCTATATTATTAATATATAAGATTATAAAATAATTTTTAAACTATTTTAACTCGAGAAAGTTAACTCGAATATATAATAATTAGATTGTATCTAAATTTATTAAAATAGTTTTACTAAACTATTAAAAAAAAAATTAGATATTTAATTCTAAGAAGTTTGTACAATTTGCTATATTTGTTTTTAAAAATTATAACAAAATCTATATTATACTTTTATATTAAATACTATTTTCGAAAAAGCTTTTAAGATATACAAGAAAAAAAATTGCAAAATATAATTATTTTAAATTAAAAAATTAGTTATTTCGAATTAAATTAAAAAAATTATAAAAAAAATCTCGAAAAAGTTTTTAAATATACTTAATATATATAATTAGATAAAATATTTAATTAATTTTGTAAAAAATAAAATATTATATATAGAATATATATATAATATATTGCAAAATAAATTAATTGCAATATAAGAATATTTTGCAAATATACTAAAAAAAAAACTAAATATATTTTTTTAATAATTCTATTAAATTTTTAGTATTATTTGTAAAAAAATCTAATAATAATTTATATTTTTATATAAACTGTTATAGACTTAATAAAATTACAATTAAAAATAAATATTTTCTTTTTCTTTTTTTAGAAATACTTAAATATTTTGCAAATATAAAATATTTTATTAAAATTAATATATACAATATATACTATTGTATTTAAATTTATTAAAATAAAAAATAAAAAATAGTTTTTTGTATTTAATACAAATAGTTTAAGTATTAAATTATATTTTTTAATTTTATTAATATTTCTGCTATTTTTCAATTTTATATAAATTATATACTAAAGTTATATATTAATATTTGCTATATAATATATTTAAATAATATATTTATTTATTTAGATTTAAAAAAAAAGTATTAAAAAAATATTTGCAAAATATTTTGTATACTATTTAAGTATTAATTATATATAAAATTATCGAAATATATATTTAATTATAACAAAATAATTTTTCTAAATTTTGTAATTAAAAAGCAAAATATTTAAATAAAATAAATTTGTATTAAAACTATTTAAAAATAATTAAAATTAAAATTAATAAAAAATATTTTTATATTTTTTAAATTTGCAAAATTCTACTAATATTTTATTTGTAATTTTTTTTAAATTGTAGTATTTTTAATTAATCTAACAATAAATATAAAGAAAAACAAAGTATATTTGCAATTTATATATACTTAAAAAGCAAAAAAGATTTTTAAAAGATTTAAAATTATTTTTACTATTATTTCTATTCTAGAATACTATAATTAAAGTATTTCTCTTTATATAAAAATTAATATATTGAATTGTAAAATAGAAAATATATTTAGTTAATTTAACAAAAATTTGCAATAATATTCTATTATATTTATTAATTACAAATTTAAAGAATTTAAAGTTTGTTAAAATATATACAATAAGAAGCTCTATATTATTGTATTAACTTTTAAATTTTAAAAATATTATTTATAAAATAGTAAATATATTATTTGCTTAATTACAAATTATAACAATCTTTACTACTTTATAACTATAAAAGAGCTTTTTATTAAGCAAGTTTGTTAAGCTAAGAAACTAGCTATATTTAATTTTAATATAAAATATTGCAAAAAGAAACTTAATTTTGCAAATATATTGTTAAAAAGATCTAATATTATAAAATTCGATAGTAGTAAAAATAATAATAACAATTTTTTATTTATTTTGCAAAAAGATAAAATTATTTTTGCTACAATTAAATTTGCAATTTTAATAATATAATTAAATAATATTATTATTGTAGATATTTAGATTATAAATCTAAATAAAAAAGTTTTTAAAAAATTATATAGTATTTTAGATTCTACGTTATTTCGACTTTTAATATAACAAATTAAAAAATTAAAAAAATTCTTTACTAATTTAAAAGAATTAATAGCAATATAGTTGCAAAAATTATAATAAAAAAATACTTTTATTATAAAGAAGCAATAGTATTAAAAATTTGCAAATAAGCAAAATAAATTTTCGAAATAAAATATTAAAAAAAAAAATTATTATATCGAAATCTTACAGTTTATATTTTGAAAAGTATAGCAATAAAAAATAAAATTTCTTATATATATTACAATAATTCTATATTTAAGTATTTTATATATTAATAAATCGAAAATATAATATAACAAAAATATTATTAATCTAGTATAGTTAAAAAAATTAATAAATATATTTGTATCTATTTTAATTGTTAGTATATATATATTTATTATTATAAATTATATAGAGAATTTAGTTTAATATTTTCAAAAAATTTGCAATTTTTCGAAACAATAATAATAAACTTTATTACAAATATATTGTTTGCAAGAAACTTATATATTAAAAAAATTAATAATATAATTTTAATATTAGTTAATAAATTAATTAAGTATACAATTTATATTATAATTATTAAAGAATTTAATACAATTTTTTTTGCAAAACTTTTATAAAAAGAGTTTGTATATTATTATAAAATAATAAACAATATTATTTTTAACAAAAATTTGTTTTTAATAAACTATTTCTAATTAATATTGTACTAATATCTAGATACAAAATATTAGTTTAATATTATATTCTATTTGCAAATTAATAGTTAAACAAAAAAACAAAATTAGATTTTAAAATATTATTTATATATTTACTATAATTATAGATAGAGTAATTAATTAAAACTGCTATCTATAGCTATATTTGTATATAATAATAGTATTTATTTAAATACTAAAAAAGCTTTTTACAAATTGTTAACAAACTATATTGCAAATTTTGCAAATAGATTTATAAATAGATTTTTAATAAAAAAGATATTTTTAGCTATAAAACAAACAAAATAATTGCAAAATACTAGAAAATACTTAAAAAAACTATAAAGAGTAGTTTCGAAATAACAAATAAAAAGCTACAATAAAAATTACAAATTAATAAGTTTTTAAATAGACAACAAAATACTATTGCAAAGTATTAATATATATATTTTGCAACTTAAAAAGAAGATTAATTATTATTAACTAAAATTCTTTACTATTTTAATTAAAAAAAACAAACAAATATATTAATTAAATTTATTTGCAAAATATAAAGCAATTTATATTATCTTTTATATTTTGCTACTTGTATTTTAGTATTTGCAAAACAAAAATTTAAAGTCAAAACTAATTTTTATCGAAAATAAAATAAAATAAAATATAGATAGAATACTAAACAAACAAATTAAAAATAATATATTTAAATATTTGATTAGATAACTTAATACAATTTTGTAAAAAAATATATAAAAGTTTTTAGAGTATTTTTTAAAAATACAATAAATAAGATTTAGAAATTAAAAAAAAAGCAAAAGAAATATAGCATAACTGCAAAAATATTAAAGAAAAAAAAACAAAAAAAACAAGTAGTTAGCAAATTAAGAAAACAAGAATAACTATACAAAAATAGATAAAATAAAAAATTAGATTAAAGTTCGAAGATTATATTTCTAAAAACTACAAAAACTTCTATAAGAATATAAAGATTTAGAAATATAATTATATATATATATTTATACAAGTTAGTCTTTGCTATTTTAAAGATAACAAACAAAATATATTTTAATTGCAATTATTATAAACAAAACAACTATTGTTATAAGTAAAACTAATATATATTAGCTTTATATATTATAGACTTTGTAGTATAACTTATTATAGCAAAACAACTTGCAAATGTTAGTATAAAAATTATTATTAAATAGCAGACAATTAGAATTAGAAATTACAATATAGTAACAAACAATCTAAAAAGAGCAAAAAAGATTATTAGCAATAATAATAGCAGTTGTATAAATTAGTTTTTTTTTTTTAAAGTTTGTGCATTATATTTACTATATTATACGCAATAGTTTATTCTTAATTAAAGAGTGTTAACAACAATAAGAAAGATTATTACTATAATAACAACAAAACAAATACAAAAAGTAAAAAAAAATACAATAGCAATAATAGAGTTTAATCTGTAGAAATACTTTGTTGCAAAGTAGCAAAAATATTTAATAATATAATCGATTATTAAAAAATATATAACAAAGAGATTTTGCTTAAAAACAAATATATAGCAATAATATTAAACAACTATTGTATATTGTTAGTCTTATTTCTATCTTTTTTAATTTGTAGATATATTCTATATTGTAATTAGAAAACAAATTAAGAAAAACAAAAAATATAGATAAAATTATAACAAACAGAAAAGAAACAGAAAAAGCGAAAAAATTTAAAATAAAAACAAGAAAAATAAAAATAAAAATAAAAATAATAGAAACAAGTACAAAAATAGATATAAAAACAAATACAAAAATAGTAGCAACAATAGCAACAACAACAATAAACAAAAAATATTTATTAAAATTATATAAACAATTTGTCTATATATATATTAGTCTTGTTTTTAAAATAGTATTAATACTACTAAACTACTTATTATTGTTTAATAATTTATAAAAAATACTAATAATATTTTATACAATTAAAAGTTAGTTAAACTCTTAAATTAATTTTGCAATTATTTCTATTATAATTAGAATTAAAACAAAGTTGTTTCTTGTATAATATATAAATAATCTTAATACTTATATATTAATTGCAATAAATAAAATAGAATACTAAAAAATAAATATTTGCAATTGTATTTGCAGAATTGCAATATTTGTTTACAAAAAAGATAAAAATTATTATTATTATTGCAAGATAAGTTTAAAAATTGCAATATTAATTGTACTAATTTAAATTAAGTATTGCAATAATTAAGAGTTTTTATAGTTTACAAATAGATATAGAAATAGAAGTAATTATATTTACAAAATTGTTCTGCAAAATAGTATAAAAAGCAAGAAAATAAAATAGTAATAATAATATTTATATTACTATATTATATCTAAGAACAATAGCAACGCGTTTATATATTATAGAAAAAAGTAAATTATTGCTATTTATCTAATATTTGTTAAAAGCAATTCTACTAAAAAGATAAATCTACAATTATTAAAATAAATAAGAGTAATAATTATAAATAAATTATTGCAGATATTTATTGCTTTTTTATTATTTGTTAGATACAAGATATTATTTTAAATATTTGTTTCTATTTTACTGCTATTAATAAATAGTTACAAGATAGAATTTTGTATATTTACAAAACTATATATTAATTTTGTAGATATACTATTGTAGATATCTATTGCTTTCTTACTATCTATAAAATACAAGAAATTATTTTAAATATCTGTTTCTATTTACTGCTATTAAGAGAACAAATAATTGCAAAGTAGAATTTTGCATATCTATATTACAATATAGATAGTTTTGTAACTATTGTTATAATAACAATTTAAAAATTATATTGCAACTAGAACTAATAATATAAATCTTAGAAACTAAGATTTTTAAAAAAAAAAAAATTATAAAATGTGTTTTGCAATATTAGATCTACTTTGCAATAATATATTTAAAATATATTAATATATATTTGACAAAGAGTTGCGCAAACTAGATTTATATAAAACTAATATTAAATTAGCAAATACTATTTGCGCATTGCTTTTCTTAATAGCAAGCAAAAAAGTATCTTATAAAAAACAATTTTTTTTTGTACTTATATTTCTTAGCAATTAGTTCTATTATAAATACTATTATTACTATTATATATATTATTTAACTTAATTTGCTTAACTACGCAACTCTATTTAAAGAGATAGTAGCTACTTTATAATAACAAACTTTTAATAATATAATTTAATAAAAACAAAATTTTCGTAGTTTGCTATATTTATTATATATTAACAATAGAAAATAATGTTTTAATAAAACTTTTATTTTATTGTTAAATATAAAACAAAGCTAAAAGTAATAAAAATATAAATATCGAAAATATAAATTAAATCTAAAAAAATTCTTATATTAAAAAAATTAAATATATCTATTATTGCAATAAAGAAAAAATTAATAGTAAATTTTATAATATTCTTAATATCTAGTTTGCTATAGAAGATATTATTTAAATAACAACGCAATATACTAGAAAATATAATAACAAAACTATTAAATTTAAACAAGAAATATATTATCGAAATATTTTTAAATATTTTTAAATTAATAAAAGCTATAGAAGCAAATATATATATATTATCTATTATTATATTTTGCAATTGTAGCTTTTAAGTAATAAATTTTTTTCTTGTTGTTGTTATTTATTTTTTTGCAATAATCTTTTTTACTATTATTTTAAATCTAAGATAAAGAGCAACAATTTTGTTATTTAGAACAATATTTTATATATTGTTTTTAGATTATCTTTTCTAAGTAGTTTTTAAACAATAAGAATAACAATAAATAAAAAAATTATAAAAGATAAAAAAATTGTAAAGAAAAAAACAATAATTAACAATAATAAAAGATATTGCTAGATATTTATTGCAAGAATATATTAAATTTTAACTTAAAACAAATATTAAATTGTATTTTAAAGATAGGTTTTCTAATATAAGATATATAACAAGTATTAAATATCTTTTTAGAGATAACAATATTAGTAATCTTATTTTTACAAAATATTATAACAACAAAATACAACAATTAAGAGAATAGAATAAAAGATAAAGAAAATAATTACAAGATATTAATATAAGAAAACAATTACAAAGCAATAATATAGAAGAAACAATTATAAAAGACAATAATATATATAATAGTTAAAAGAGTTAAATACAATAAAAAGAGAAAAAAGAAGAAAAATACAATAGATAATTGCTATACTAAATAGTATAATAGACAATTAAGTATTAATCTCTTAATTTTTCTTATTTCTAATACTAATTCTTCTATTCTATAGAACTCTCTTGTTACGAGCTTATTAAAGCTATATTAGTAATTCAAGTTTTACGTCTTTGGAGCGAATCTATTATCATGTTCGACATACTTAAGAAGCGAACATTTTGAGCATAATATTTAATATATTCGACGAACAAACATTGCGAACAATTATGTTCGCTATATTTAATAAACAAACAAAACAAACAACTTGTATTTTTTTAATATATAGAAACTAAAATACGACTTTCTTATAAATTGTATTCAATTTATTATAGATTTTTATTTATTATTACTTTAATTTATCGAATCTTTTTTAAAATTTATTAAATATAAAAATTGTCAATAATTGCAATTCTTATTATTAAATAATTGCTTATATTGTTTAAAAACGTTTAAAAAATTCTTTAATAACACAATTTTTTTAATATTTTTAAAGAAAGTACTAGCGTAACACTTTAAATACTTTAAGAATGTTTATATTAAGTTAATGCGTTTTTATTTTAAGCATTAACTTATTAGTATTACGTTAATAATTAATTATAAAAAACAACAAAATTAAAATTAATAAATCTAATATCTATTATAAAGATTGTATTGATCTAGAGAACTAATTTATGCAAGTAGATATCTATTTTATCTTTTATTTTGTTTTAGCAAACTAAAAGACAATTTTTGTATCAACATTTTTTAAAGAAAGAATTTAATATTAATTCAAATTAAATTTACAAAAGTATTTAAAAAACAATAGCGAAAACTCTTGTATAATGTTTATAGATTTTAATAATTTTGAAAAAAAGTTTCGAAAAATCTTTAAAATATTTAACGAAAAACAAATCGCAAAAAAAGTAATTTAGCATTTAATTTAACAAATTTTTGCAACAAATTACGTCGCTAAATTCTAAAAATATATTAATTTAATTAAGTAAAACAATATTGTATTTATAACAATATTTCGACGAAATCTTAAAAACAATTTAAAGAACAAAATAATGCGTAATAAAATTTTTTTTAACAATATGTTTAATCTTATTAAAGTAATTATTAATTTCAACGATAAACTATATAAAAGAACTATAAAAAAAAATACAATTAATTTTAAAAAAGAACAAGAATTTTCTTTGAATTAACAATTAAATATTAGCAAAAAGAATTTCGTTTTAATTAAAAATATAATAATTTTAGTTATTGTAAGTTTGCATTTATAAAACTAAATTTTGTTTAACAATATAAAAAAAAAAAAACTAAAAAAAAGCAAAATAACAAATTCTAAAAAACGTATTATTTATATAACAAATCGAATTACTTCGCAAGAGATTATTAATTACGAAATTTAATAAATTGTTAACAAATTAATGTTATGTTAAAAGAGATATTTAATAGTTAAAACAATATTAAAAAGCAAATTAACACAAAGACGAACACTCTTAAAACTAAATCGAACGACAACTACTATCTAGTAAAAAATCTAAATTAATTATAAAAAATTCTAGATAAAACATTATTAAATAAGATATTCGCATCTACGCAAAAAATTAATTAAATACTTAATAAAATTATAAGAGCGAAATAATCAAAAACGTTATACTTTTATTTAGTAACAAACTTAAACGACAAATATAATTAAAAGAATTTTTACGAATATCTAAATAATATTACGAAGTATTTTGACGCTTTAGTTAACTTATTAAAAGAAAAAAAAAAAAAAAAAATTGTAAACAAATGTAAGAAAACGCTAAAAAGCGACGTCACTATAAAAAGAGAAATATTTAACAAAATTAAATAACAACTAAGTGTTACGAGCTTACTAAAGCTGTACTAGTGGTTCAGGTTCTACGTCGTTTGGGCGAACCTGCTATCATGTTCGCCATGCTCGAGGAGCGAGCAACCTGAGCATGATGTTCGCCATGTTCGACGAGCGAGCATCGCGAGCAACCATGCTCGCATTGCTCGACGAGCGAGCAAGGTGAGCAACCAATATTTCCTTAGTATATAGGAACCAGGATACGACTCCCTTATGGATCGTGTTCAACTTATCTATCAAGTTACCCCCTATCATAGATACAAGCTGCAAACCCTTGTTACCAAGTGATTGCTTGCATTGCCTAAAGACGCCTACAAACCTCTCCAACAATATCAACCTACCCTAATACTCTAGTTGCCTAGATAGCAGCGTAACACTAAGCAATATAAATTTATCTTAAAAAAAAATAAAAAAAATCAAAGAAATATACAATACTTAATTAAACAAAATGCTATAACAATTTATGCTAAATTTATTTAAAAAACAAAGAAGAAATTAATTAATTTTTTAAAAAGTCAAAATTATTAAATTAATATAAAAAAAAAGTTTAACGTAAACAAACATTTGAAGCAAAAGTTACAACATTAAAATAAAATAAAGTTTAAATTTTTTAATAAAAAGTATATTAAAGAAATGCAATATATTAGTTTAACAATAATAACTAAACTTAATAGTATATACACAATATTTTATTATATTAATTAAAATTAATAATTGTTAATTTATTGCAATAATTAATTTTAATACAATAAATAATTTTATAATTAAAGCTTTTATTAAAAGAAAAAATTACTTTATTTAAAAAAAGCTTAATTTATACAATTTAATAATTGTAAATAAAAACTTATTGCTTAATAAAAATAAAAAAGTAAATAAAGAAACAAAATTACTATTAATAGCTATTTAATAATATTACAAAAAACTAATCTTTAATATAGTAAAAATAATTATTTATAATATTGTTTTAGAAATATCTTAATTAAAGCAACACAATTTAAAAGTTAATTAAAATATATAAATACTTAGATTTGCGCAATATAATTACGTAATTCATATTTAATCTACGCATTAATAACGTTTAATAATAGATAAAAAATTAAATTAAAAATCGATCGCAAACAACGAATTTACATTTTTGCAAAAAAACAATTTAATAAAGTTTAACTTAACAAATATTAATAAAGATTAATCGAATTATAAAGTTAAAATAAATAAATTAAATTACGAATTTTTTAGAAATCTTAAATTATTTAATATAACGAAGAAATTACTAAAATACGTATTACGAATATACAACAATTAAAAGTATCTATTTTAAAAAAAAAAAACAACAAAAATTCTCTCTAAACATTAATTGTAAAATTATAAAATTAAATTTAAATTAAACAAGCAATTTATGTTTAAACTTATATATATTTTATTTAAAAAAAAGCTCGAAATACTTCGCAAATATCTAGCAAAAAATTAAAAAAAAAATTATTAAAAAATTCTAATTATAGACAAAATATTTAATTCTTTTTGTATTAAAAAAGAATAAAACTCTTTGTTTATATATTAATTATTAAAAGCTAAATAATATTACAATTAAAAATTAATATTTATTACTTAATATTAATAAACTTTAAAATCAACTATTTAAAACAAAGTACTTTACTAAACTAAATCTACAAAAAACGTACAATTAAATTAAAAAAAAAAAAAAAGAGTAAAAAATAACTTTTCGCATACAATATAAATTATATAAATATATAATAATGTTGTTTAAATTTATAAATATCTTGACAATATATTAAGAAATAATTAATAATATACTACGACAATATTTGAATTAATTTATTATAATATACTTAAATAATATTATAATTTACTTAAAAATTTTAAAAAAATATATTAATTATATCTTTAAAGTATTAAAATATCTAAATATAAAAAATTTACATTTTAAGCTAAAGAAATGCAAATTTTATTAAGAGAAAATTAATTTTCTTAAATTTGTTGTTGAACAACATAAAATACGCATAAATCTTAAAAAGCTACAAGCAATTAAAAAATAAAAATTATTAATAAATATTAAAAAAATATAATTTTTTCTAAATTTTATAAATTATAACAAGAAATTTATTAAAAACTATTTAATAAACGCAATATTATTAACAAATTTTACGAAAAAAAATATATTATAATTATAAGAAGTTGCAAAAAAGAAAATATTTTAAAATCTTAAATTAAAATGTTTAAAAAAATTAATATTAAAGATATATAATTCGCAATTGTTAAATAGAATTGAAATTAACGCATTAAATTTAGTTATCGATACATACTTTAATTAAAAATATAAAAATACATAATATTTAATAATATATTTTTTAAGAAAACTTTTGTTAATTAAGCAAAACTATAATGTTTACAATAAAAAACTACTTGCTATAGTAGTTTTCTTAAAATTATAAAAAGTATACATAAAAAAATATTAAAACTTATAATTTTTACAAATTATAAAAATCTTATGTATTTTACTACTATTAAGCAATTAAATAAAAGACAAATATAATAATTAAAAAAACTAAAACAATACAAGTTTAAAATACAATATATATTAAATAAAAATAATAATAAAGCAAACACATTTAGCAAAAGAAATAATTATATAAAAACGAAAAAATCGTTTAATTACAATATATTTATAATTAACAAAAACAAATTATTATTAACAAACAAATACAAACTAAATGCTACACTACAAATATTTTAAAATAATACGAAAAAATTTTCAATAAAGAAAGAAAAACTTCAAATATTTATTAATAAAATTAACAAATATATAAAAGAATATTATAACAAATTATTGCAAAGACATTTAAAAGTAACAAAAATTCTTTAATTTTTATATTAATATTGTTAGTTTTTACAAATAAAATAAGTTATCGAAACATATATTAAACAATATCTTAATTATTAACAAAACAAATATAATATATATGCGAACTATAACGAAATTTAATATTAGAAATTACTTAAATTGTTATAAAATAAAATTATAATAAACTTTATTATTAAGTTGTTAAAATCGACGAATTTAGCAATTAAAAACAAATATAATTCGATACTAATAATAATTAATAAATTTATTAAGTATTTATATATTATTGTATTGAAAGAGAAGTTTATCGCAAAACAATTAAAATATATTATATTAAATCGACTTATACAATATTACAATATATTTAAGAAATTAATTAGTAATAAAGACAAGCTCTTTACGTTTAATTATTAAAAGACGCTTCTTCTAATATTAAATACGAAATTTTAAATGTTGATTGTTTATTACTTAATTATAAATAATTAAATAAAGAGAACAAATCAAAGTCTTAAGCAATATTTAAGATATTATATTAACAATACTTATAATAATTAAGTATTACTTTTATCTATAACGCAATTAGCACTCAATACAAAAATTTCAAATATTACTAAAATAATATTATTCTTTGTTAATTATAACAAGAAATCGAATCTTTTTAAGAAAAAACGCGTATATTTATTTACGCAATTAGTTATTGAAAGAGTAACGACACTAAAAAAGATACACAATAATATCTTAAAAATATAAAAAAAGTCGATTAAATATTAAAATAAAAAACGAAAAACAACATCTTAATTAAAAAAGAGAAATAAAATATATCTTTTTACAAAAAATCTTAAAACAAAGAAATCAAACAAAAAATTAAATTATATTAAGATCAAATTATTTTTTGTTAAAAAAACTAAAAAATTAATTAATTACGAACTTAATTTATTCAAAAACGTTAAAATATTTCTAATATTTTATATTTTATTGTTAAAGTTAACAAACTTAATTATATCTTTATAAAACATATTTTATTTTTATTTGCAAAAAAAAAATTAATTCGAAATTAAAAAAATTCTACGATAAAAAAATTAAAAATATCTTATTAAATAAAAAAAATATTATATTTTAAAAATTATATAAAAATTAAAAAGAAATCTTAATTGTTATTAAAATCTTTTAAAGAAATTTTATTAAAATAAGATATAAAAACAATATTCTAATTTTAATTAATTAAAAGTTAAAATTGTTCGAACAATATATTAAATAATAACTTAAAAGTCTTTGTAACAAATTTAACAAAATATATTTTATTTATCTTTAAATTATTAATATTCTTTTATTTTATTATAATTTTTTTTTTTTTCTTATTTTTCAAAAAATTTAATTGTTTTTTTAGTTAACTTAGCTTTGTATATGTATTGCATACTTTTTTCTTTAAACGTATTTACTTTTTATAAATTCGTTTAATTAATATAGAAAAAGTTGTTAAATTATAGTTATAACTAGATCGCACACACTTTATATACTTTTTAAAATTATTATTTACACAATAAATTTTATTAAATATTGTACAATTACAACAAGAATATATCGCTAAAAATATCGAATTCAAAGCATTAAAAAAATCTTTTTTTCGAAAAAAAAAATTTCTAATATTAATTTTTTTTGAAGATATAATAAGAAGACATTAGATTTTGAAACAAAAACTCTAAAAAAAAAATAGTATTACGAGCTTATTAAAGCTATATTAGTAATTTAAATTCTATATCTTTAAAACAAATTTATTATTATATTTAATATATTTGACGAACAAATATTGCGAACAATTATGTTCGCTATACTTAATAAGTAAACAAAACAAACAATTTATATTTTCTTAATATATAGAAATTAAAATACGACTTTTTTATAAATTGTATTTAACTTATTATAGATTTTTACTTATTATTACTCTAGTTTATCGAATCTTTTTTAAAATTTATTAAATATAGAAATTGTTTATAGTTGTAATCTTTGTTATTAAGTAATTGCTTACATTGTTTAAAAACGTTTATAAATCTCTTTAATAACACAACTTCTTTAATATTTTCAAAGAAAATACTAGCGTAACATCTTGTTACGCTAGTACTTTCTTCGAAGATATTAGAGTGAATTGTGCTATTGAAGAGATTTGTAGACGTCTTTAAGCAATGTAAGCAATCACTTAGTAACAAGAATTGCAACTATAGACAATTTCTATGTTTAATAAATCTTAAGAGAGATTCGATGAATCAAAGTAACAATAAATAAAAATCTATGATGAGTTAAACACAATTTATAAGAGTATCGCGTTTAGAAGTTATATATATGATAAATCAATTAAATCGATGAATTAGTGCTCTTGATCTCAATGATTTATTAATTCCCTAAATTAGTGATCTTAATGAATCGATGTCGTTGATCTCATTAATTTATTGATCTAGTCACATAATACTTTTTTGACAAATTGTGCCTTGCATATTGTGAAAAGCTTTGCGTCGTAGTTAGTAGAACTAAGTACGCAACTCGTAACATTATCTTTCTCTTCAAGGTTTTCGTTTCGAAAAACATCATGATTCATTCTTTTTACTATTATGCTTAATGATTTAAAAAGTCTTAACAACGTTACGAGCTTTATCGAAGATTGCTTCGAACAAACGTTATTATGTCTCAATGTTCTCGTTGTGTTCGTCGTAATTTTCTTTGTAAAGTAAAAAAAAAGTTTAATCGTTGTGTTGAGTGCGTGAGATTCTTGATCAAATGCGATTATCGTAATCTCTTCAATGTTAAATGACGATTCTTGAAGTAATAAGAGAATGTTTTAGAAGAAAGAATGCGATTAATGGTCGTTTGTGCGAATAAGCTTCATCAAGAGCTTCGTGAGCAATATGTGCGTATAAAGAGATTGCGCAAACAAAAGAAATCTCTAAAGAAGCGTGATAATGAAATGCTTCGTCGCGAAATTTAAAGTTTGAATGAATTGAATGCTTTAGAGAATCTAGCTAGTTCTTATTTGAATCAAGAGATAATCGTTGCTTCTTCTAATGATGATTTGTTTCAAAAGCTATCTTTTGATTTTTAAAAGAGCGTTTTTTTTCTTGAAATTCCTTTAGTAATTTCTAGCATCGTCGAAGATTCTTAAGAGGTTCTTACGTGTTTTTGAAGATAAAATATTCTTTTTACTTGATAAGATACTTTTGATCTTCTTGTTTTAAAATTTTCTCAATCTCGAATTGTTTCTTTTTTTGTGAATAGAAATAAAAGATGTTCTATAAAGACGTGATTAGGTCTACTAGCTCCAACAATAAGATATAAAATACTAGAAATATTTTGGCGTTTTAAGGTAAGTCGAGTTCGTAGTTGATTAATTTCTTAGCTTTCTTAACGAGAAACGATTCGACTTTGACATGATTTAATTTCTTGCTTAACTTCCTTGTTCTAAGATTTTTTGTAAAAAGATATACTTTATTTCTCTCTTTTAGCTAAAATGTCGTTTTTCGTGTCTTGTTTTAATATTTGATTAATCTTTTTTGCATTTTCGAAATGTTGTCGTATATCTTTTTTAATGTCGTTATTCTTTTGATAACTAATTGCGCAAACAAATGTGTGCGCTCTTTCTTGAAGAGATTTAATTCCTTGTTATAGTTGACAAAGAATAAAGTTATCTTAGTGATATTCGAAACCTTTGCATTAAGTGCTAATTGTGTCATAAATAGAAGTGATATTCAATTACTATAAGTATTGTTAATATAGTGTCTTAAATATTGTTTAAAACTTTGATTCGTTCTTTCTATTTAGTTATTTGTGATTAAGTGATAGGCAATAGACATTTGAAGCCTCGTATCTAACATTGGGAGAAGCGTCTTTTAATAGTTAGACGTAAAGAGCTTGTCTCTATTACTAGTTAATCCCTTAAATATATTATAGTATCGTATAAGTTGATTTAATATAATGTATTTTAGTTGTTTTGCGATGAACTTCTCTTTGCATGCGATAATATGTAAGTACTTAATAAGCTTATTAATCATTATTAGTATCGAATCATATTTATCTCTAGTTGCTAAGTTCGTTGACTTTGGCAACTTAGTAATAAAGTTTATCGTAACTTCATTTCATAACGATTCAAATAATTTTTAATATTAGATTTCGTTATAGCTCGCATGCGTATTATGTTTGTTTTGCTAATAATTAAGACATCGTTTAATGTATGTTTCGATAACTTGTCTCATTTATAGAAACTAACAATGCTAGCGTAAAAGCTAAAGAATTTTTGTCACTCTTAGATGTCTTTGTAGTGATTCGTCATAATGCTCTTTTATATATTCGTCGATCTTATCGATAAATATCTAGAGTTTTTCTTTCTTTATTAAAAACTCTTTCGTATTATCTTGAAGTATTTGTAGTGTTACATTTAGCTTATATTTGTTTGCTAATAATGATTTGTTTTCGTTGATCTTAAGTATGCTATAATTAAACGATTTCTTCGTTTTTATATAATTATTTCTTCTACTAAGTGCGTTTACTTTATCATTATCTTTGTCTAAAATATATTATATTTTAAACTTGTATTGTTTAAGTTTTTCTAATTATCGCATTTGTCTTTTGTTAAGCTACTTTATAATAATGAAGTGCACAAGATTTTTGTGATCTATAAAAATTGTAAGTTTTAACGATTTTTTCGTATATATTTTTCATGATTTTAAGAAAACTACTATAGCGAGTAGTTTTTTATTGTGAACATTATAGTTTTGTTTAACTAATAAGAGTTTTCTCGAAAAATATATTATTAAGTGTTATATGTCTTTATATCTTTAATTAAAGTATGCATTAATAACTAGATTTAATGCGTCGATTTTAATTCTATTTAACAATTGCGAATTGTACATTTTTAATATTAACTTCTTTAAGCATTCTAGTTTAAGATTTTAGAATGATTTTTCTTCTACGAGTTTCTATGTTTATAACGTATTCTTCTTCGTAAAATTCGTTAATAATATCGCGTTTATTAAGTAGTTTTTAATAAATTTCTTGTTGTAGTTTATAAAACTTAAAAAGAATTATACTTTTTTAACATTTATTGATGATTTTTATTCTTTAATTGCTTGTAACTTCTTAAAATTCATGCGTATTTCGTATCGTTTAACGACAAATTTAAGAAAGTTAAATTTCTTTTAATAAAATTCGCATTTCTTTAACTTAAAATGTAAGTTTTTTATATTTAGACATTTTAATACTTTGAAAACATAACTAATATACTCTTTTAAAGTTTTCAAATAAATTATAATGTCGTTCAAGTATATTATAACAAATCGATTTAAATATTGTTGTAGTATATCATTAATTATTTTCTAACACGTTGTCAAGACGTTCGTGAGTCCAAACGACATTATCGTGTATTTGTATAATTTATATTGTATACGAAAAGCTATCTTTTACTCTTTTCTTGTCTTCATTCTAATTTGATTGTACGCTTTTCGTAAGTCTAGTTTAGTAAAGTACTTCGCTCTAGATAGTCGATTCTAAAGCTCGCTAATATTAAATAGTAAATATTGATTCTTAATCGTAATATTATTTAGCTTTTAATAATCGACACATAAACGAAGAGTTTTATCCTTCTTTAATACAAAGAGAATTAGGTATCCTGCTTATGATTGGAATTTTCTAATAAATTTTTTCTTTTCGTTTTTTGTTAGATATTTACGAAGTACTTCGAGCTTCTTCTTAGATAGAGCATATATAGGTTCAAACGTAAGTTGCTTGCTTAATTTAAGTTTAATTTCGTAATTTTACGATTAATGTTTAGAAAGAATCTTTGTTGTTTTCTTTTCTTAAAATAGATGCTCCCAATTGTTATATATTCGTGATACGTGCTTTAGCGATTTCTTCGTTGTACTAAATAGTTCAAGACTTCTAAAAGATTCGTAATTTTTTTCACTTACTTTGATCTTATAATTTAATTAATTTTTGCTAATACTTATTAAGTTAAACTTTATTAAATCGTTTTTTTTTAAGAATGCAAGTTCGTTGCTTGCGATCGATTTTTAATTCGTTCTTTTATCTATTATTAAACGTTATTGATGCGTAGATTGAATGTAAATTACGTGATCACATTGCGCAAATTTAAGTATTCGTATATTTTAATTAACTTTTGAATTGTGTTGCTTCAATTAAGACATTTTTAAAACGATATTATAAGTAATTATTTTCATTATATTAAAGGTTAGTTTCTCGTAATGTTGCTAAATAGCTATTGATAATAATTTCGTTTCTTTATTCACTTTTTTATTCTTGTCAAGTAATGGGTTTTCATCTACAATTATTAGATTGTATGCGTTAGACTTCTTTTAAGTAGAATACTCTTTTCTTTTAACAAGAGCTTTAATTATAAAATTACTTATCGCATTAAAATTAATCATTGCAATAAATTAACAATCATTGATTTTAATTGATGTAATAAAACATTGTACGTGTGCTATTAAGTTTAGTTGCTATTGTTAAGCTAACATATTGCATTTCTTTAATATGCTCTTTATTAAAAAATTTGAACTTTTTCTTGTTTTAATGTTAAGACTTTTGCTTCGAACGTTTGCTTGCGTTAAGCTTTCTTCTTTTGCTAAATTAATGACTTTAACTTCTTAGAGAATTAATTGACTTCTTTCTTGTCTTCTAAATAAGTTTAACATGAGTCGTTATAGCATTTTGTTCAACTAAGTGTCGCGTGTTTCTTTGCTTTCTTTATCTTTTTTTAGAATAAACTTACATTGCTTAGTTGTTGTTCAATTTTATTAAGAATTTCTCTTTTTATAGTGGCGTCGCTTTTTAACGCTTTCTCGCATTTATTTACGATTTAATTTATCTATTGTTTCTTCAATAAACTAGCTAAAGTCTTAAAATGTTTCGTGATGTTATCTAGACATTCGTGAAAGTTCTTTTAGTTATATTCGTTGTCTAAGTTTGATATTAAATAAGAGTATAACGTTTTTAATCGTTTCGCTCTCATAGTCTCATTAAGTATTTGGTTGACTTTCTACGTAGATGCGAGTGCCTTGTTTAATAATGTTTTATCTAGAACTTTCTATAATTAATTTGGGTTTTCTACTAGATAATAGTCGTCGTTCAATTTAGTTTTGAAGATGTTCGCCTCTATGTCAATTTGCTTTTTAATGTCGTTCTAGTTATCAAATATCTCTCTTAACATAGCATTGATTTGTTAGCGATTCATTAAGTTTCGTGATTAGCAATCTCTTGCGAAGTGACTCAATTTGTCACATAAATAGCACGTTTTTTAGAATTTGTTACTTTGCTTTTCTCTAAAGTTTTTCTCTTTACGTTGTTAAGTGAAATTCAATTTTATAGATGCAAACTTACGATAATCGAGATTATTATACTTCTAATTAGAACGAGATTTTTTTTGCTAATATTTAATCGCGAGTTCAAAGAAGATTTCTATCTTTTTTTGAGATTAATTGTATTTTTTTTTATAGCTTTTTCGTACAACTTGTCGTTAAGATCAATAACTACTTTAATGAGATCAAACATGTCATTAAGAGTTCTTTTATCACGCATAATTTCATTCTTTAAATTGTTCTTAAAATCTCGTCGAAACATTGTTATAAGTGCGACATCGTTTTATTCGATTAAATTGACGTATTTTTAAAATCTAATTGCGTAGTTTGTTGCAAAAATTCGTTAAATTAAATGTTAAATTACTCTTTTTGCAATTTGTTTTTCGTTAAATGTTTTAAAGATTCTTCGAAATTCTCTTTTAAAGTTATTGAAGTTTGTGAACATCGCACAAGAATTTTCGCTATTATTCTTCAAGTACTTTCGTAAGTTTGGCTTGAGTTAATGTTAAGCTCTCTCTCTAAGAAATGTTGATGCAAAAATCGTCTTTTAATTCGTTAAAATAAAATAGAAAATGAAATAAATATTTATTTGCATAAGCTAGTTCTCTAGGTCGATACAATCTTCATAATAGATATTAGATTTATTGATTCTAATTTTGTCGTCTCTCATAATCGATGATCGACGTGATGCTAATGAGCTAGTGCTTGAAGTAGAGACGCGTTGACCTAATATAGACATTCTTAAAGTGTTCAAAGTGTTACGCTAGTACTTCTTTCGAAAATATTAGAATAAGTTATGCTATTAAAGAGATTTGTAGACGTCTTTAGGCAATGCAAGCAATCACTTGATAACAAGAGTTGCAACTATAGACAATTTCTATATTTAATGAATCTTAAGAGAGATTCGATGAACTAAAGTAACAATAAGTAAAAATCTATAATAAGTTAAACACGATTCATAAGAGTATCGCGTTTAGAAGTTATATACATAATGAATTAATTAAATCGATAAATTAGTGCTTTTAATCTTAATAATTCATTAATCCTCTAAATTAGTAATCTTAATGAATCGATATCGTTGATTTCACTAATTTATTGATCTAGTCACATGATACTTCCTTGGCAAATTGTGCCCTACATACTATGAAGAGCTTTGCGTCGTAATTAGTAGAACTAAGTATACAACTCGTAACACATCTCTATTATATAGAATATTTTATTAAATATTCTATCTATCTTTAATATTATTATACAATTAGATACTATTTTTTATATTATCTTCTATTTTGTTTTTGCAAATTTTCTATAAATAGACAAATTTATATAGAATATATATAATTTAAATAATATAAACTTTGCAAATTAATTTATAATTAAATTATCTATTAAACTACTAACAAATAGATTTGAACTTAATATTTTTATCTTTAAAACTAAATATTTTTGCAAAGATATTATTTTTAGAATTATTGCTATTAAAAACATTAATTATACAATTAGTTTTTTAAAAAAATACTTTTTATAATATTTAATTACTTTAACAACTTTTTATTTAATATTAATAAAAATATTTTTAATAAAAAAAAATTATAGATATTTTTTATTAAAGACTTTGCTCTTTAGATTACAATAATTACTATATTAATTATTATTTTTATTATAATACAATTATAAAGATATACAATTCTAATATATTAAAGACTATAATTATATTTTTAAATTATTAAAAATTCGATATATATTTTTATTATATTAAAATTAATTTTAATTAAATTCTGTAAACTTTGTATTGTTATTAGAATTGCTAGTTTTTATTATTTTTATTTTAACAATATTGTTTTAAAACTTAAAAAAATTTAATTAATTTTAAAACAATTTTATTAATTTTATTAATAGCTTTATTTTATTAACAATTTCTTTTATATATATTTAGACAACAATAAACTATTTTTTAAAATAATTAATATTTAAATATCTATATATAGAAAATAATATTTTTATTATATTTTTTCTAATATTTTGTTAGATTTTTTTTGCTTTTTTTAAGTTTCGAAAACAATAATAGAGTTCTACAAAACAAAAAAACTAATATAAAAAAAAAGAAAATTAAAAGATTAGTATTTAATTGTCTATTATACTATTTAATATAACAATTGTCTATTGTATTTTTCTCTTTTTTTTTTTCTTATTGTATTTAACTCTTTTGATTTGTTTTTTTATTTTTTTTGCTTTTGTTGTTTAGATAGAAAAGAGTTAGTCGACTTCGAAACAATTTTGATAATTCTATTAATAACTTTGCTTTATCGACAATCTCTTTCGCACGCATTTAGACAACAATAAAATGCTTTTCGAGATAGTTGATATTCAAATATCTATATATAGAAAATGGCATCTTTGTCGCATCTTTTCTGGCACTTTGCCAGATCTTTTCTGCCCTTTCCGAGTCCCGAAAGCAGTAGCAAAGATGATTGCTGCCAAAACAGCGAACTATCGCACCAACTTTGTATCGATTGGCAAGGGCATACCCAGAGCGACTTCCATAGCACCCGGGGTGAAGCACACACAGCCGTTACGCAGCTCTTGTCGTCGCCGCCAAAATTGTTGTACCAGACACCTAAGACTACTAAGCTGAGTGACTGCCAGATGCCGCCAGTGAGCGTGCTCAGTGCTACTGCGACAGGGTACAGGGCCATCACGAGCTTCTCCGCCTGTTGAGATGTCATTCTGCCAAATGGCAGGGTCCTCCAAGGTTTGTTCGCCCTGTCTCCTCTAATTGCCTCGGGGCCTATTTGGTTATTGATCGTAAACGGCGGAATATTCATCCAGATCCATACAAGAACCAGAGGAAACCTCCGCATAATGAGACCGCCGGGTTTGATGCCGGAATATGGAAGCCCACGGTTCGTGAAGGCAAATGCATTTGTTGTTCCAAAGAATTGGGCCCAACAATAGTCTTCAGGTCTGTTTTGAAGCTGCGAGAGAAGTCTCAAAGACACTCGATTCTGAGACCGATCAAGAAAGCCCGTCACATCTTCGATATCATTGATATTCCTGGGCCCAAGAAGAATAGCTTCAATCGTTTGGATGAGGACACTATTCTGGAGCTGGAAGAAGGTGGATTCTCTAGAACGAGTGCCACGCTAGTGGGCTCCTCAGCTAGAGTCAAGAACGGCTTCGGCGCCAACACCCGTGGCGTACGGCATGATGTTAAAGCTTCGTCCACATCGGAAAAGCGCTAAGTACCACAAGCGCTAGGGAAAGAATTAGTGATTTTTGTGATAAGACCTAAAAGTATGTGAATTCAAAGTCTGTAGTAGTATTATCAATGTGAGGGAGGATATTATCCTTGTACTAAGAGCTTCTCGACTAATGTAAAGGATTGCTAATGCATGGCTGCTGCGCTGGCGGTTTCTGCAAGCTCTCAGCCACAGAATCAGGGACCGAAAAATTGTGTCCTCGTACTTGGCTTGGGAAATGTACTAAAGTCCACTATTCTGACGCTATCCACACTTTCTCAAAGCGTCTGCAAGATTCCCGATTCGCATAGTGTCACAATTTCATCCCGCCTTCGAAAAGTATCATAACTCAAATATGATCCTTGAAATCAGGATACTCAATCTCCGGCCCGATGCAGACGTGAACAAATCCGTCGCCTCTGCCTACGATGTTGTCCACAGCTCTTGTGTCAATACGTTAACCCGTGAAGGGGCGCGCTATGCGTACTTCGGTCGATCGTCCGAGCAGCCCGCAACTATGTGTATCTTTATCGGCTGGGATAACCTGGAGAACAGCAATGAATTCGCTAGCTCGCTGTAAGTTGACTTCCCCCGCTCGACACAGCAAGAGAGTCTTCGGTGCTTGATGCAGCCTCGCCGCAATGGCTAGAAATCGCGTTCGGTAAACAGTGACGCTGATAATCCCTTTTCCGGCCTCCGCGATCTGGCCAGCATCGAAGAGGACGTGGCAGTCCTCCACGTCCCATTCGAACCATCGCAAGACCCGTCTCCAGCCCTCGGCGCGGATAGACGAGTCAAGGTGACCGAGGTTGTTCTATACTACTTTCCGTCTCCTCTGACCGGCAAAGCCGCTATTATGGACTCCATGGACAAGATGAGACCTGTCATCGGACGCTCGGAAGCACTCGCGGTTCATGATGGCTGGGCCTTGAAAGACAAAGAAAACGAGAAGGGAGAGAAGAGTATGGTCTATTTCAACGTTGTTGGGTGGGCCGATGTCGACGCACACATGCGGTTCCAGGCGAGTGAGGACTTCAAGGAGAATATCCATCATTTGCTCGATATCAAGAGCATACAAAAAATGGAGATGCACCATGTCCAGTTACACAGAGTGTAGCAAAATGTATGGGTGGGGAGGTCTTTGGCGGTCTTTAGTAGCGAAAAGACATGCCTGCTTGTGGTTCTTTCCAGAAACGGAGACTCAACGCTTCGAACAATGGCAATAAGTAGAATGAAACTATGCAGCCACATGTCCCCAAGTCGAAATGTGATTCTGTCGGCTTTTCGAAGACATCTTTCATGGATTCCACCCTGCCACAACAGCTCCGAGCATGGTGGGGCCGGAATATCTAGTCGTTGAAGATCCTAAAAGCCTAGGCGTGACGCGGAACCGGAAAGCTACCTCTGTCATTATGAGTTTCAACCGACACACGATCCATCTCAGGCTTTCAGCTTGTGGTGGGAATCGTCGTTCCACGTCGTATGCAGGAGAGATTTGATAGATGCGCTCCAATCAATCAGTCACTTCAAGCGCCCGTGTTTTCTCAACTGCGGGGATCGGCAAATGGATGGGCAAGGAGTGCAGGCGACCTGCGGCGCGCGATAGCCTCGTATGCGGACAAATTACATACTATTCTCTATCGGGCCATTGGCCCATTCCTTATCCGCGGAATATGCACGGTTGGATCCTATCCCCCTGCGCTGTCGCAGTAGATTAGGGCTAGATTTCAACGCTGCTTTATGATTTCATTGCCAATGATGTTTTTCCGATGGATGTCATCCAACCCCCAGATTATGATTCTGTTGCTGCCTAATTCTCATCATGTCCTGCCGGCAGTGCTCCCCTCTCAGTCCGCCACATGGGTCACTGGATAATTCTGAGATCCAGGGGAAAATAAACGATACGTGCTGCGGAGCTTGGTCAGCATCTCATTCCACTCACCATCTTCGGTGCTCAGAGTGGTAACTGCGCCACCAGCTCCAATGTTCCATGTTTCGTGGCTTTCCTCACGCTCATCCCATCTGTAGACGCTTCGGATCACCACTGAGAAATCACCTTTCCCGCTTACACACATGTAGCCCAGAACTCCTGAGTAGACCGAGCGTGGTCTACTATTTTCGATCTCTCGAAGTAGCTGGCAGGAACGTTTCTTCGGGGCACCAGTCATGCTTCCCGGAGGCAGTGAAGCCTCCAAGCAAGCAATGCCGGAAACATCGGCTGTTGTGGGGCTCCGCGGTTGCCTTATCCATCCCTCAATTACACTCACGAGCTGGAATACGCTCTCATATTCCTCGACGACCATCAAGTCTTTGACACGGACGCTTTGACATAGTCCATAGAGGTCATGGCGGATGAGATCTACAATCATAAGGTTCTCTGCTTGCTCCTTCTGGCTTGCCAAAATGCTCGTAGCTTCTGTTCGGCTTGTGTGATGAACTGAGCCGTCAGGTTGGACCTGTCGTTTCTGGACAGTTCCCTTGATTGGCCGGAATTGGCACTTGGTCGATTTCTCTTCAGAGTCATTGGAAGCTGGTCCTGCTCTGGACCAACACATGAAACGTTCTGGAGAAGTGGAGAGCAATGTTAGAGGGCCGAGACGAACGTAGGCCGCGAAGGGGGCTGGATTCAGGCGTCGAAGACGACAGTACATGTTCCATGACGAAGCTGTGCCCCTCAGGGTAATTGAGCTTTGATCTGTAAGACAGAGCTCGTAAGAGTCCCCAGCACCGATGAACTCTTGGCAGCGAGTTACCTTCGACTTGTACTCCGACTCTTGCGGCAGTGTCTGCTCAACAATATCACCCAAGAATGGCTGAGGATCGCCAACTAAGTGGTCTGCTTGCTTCGACCAACAGCTTAGCACCGACACTGTCTCATTGAGCCATCGAAATAGGTCGAAGTTGAATTGGTCTTGATGTAAGCTTTGAATATGTACCCGGTGGCTGTTATGGTCAATCACGATACTTTGCTCGATGAACGCGAAACAGATGTCTGGACCCTGTGATTGTTTTGTTGGAGGTAGTCCTATTGTCTCTGAGCAAGCTTCATAATTGATATAGCCCATCAGTCCTCCGCAGAAAGGCCGGTCGTAATGATTGTTGATTGTATAACTAGACATGAAGGCCTTGATGAAAGTGAATATACTGCCGTCATACATATCCAGTTCAATCAGTTTTTCACTGGCTCCCTCTTGTAACCGGACATGCTTTGCACCAACAGAGTACTCGAGCTTTCTCGTCTTGTGGGAGACAATACCAATAATACTGGTGCCCCCCAGGCCTGATAGCTGGCGCATCTCCGA
>JAABUL010001821.1_pt1 | contig 38200 bp, 34 predicted proteins | sample 5559151 | NCBI WGS metagenome assembly JAABUL01 (sample SAMN10711876, study PRJNA513368) | rock metagenome | isolation source: Antarctica rocks | place: Antarctica: Victoria Land, Pudding Butte sud | reverse complement strand
GAAGAGGGTTAATGATGTCAAGCTTGAGAAATTGGAAAATGCGGAACTCCTAAAGCAACGAAACTCTGAGGGTATGAGTTCAGAAGAGCAACAGAAAAGCCAAAGCTTCACAGAAAGTGTGACTACAGCCATCGTCGATAATCTGCAGGTCAGCATTAAAAATATTCATATCCGCTATGAAGATTCGATCGCTTCCCCAGGCCATCCATTCGCGCTGGGTTTGACACTTCAGGAATTCAGTGCTGTGAGTACCGACGGCAACTGGAGACCAAGCTACATACAGTCGACTTCAGGTACAACGAACAAGCTTGCTGTTCTCAATGCTTTGGCTTTCTATTGGAATACCGAGACGAAGTTGTTCGGCACCGGCAAAGGGCAGCAAGTAGGTGCTGAAGCACAAGGGGACGATCATGATGGCATGGTAGAAAAGTTTCGAAAAGCCATGGAATCTGGTCAGAACGCCCAGTACATGCTGAAGCCTGTTAGTGGTCGAGCAGCTGTCGAACTAGACAAGACTGGCAAGCTTGATAAGCCAAAGATCAAGGCGCGACTGCTCTTCAATGAGCTTGGATTCGTATTGGATGATGATCAGTACCGAGATGCTTTGATGATGGTGGATCTTTTCCATTATTTCATTCGTCACCAAGAGTACAAGAAGCTTCAGCCGAAGAGCACACCGAAAGAGGATCCCAAGGCTTGGCTTAGATTCGCCTTCCTCGCTGTTTACAACAAGATCAAAGCACGGAACCGGCAATCGTCATGGGACTATATCAAAGAAAGACGAGATGACCGTGTGCGTTATATTGATCTGTTCAAGAAGAAAACAAGGGAAGAGAAATTGTCGCCAGAGGAGATTAAAGAGTTCGACAACTTGCAGAATAAGCTCAGTTACGAGGATCTTCGCTTCTGGCGGTCTCTTGCTCGAAATCAACTTCGAAAGGAGCATGCAGGCGTGAAGAAAGCAGCTCCTCAGCAGACTTGGACTCAATGGGCTTGGGGCACGAAGCCGCAAGAAGAGCACAAGGACGACGATACTGCTATGAGCGATGAACAGCGCAAGGAGCTCTACGATGCAATCGACTGGGACGAGAAGAAGGCTATTGCTGACAGCGTCGACTTACCTAGGGAAAGTGTCAAGCTCCAGATTGAATCATCTTTACAGTCAGGAAGTTTCACAATGAAACGCGATCCACACGGCAAAGCGAGCGAAATTTTAAGCTTAATGTTCGACAACTTTCAAGCTAAAGCTCTGCAGCGACCGGACTCTTTTCTAGCTGATGTCAGCCTAGGCGGTATGCGCATCAACGATGGGACCACGGAAGGGAGTCTGTTTCCACAGATAGTCAACTTCAAGGATCCTACAGCCGGGAGTGTAAAAACGTCCATCGAAGATGTGGCGGCAGAGGACGCCAACCCAGCTTCACAAAAAGAGAAGGCTAAGGCTACCGAGGATGCGTTGTTCCATCTGATCTTCGAGCAGAACCCTTTAGATGAAAGTGCAGACTCTAAGCTGGACATGAAGGTCAAAAGCCTTGAGGTCATCTATAACCCACGATTCATTGTAGAGGTTGCAAATTTCTTCAAACCTCCGGAAAGGCACATGGAATCAATTGGAGCTCTCTTGGAAACAGCGGGTGCGACGGTAGAGGGTATCAGACAGCAGACTAGAGCTGGACTGGAATTCGCACTTGAGGAACACAAAACCTTGAACGCAAATCTCGACATCCAGGCCCCTCTGATTATTATACCCGAGAGCATCACTAAAGAGAGTGCTTTGTGTTTGATCCTTGATGCAGGTCATGTTAGTCTCAAAAGCGAGCTTGTTGACAAGGTCACCATGCGAGATATCCAGTCCAAACAAAAGAAGCAGTATAGCGATCAAGATTTCCAGAAACTCGAGGGTCTGATGTATGACAAATTTCTCCTGAAACTTAATTCCACACAGCTCCTTCTTGGACCGGGCATCAAAGCTACCAAGGATCAGCTTAGCGCCAAAGATGACCCCAAAAACCTTCACATCATTGATCGAATCAATATGGACTTCACACTAGAAACATCGATCATTCCGAAAGCCAGCGATTTGACCAAGACGCGCATTTCTGGTCACCTGCCTGTCTTGCACGCATCAATATCGGACAAGAAGTACAAGAACCTAATGAGGTTGATAGACATTGCTATACCCAAGTTCGATACTGACGAGTCACTTGACGGGCGAACAAAAGCGCCAACAGACAAAGCTAAGAGGTCAGCTGCAGAGAAGTCCAGAGCTGTAGACGTCATGAGCCGAGAGCGTTCCAAGTCTGTCTCAACACCTCAGCACGATCTTGAAGTCGAGGACGAGTCTGACGGGGAGGACGCCAAGAAACCTAGGAGTACCACAAAGTCCTCTGATCACGAAGAGATAAACCTACATCAGCGAAATTTTGAGTTCAAATTCACAGTGGATAAATTGCAGGGCTCTCTTTATCGATCGGATCCTGATGACCGCAAGCCGGACCACCTGCTGGTAGAATTAGTTGCAGAGCATTTTTACCTCGACTTCTATTTGAGACCATATGACATGGTTGCAGAGGTGCTATTGAAGTCCATTAATGTGGAGGACTATATTGACGAAGACCCCGGTCCGGAATTCAAGAAAATAATTTCGAGCCAAGGATTTGGCGTCGAGGAGAACAAAGACCTGTTCAATCTCAAGTTCGTCAAAGTCAACAATGATTCTCCAGAATTTGAGTCTACATACGAGAGCATTGCAACAAATCTTGACGTATCCATATCGACACTGAACCTGGTGGTAACAAGGAAAACCCTCCTAACGCTGTTGGACTTTGTCCTGGACACATTCGCTAGTCCTGATGGTTCTGCGGAGTCTCAGAAAACCATCGAGGATTCGGAGAATTCACAGAAAGCTCAAGGCGTAACATCGGAGATCACTCCGAATCCAGACAAAATCCGAATCAAGATAGATCTCGAGAGTGTGGCATTGATTCTTAACAATGACGGCATACGCCTTGCAACTCTAACGTTGAATACCGCTGATGTAGGACTCTTCTTGAGTGGGGGTGCGATGAATGTCGCGGCACGGTTAGGCAACCTTTCATTGGTTGACGACATCAATCAAGGAGCGTCAGCAGAATCGCCTCTTCGACAATTGGTAGCAATTCAAGGCGACGAACTGGCTGACTTCAAGTATCAGACATTTGATGCAAAGAACAAAGACTATCCGGGTTATGACACCAAAATCTATCTGAGATCTGGATCTATCAAGATCAACTTCCTGGAGGAGCCGTTCCGAAAAATCATCCAATTCCTTGTCAAATTTGGCCAGATGCAAGCAATCTACAATGCTGCAAGGCAGGCGGCCGCAAACCAAGCGAGCCAGATGCAGGAAAGTTCCAGCAAGATGCATTTCGATGTCCTCATAAAGACCCCCATATTAGTCTTTCCTCGCGTTATGCAAGCAGGTAAACCACGTGACTTGCTCACGGCCTACCTGGGAGAAATCTATGCCAGCAACGAATTTGTGACTTTCGACTCTGTTGAAGGTAATAAAATATCTGCCGGTATCAGAAACGTCCGCTTAACTTCGGAGTTCCACTATGATGGAGATAGACACGAGGAGCTGGAAATGATTGACAAAGTGGACTTGGATTTCAAGGTGACCTCCGCTGAGCACCAGCAAAATTCGAATCGCCCAGATATGGAGGTTGAAGGCAAAATGTCTCCCATCAACTTGCGAGTAGCACAGACCGAACTGAAGTTCCTCCTGGAGCTATCACAGACTGTTCCAAATGCTTTTGCTACCGATCCTGATGATCAAAGTCAAGAGGAGGTGATGGAGGAGCTCCCAAGTTCTACCGTGGAGCCCGCAAAGAGGGTTACGGACACAGCAGTGGGAGAGGCGAAAGAGCCCCATTCGCCAACTCATCAAGGTCCAGAATTAGCATCCAGCCCGGAGACTTGGACCAAAATCGACTTTGTCTTCGATGCACCAACGATAGCGCTCGAGCTGATCCTAGCCAAGGAGGGCGAGCCAGTTGGCGACATTGAAGCAGCGAGCCTCTCAAAATTCGCATTGAATGACACTAAAGTCAAGCTTCGGATGGAGACCGACGATGCTTTGGAATCCGAGCTGTTGATCAATTCATTCACTATCACCGACAGTAGGAAGCATGAAACGAACAAGTTCAGAAAGATCATGTCTTTAATCAACGACGACGTGAAGCAACAGTTCATGGCTAGCGTGACGATGTCTGGTGGAAAAGACAAGCATATGATCGCAATGCTCACGATCGACAGCCCTCGAGTCATCATGGCTATAGATTACCTATTGGCGGTCCAGGCTTTTGCGAACAGTGCGTTCCCATCAGAGGATTCGCCCCAGATTGAAGGCGCCTCACAAGAGGCTCTCTTGGGCGATGAGACCGACAGTGGCGTCAGCACCCCAGTTGATCACGATGGACGAGGATTGCCAGGAAAGGCCGATGCAGAGCCTGCCGAAAAGAGCTCTATGAGCATGTCTTTCAGGGTCAACATCGTGGATGCCCAAGTCATCTTAATCGCAAATCCTACAATTTCTAATTCCGAGGCGATTGTGCTTGGAACGAAACAAGTCCTCGTCTCCCAGCAAAATGCATCGACCCTCCAGGTCACCAAAGTTGGTATGTTTCTATGCCGCATGGATAAATTCGAAACAAGCCGTCTGCGCATTCTTGATGACTTCTCGGTCACAATGTCTATGGATAGCCGCTCTCAGGGTCAAAAGTCATCACTCACAAGCATTTCCGTGGACATCGAACCCCTGGTGTTGCGCCTTTCTCTCCGCGATATTCTGCTGGCGTTGCAAATAGTTAATAAAGCATCCGAGATGGCGAGTAACATTAGTGGTGCTGACAAGATAGAAGAAGACACAGAGCCAACGAAGATCAAGGAGATCAAAGACACTGCGGCACCGTCAACGAAGCGGAAGTCGATAGCTGGTAAGCCGACATCTACCGTGGCGAAGCGGACTACCAAGTCAGCTGCACCCAAATCTCAGGGCAATAAGTCCGCGAGACCAGCCCAAACCTCGATAGTGATGAAGCGCGAAGAGATGACCGCTACCATCGAAGGTATACGGGTCATCCTCATCGGAGACCTCCACGAATTACCATTACTTGACTGGAGTGTCAAGAAATTCAATGTTGACGTTCGAGATTGGTCAAGTGCCATGACTGGAGACACTAGTTTCGACACTTACATGAATGTGTACAATTTCTCCAAATCTGCTTGGGAGCCCTTGATTGAGCCATGGCAACTCGGCTTCCACATCAACAAGGATACAGACCCTGCTTGTCTTTCTATTGAGGTATACTCTCACAAGATGATGGAATTGACGGTGACCTCTGCAACAATCGCTTTGGCGTCTAAGTCTGCTCAATTCCTGTCCACCGACGAGGATGTACTATCGAAGCCGAGAGGATCCGATGCGCCTTACAAAATTCGCAACTATACTGGCTTCGACCTGAATGTTTGGGCAGCTGCCCGCGAAGAGGACCAGGGCTCTGCTGCAAAACTCACAGATGGCGAGGAGGCTCCATGGCGGTTTGAAGACCCGACCACCATGCGAGAGAACTTATCACCAGAAGGAAACGCTGGTATTGTAGGAATCAAGCTGGAAGGCAGTGGCTTCGACAGTGTGGAGCGCATTGGCATCACTCGCGAAGGCGAGACGTTGTACAATCTCAAGCCTCGAAAAGACAAAGTCCTGCATCGGCTCTTAGTTGAAGTAAGACTGGAGAATGACAATGTGAAATACATCACCTTCAGGTCTCCTCTTCTGGTTGAGAACAACACGCAGATTCCTGTGGAAATAGGGGTCTTCAGTCCAGAAGAAGGGCATCTGCTCAAGATTGAGAAGATCGCTCCTGGCGAAGCACGGCCAAGCCCTATTGGTGCTGCTTTCATGCATTCCTTGGTGGTAAGACCTGATCAAGGCTTCGGCTATGCTTGGTCGAATGAAAGGCTCTTCTGGAAAGACCTTCTCAAGCGACCTACGAGAACAATTACGTGCAAAGGCGAAAGTAACGAGCAGTCGCCGCCGTTTTATTTCCAGATGAATGCATCTTATGACAAGAATGATCCCATGACCGCAGTATATCCTTATATGAAGATCCGACTACATGCGCCAATTGAGCTCCAAAACCTGCTACCATACGATTTCAAGTATCGCATCTACGACAAAAATACGAAGAAAGACTGGACCAACTTCTTGAGGAAGGGTGGTGTCAGCCCAGTCCACGTGGTTGAACTGTCCCATCTGCTACTGCTCAGCGTTGATATGCAGGATACTGTCTTTAAACAGAGTGAATTTGCTGTTGTCAATTCTAATACACAAGAAGACTTCCGTCGCGAGAGCACGCTTGTTGTGAAAGATCCTCAGGGCATACAATTGAATTTAAAGCTTCATTATTTTAATATCCCCAACAGTGGCGGAGCCTTCAAGGTATCTGTCTACAGCCCATACCTAGTCCTCAACAAGACTGGTCTCGACATCAACATTCAGAGCAAGTCGATGTTCTCCTCCGCAAAATCGGCTGCTGGTCAAGGCATGCGTATGGATTCTGATCGAGGGACTCGGAAGGCGCTTCCTTACATGTTCTCCTATCCTGGTGGCGAGGAGCGTAAGAATCGAGCTAGTATCAAAGTTGGCGAATCGTCATGGAGCAAGCCGCAGAGCTTTGACGCTATTGGGAGTGCCTTCGATGCCACATTGCCATCCCCAAACGGGAAATCCGAAATGAACGTTGGTATTTCAGTTGCCGAGGGCGAGGGCAAATATAATTTGACTAAAGTCGTGACCGTCGCGCCTCGCTTTGTCCTGAAGAACAAATTGAAGGAGCAGATCAATATTCGCGAGCCAGGATCTTCCGACGTCATGAAGTTGAAGACGGGAGAACTGCTGCCAATTCACTTTATGAAAGCCGCGCCTCAGAAGCAGCTATGCCTTTGCTTCGACGGGCTGAACAATCAATGGTCTTCGCCATTCAATATCGCTAATGTGGGAACTGTTCATATCAAGCTTGCGAAAGCCGGACAACGACAGCAGCTCATTCGCGTCGAGGTCATCATGGAGGCCGCCACCATATTCATACATGTTAGCATCGAGACGAAGCATTGGCCATTCTCAATGCGCAACGAAAGCGACACGGAGTTTATGTTCTATCAAGTGAATCCAAACCTTGGAGAGGACGAGGAGGACGGAGACTCTGGGTGGAAGCCGATCCGCTACCGTTTGCCAGCCAAGAGCATCATGCCTTATGCTTGGGACTATCCTGCGTCGAAAAATAAGGAATTAATTCTCATATGCAACGGTAAGGAGAGACGTGTTAAGCTGGCTGAGATCGGCAACCTAGTTCCACTCAAGGTACCTGGAGTTCAAGGCAAGCCGGCAAAAATAATAGATCTCAACATCGCCGCGGAGGGTCCAACACAGACTCTGGTTCTCTCAAATTATAAGCCATCAAAGAGTTTGTACAAGCAAAAGTCCCAATCAGCGCAAGCCTCGCAAGGTAGCTCGACCGGTGGCTTCGAAGTCAAAGAGCAGGAGTCCGAAGTTACGTTCAAAGCTCAATTACGGCTTGCTGGTGTAGGTCTATCCTTGGTAAATACAAGCCTCAAGGAGCTCTTGTATTTCACACTCCGTGAGATCGAGCTGAAATTCGGCGATTCCAAATTGTATCAGACTTTGAACTCAACTATTAAATGGATCCAAATTGACAACCAGCTCTACGGTGGCATTTTCCCTATCCTACTGTATCCCAGTGTTGTGCCCAAGACAGGAAAAGAGATGGAAGCCCATCCGATATTTCACGCCATGGTCACTCGCGTCAAGGATGATTCATATGGTGTGATGTACATCAAATACTTCACGCTGCTTCTTCAGCAAATGACACTCGAACTTGATGAAGACTTTATCTTCACGATGCTGGATTTTACAAAGGTGCCTGGTGCATCATGGTCGGAGGAAGCGGAAGGCAAGCTCTGTGACGAGAATCTAGACATCCCAGAACCTCAACAGGAAGAGCAAGGTCAAGACATCTACTTCGAATTCTTGCATCTGCAGCCCATGCAACTGGATCTCTCATTCGTCAGAACAGAGCGTATCAATGCCGAAGACACGGTGGCTTCGTCTAATCCTCTTATGTTCTTCGTCAACATCATGACGATGTCTGTTGGCAATGTCAATGATGCGCCGCTGAGGTTCAACGCTCTCATGTTGGAGAACGCAAGGATTTCCATCCCCGCTTTGATGGCGAGTGTCCAGAGCCACTACACTCAAGAATGTATTCGACAAATGCATATCATCCTTGGCTCGGCTGATTTCCTCGGTAATCCAGTTGGCCTCTTCAACAACGTCAGCTCTGGCGTTGCAGACATTTTCTACGAGCCATATCAGGGATTGGTTATGACAGACAGACCGCAAGAGCTTGGAATAGGCATTGCAAAGGGTGCATCGAGCTTTGTGAAGAAATCTGTCTTCGGCTTCTCCGACAGTATGGCGAAGTTCACTGGAAGTATGTCGAAAGGGTTAGCAGCTGCTACCCTCGACAAAGAATATCAGGACCAGCGGCGGATGTCGAAGTCAAGGAATCGTCCGAAGCATGCACTGTACGGTGTTACTTCTGGTGGTAACGCCTTTGCTACGAGTATAGCCAGTGGTATCGGTGGTCTCGCAAGGCATCCCATGCAAGGCGCGGAGAAAGAGGGCGTACAAGGATTTATGAAGGGTGTCGGCAAGGGCTTCTTAGGGCTGGCTACCAAGCCAGCAATTGGAGCCTTTGATCTAGCTTCAAGTAAGTGCTTTGCTCTTTGTCTGAGAACGAATATCGGCTAACGATCTTCCTAGACATGGCCGAGGGCGTTCGAAACACCACAACCGTCTTCGATCAAGAAGGCCTCGATCGCGTGCGCCTCACCAGGTTTATCGGCATGGATGGGATTGTGCGTCCTTACGCTCAACGTGAGGCGCTGGGCCAATTCTGGCTCAAGACACTCGACGACGGCAAATACTTCCACGAAGACTACATTGCCCATCTCGAACTCCAGAGCAAAGACTTGCTCGTCATGCTCACCTACAACCGCATCATGCTTGTGAAGACGAAGAAGCTCAAGAGCGAGTGGGATATCAAATTGAACGATATCCAGACCATCAGCAAGGAGAGGACGGGTATGAGTGTCACGCTGAAGGGAGGGACGAATGGGCCGTTCATCCCCGTGAGCGAGGAAAGCAGCAGGAATTGGCTGTACAAGCAGATTGGAATCGCGGTTAATGCGTTTAATGACAAGTATAACGCGAAGGGATGAGATAATGAGGACTTATGCCAAAGGTAATTTTTCCGCGCAGCAAGCTCTCGAGCAATAGCATAGCGTTGATTCTAGCACTTGAATTTGAGCATGGAGCACAGTTACAGCCATCTAGCGATACGATTTGATATCCAACGTAACACTCATAATCCCCGTCGGCGATACCATGACTCTCCATTTGATAGTCCCGAGTCGATCGCGAGTTCTCATCCCCTAGATCCAAAGGGTTGGCCAGCAGCGCGTCAAGGTCTTGCCTAACCATTCAAGCTGCTTCGCTATCATGCAAGACTCAGATCACGTCTCCAAGCCTCGATATGCGTCCCTGGGCGTCATGACCTCCAGCTATTCTGATTCGTTACGACTTAGCATAAATGGCATTCCGCCCCTCGTCGGTTTCTGACCAAAGTCTTCCGCGCTGTAAGCGGTCTGCAATCTGGCCGGCAGATCATATTCTTTCAATGCTCTTCCACACATCAAGGCAGCTGCACACTTGCAACCTCGGTATAAACCTGATCGACCACCACCTCCCCCTCCGTAATCTTCTTAGCACCCATCTCACATATCGCCACACGCTCAATCCGCACATCCTTCGCCCATTCATAATCCTTATACCTCCCTATCAACGCGCTCGCATCGATCTTGCCGGAATCTTTAGTCCATCGCATCTTCCCGCTGGAGGCGAGTCGTGCGTAGATTGTGTTTATGATCGTAGCGTGTAGTTCTAGCGCGCGCGTGTCTGGGAGTAGGAAGCCAGCGGTGCGGAAGGCGGTTTGGAGGGAGAGGGCGAAGGGGGTTAGGGGTGGGGAGGAGGCGGTGGGCGAGATGTAGAGGCAGGATGTTTTGGAGGGGTGTTGCATGGCGTGGAGGCCTGAGAGGGATGTTTCAAGGGGTTGGGGTTGCGTTTTGGTGGTTGAGTCGTGGTCTTGTGTCTCTATCGGCGATTCTTCCGATGTTGATGTTGATTCTGCGGGTATGCTTGCTTCCGCTTGTTTGAGGAGGTTGGAGATGTCCAGGTCTCGAAGGAATGAGCAGGCGGCTTCGAGACGTTCGGGCGTCAGCAGCGACATTACGCCGATCGTGAAGTGAATTGCGCCCACTGGTCGAACGGCTTTTGGTGAGAGGGGTGCGGGACCTTTACGGTCGGTCACCTCCGTACTGAAGCGCGAGATGGAGGCTTGGAGCTGTGGGCGCGAGGTTGGAGTGACGAGTGGGAGGCAGAGGAAGTGCGTTATTTTGGGCTTTGGAGGCATTGTGAGCTTTAGAGGTTAGACGAAGAGACCCTTCAACTTAAAGGTCATCGAGCTTGGTGGGATTACCAATAGACGGTTGAGATGTGCAAATGGTTCGGGGCATACTTGCACACGCTACTTCTAGATTTAGGGTCCCTCGGGCCGACCAGGGCCCCGACCCGCAGAGCCGCAACGTTGATACAAAGCCGTTGAACCACATGCGATAAGAGCAGGACTCATAGCACAAGAGCAGTGTTCAATTAGCCCTTTATCATGGATCCATATTACGACGTCGATGCCATCCTAACAGATGCCCAAAAAGTTCCCTGCACGTTCGACCTCGACATTCCCGGCCTAGGCTACCTAGACAGAAATCCAGGCGGAGACGTACATCCCCCTTGCTCCAAACGCTGACCCTTTTGTCGGCATCACACTGATTGGTCTCGATACAGATCAAGAAAGATACCTCCGTCTCGCTTCCTCTCTGGCTCTCCACCCTCCTGGCCGGGCGACCCCTTGGGCCCACTTCCCAGCGTCTCTGCAGGCTTGGCATACCGCCTGCCATGTCATCACGCGTACTCAATGCATTGAAGGCGGACGCGAAGACGGTGGATCTAAGGAGCCTTGCGGGTCACTATTATGAATTAGCTGCTATGGTGCTATTGTCTTTTGACGAGGAAGAAATGGTGGACCCAGTGTTTTTTGACGAGGAGGAAACCGTGGACCTGCTGTGTGAGGTGCGTTATAATCATTTGACAAGAGGGTCATCACTTTGATGGGGTGATAGAGGTAGTTTTGACAATCATTGCTGGGCAGACTTTCAAGAAAAGGGCGTCAGAGATTGCAGATCATGCCCATAATCCACGAGGTGCTTTAGGAGAGGGAGCAGACTTTTTGAGAGGGTTGGATGAGATGGAAAGACAGTGTATGCTCATTGGGAGTTTTTGGTAAGGACACACTTGGCTGATACACTGACAGTATTTCGTGCGGCTCATGATAGCTCGAAAGAGATGCGAAGATGGATGGGCGAGAAGAAGAAGAAGAGTTGAGCGGATCATGTGAGCAAAAATACGGTCTTCGCCGAAACACCAATGAGTTTCCGTTCGCTTGGTTTGGAGGGTTGAGTGCGTCTGTTTCGCGATTGATAAATCTTGCGCGATATAACGGAAAGACCATGCGACATGTATGTAGCGTGGTCCGCGACGAAGACCGCTGATGTCAGCTCATGATACAGTGATGGAAGGGCTGATCACGGGAGCAGAACCACCTCGAGAATCTCACCATGGGATCTGATGCTTCTGAACGCCGTCATATACATCGACAAGCCTGTTTTACATCAACCTTCCCCTGAATTAACACACCAACTTCAGCATCAACTCGGATAACGTTATTCAGAATTGGGGACATCCCAAGCGCTGTCAGTAGACTCCGATGCCCAGCATCGACCCGTATACACCAATGGCCCATCTCCGATACATTCTCAAAATGACCACGCCCTGCCTCTCAAGAAGGCCACAAATTCCCTCGTGGCTTCATCTTGCGGTACCAGGTTTCCTCTTTCGATTTGTGTAAGCCAGTACCTCATCCCGACTTCTTCACCCGCCGCGTCATCCGCCCTGCCCTTCCCTTTGCCCTCCGTTCCGTGGACACGGAGGCTCTCTGGTCCTACCCTGGTGCTTCGCTCGGACACGAGCGCCTGCGGTCCCGATGTCGATGGCCGAGCATCATCTCCAGCATTGCCACATCCAAAGGAAAATCTTTGGAAGCCTCTTGATATAGGTTTCGAGGGCACCGTCTCCGTACTTTGGGTGGATTCAGGCCGGGGCTTTTCGAAGCTCCTGGAGGAGCCGATCCCAATGGGGTTCATGATGAAACGAGGATCTATGTCCTCCTTGGTAGTCTCGGCATCGAGGTCTTCAACGCTTTTGAGGGAGCCGATGCCAAACGAGTCGATGCTAAGGCGAGGATCGATGCTCTCTGGGTAGTTTCCGTGGCCGTTCGACGCTCTATCCATGCTGAAGCTAGCCATGCGAGACTCGAATTCGTCCAGTGACAGCGCTTCCAACTCGTCCAGTGCAAGTGCCTCCTTGTTACAGGCGTCCTGAAGTTCTCGTTCTTCTATCTTCTTCCTCGACACCATGCGAATCCTGCTCAAACGAAAGATGGCTCGCTTCAAGCGGTCCATAAATGTCATCTCTGCACCCCTTGGGAGCAGTCACCGTAGGGCGGGTCTTCAACTATGAATCTCAATTATGGTGGATAGCTTGTTGTCCAAATTGTGGTCTTCTCATCAACCAGCAAAAGGTGCGAAGCAATTGGTATATATATTTAGCGTACTACCAACAGCGGTGAGAAAGTGAAGATGAGTTGACGCTCCAGATCTTTGCGACGTTCCGTTTGGCAACGATGTGCGGGGAGGTTGTTTAAGAGTTGGTCAAGACGATGGGTGAGCTACCTATCATTTCACACAATACTTGGCATTCTTCCGAAAATGCGAGCACATCAGCCAATGGACCTTCCGAGAAACCCGGTTCAGGTATCCACAGCCACAGAATGTCGAAGCATCAAGGATTCAAAAACTTTGATCTGCTACGCTATGCTAAAATTGCCAAGGTATTCCACTCATACCAGATCCACATCCGTGGCCCAAATTCCCAACGAAAACTCAAAATCGAGCAAATGACCAAAGAAAGCTTCCATCCATGCCGGGAGCTCCCCGAGCCTTCCCAAATCCCAACTCCAAATGCTGGTACACCAAACAAATACCCGAGAAATCCACAAAACCGAAAAAGCAAAAAACCCAGACTCATTCCTGCACCAAAACCCTCCCAGAAACATACGTCCAAATCTCCTCATACGGCCTCGCCTCCGCCGTTCCCCCCCATCGCCGCCAATATCTCGCAATCTCACTCAGATACCCTTTGTGATATTCGGCCTTTGGCCACTCCCACACCAAATCCTTCAGCGCGCGTGCGGAATCTATCCCACTCCTCCCCAAGCGTCGGATCGTCCACTCATGATCCCCCTTTCTTCTATTATCCCTCCTCATCTTCTTCTTCGTTTGGGACAGCAGAATCGTCATGTTGTCGTAATACCGATCCGTCTGCACCTCGATCTCGGCGTTCAGCGCGCTCGCGGCGTCGTGGATGGCGGTCATGTAGCTGGTGCGTTCGGATGGGGATTCGGCGGCGAGGGTGCACATTTCGTAGATGTCCTTTGCGGTGTGCTGGACGCTGGAGACTTCGGTGTCGGTGTCGGTGTAGTTGTAGAGGTCGGGGTCGGTGTAGAGGTAAAATGAATGCGGTAGGTCGTTTAGGAGGGTGCAGGCGGTTGTGAGGTGGGTGAGCACGTTTGTGAGGTGCAGGAGGGAGGAGCCGGCGTCGCGGAGCTCGTCGATGAGGGCGGTGGCGAGGGTGAGGGGGGTGGAGGTGGAGGTTCTGAGGAGGTGTTTGATGTTGGAGAGGGAGAGGAAATTCATGTTGGGAGTGTGGTTTGTGATGTGGTGGAGATGTTGTATCTGTTTCTGTTGTTCGAAAGATGCGTTGATGAGCTGAGCTCGTTTATCTTGGGTGTGATAGCGGTGATGTGTAGCGATGGTGTTCGAAGTATGAAATAACTCTTCCTAATACAATCGTCTGGAGTTGAAAACTGTGTAGCAAAAACGGAACTTTGGAGCATTGGAAAAGCAGGAAAGAGACTGCATTTTATGTATGTCTTGAGAGGCTAGGGCTGGAAATGTGGGACTTTTTTCGTTTTTGAGAATTGGTTTTTTCTGGGTGGAGTGGAGTCGAAAAGCTTGGTTGGGGTTTTGGAGGTTTGGGTGGAGTTTTGTGAGTCATTAAGGTGAGTTGGGGGGTTTGGGGGAGGGAGGAGGTTGGGATGGGTTGATTGGGAGGACAGATGGACTGTAATTTTTCTTTTGGATGAGGGGATGAGAGTGGAGTTTTGTGAGTGCGTGTTGGGGTTTTGGTTTTTTCGGTTGGGAGGCGGATTTTTGATGTGATGGGGAGATAAAGTGAGTCATGGAGGGTCGATGTGCCGGTGTTTTCTGTTTTCCTGGTAATGAATGAAAGCATTTTGCGCAACGGTGTCTTTGATGTGGGCTTTTTCCAGAAGACGCTTTGTATCGCAAAGTAAGCACGCTAATATTACCCGACCTATAACGAATTTCGTGCAACTCCTATAAATCAGAATTTATTATGATCCTCCTCTGCTGTCCGAACCTCAGCCTTCTCCAGCTCCTCGACTCTCTCGGTATCAAATCCTCCATTCAAGTGCGGCGAATCGGGTAATAGGGCACTCCCACCGACAGGACTGTAGATTGGACTTTCTGCTTCACTCACCATAGAAGCGATTGTATCGCGCTTCCCGTCGTGCGTTGAACTTACTTCGTCCGCATGCATCTCCGACAAAGGAGGGCTGAGTGGAGGATTTTGTGGTGGAGGACTGTAAGCTGGATGATGCTCATCTATATACATATCTCCCATCATTTCTATTGGTGGTGCCGTGGGTTTTGCTTCGTCGGCTGGCAACTCAACGCCACCGACTGGGTTCAGTGGGGTCGCAGGCGTCGGTGGTTCGGTCGTCCAGGAAAGTGGCTCGGGGCGGTTGGTTGTTTGTGCCGGGTATCCTGGACCCGTCGTCTGGGACATAGGACTGTTGGGGTCCTCGGAGAATGGGCCGTAGCCAGCTCCTGTAGGGCTTCTCACAGTAGCGGCGTCGCGTTCGAAGCGCGCTTTGGAGCGGCGTTTGCGGATGAAGAGAGTCAGTAGAGCAGCAAAAAACGCGATGGCCACGGCAGCGCCAACGGCGATACCAGCTATAGCACCTGTGGGGAGGGAAGACGAGGATTTTGTGGCGAGCGTGTATTTCAGAGTGAATTGCTGGGAGGTAATCACGCTCACGGAGGCGCTAGAGGAGGGATTGGAGGTGGGAGCTGCGAGGGGCTTGGAGGGTGAGGTAAAGCAGGGTGTCTCGCCTGCTATTGTAGAGGCATATATTGACCAGCCGCTGGGTTTCTGTTAGTAGAAGAGCATGTAACTTTTGGTGATGTATCATGAACTCACGATGGACAGCAGGCACCGCTCGTAGTAACATAATCCTGTGGACACACACTGAGCGCGCCTCCAACTTTGATGTCAAATGGGCAGCAGCCAGGTTCTTGGTTTGAGCACCCAAGCCATGGGTATTCGAGAATTCCGCCAGCAGCTAGTGAGGCAGATGCAAATTGTGCCGTCGTACAGGAACCAGTGAAAATCTTCCCGCCAGTAAATGCCGCCACAGCAGTAGTGGCTACGGATATTGCGCCCAAAACTGTCGTAGAGGCCGATGGTCCAGCGGAAGAACTAGTACTGTTTATACATCCAATGAAGTCGGGAATAGCGACATTGACATTTGCACACACTGCAACGTTGAAAGCTAGGGCCGCTGTATAGATGTCAGAATCGTGGTCTGGGTTATCTTGCTGTGATGCTCACTTCGCTGGTCTGCCGCATTGCAACGCTGGTAAATACAACAAGATAGCGAATGGTCATAGTCCAGATTTTGACAAAGGCATTTGGCATCGATGCTGTTACAGCTTGATTGCTGTGCGGTTGCTTCTCCGAGGCATGTTTGCTAGTGCGATTCAGCATGGCGTTGCTATTTAGGATACTCCACTTACAGCACATGAGGGTAACTGAGGTAGCCCTCCAGCAGCTGTCGACCCAGTTGAGACTGAGGATTGTGCGAGGACTTTTCCAGCTAGAGTGGCGAGTACTAATATCTTCAACATCCCGACCACCGCGGAGACAGAGTGTACCAGCCAAATTCAACTTGAGTGTAGCTACTTGTGAAGCGTCGCCAGCATCTAGAAGGGAGGATGGCGCAGGCGTGGCAGGACAAAGAGATCTTGTCAAGTTATGACATACGCTTTCATGAAAGTCAAGAACAGGAAGAACAGATATATGGCCGGATGCGGCGTTGCAATTCGAAATCCGTAGATGCCATCGCTGGCTTTCTCAAAGTCTGGAGGTCTTGTGCAAAGGAAATACATAGTGGAGAAGAAATCAACAGTGGAACATTCCTTGACCTTATCATCTAGATTAATCATAACAAGAGTTGCTTAGGCAATCTAACCCAATTAACGCACCGTATGTGAGCAAAGGAAGAGATTTGAAGCCTGTTCATTAGTAGTCGTGCAAGATGTAGATTCGTGGAGCCCGACGTTGAGATATTGAAGAAGGCTGGTCGTCGATTGCCCGCCATGGCCGTTTCTGGACAATCGCCTCCATGTCCCAAGCGATGAACGACGAAGAATTACATCCGCAAGATAACGAGCAGCACAGCTATGTGTTGGTCACTGGTGCCAATAGGTAAGCTTGTACAAAGTTCTGATGTTCTCTTCTGCTCTGACAAGGGCATAGCGGCCTTGGCTTTGCCATATGCTGCCGATTGATCGATGAATTTGCTGCTTCTCGGCCTGCATTCCAGTGTCTCACGCTCGTCCTTACCACCCGAGACTCCAGAAAGAGTGAAGACACTGTCCGGCGCCTAGAGAAGCACATTGGACGTCAATCGAGGGAGGTTGATACACCATTGAAACACAGAGTATTCCTGCAACCGGAGCAGCTAGACTTGACTTCCCTCCGCTCCGTCCATCGCCTTGCTGCCAGACTACTCAAAGTCCTTCCTCGTCTCGACTCTATAATCTGCAATGCTGGCATCGGCGGCTGCACAGGCCTCAATTGGCCACAGGCAATATGGGCTGTCTGCACAGACTTGGTCAATGCCGTCTCATATCCTCAATATCGGCTGTGCAGTGTTGGAACAACGACTCCTTCGCAAACGACCTCAAAACGGCCCAGCTGTGCTGATGGCGGGTCTCCGAGGGACGAGCCTCTCCTTGGTCAGGTCTTCATGTCCAATGTCTTCGGTCATTACGTCCTGGCCCATGACTTGATACCTCTCCTCTTGGCCTCTCCAGATCAAGGGCGCATCATCCTTGAATCTAGCATCGAACCCGTAGCTTCTCACTTCAGTACGGAAGACCTACAAGCGCTCAACAGCGAGAAAGCCTACGAATCTTCAAAACGCCTATCCGACATTCTGGCTCTAACATCGACCCTCCAATCCACCAAACCCTTCGTCCAACGCTTCCTCTCCACCTCCTCCCCACAAGCTTCTCACTCAATCTCTCTCCTCGACAACGAGACCCCCAAAACCACACCTCCAGACTCCACACCTAGCACCCCGCCCCAACTCATCACCTTAGCCGACAACGAATACCATCCCCCAACCAACGCCTCCCCCAAAATCTACCTCTGCCACCCCGGCATCTGCGCAACCGGCTTCATCCCCCTCCCCTTCCTCCTCTACTACTGCATGGTCGCCGTAATGTACATCGCGCGCTGGCTCGGCTCCCCCTGGCACACCTGCTCCGCATACAAAGGCGCCTGTGCGCCCGTTTGGCTAGCGCTGATCGATCAAGACGAGATCGACGACATGGAGCAGCGTGATGGTAAGGGGAAGTGGGGGAGTGCGGTGGATACTATGGGGCATGAGAGGGTTATGCGTTGTGTGGTTGATGGGTGGGGGTTGGGAGGGAGGATGGGGGAGGGGGAGTTGAAGGGGAGGAAGGGTACGAGGAGGGAGTTTGTCGAGGTTAGGAAGGAGGATAGAGAGGATTTTGAGGTTGTGGGGAGGGAGTGCTGGAGGCAGATGGAGGGGTTGAGGGTGGCGTGGGAGGAGTTGATGAGGGGAGTGGATGATGACAATTGATCATTTCGTTTCGTTCAATCTCGAAGACGCGTGAGGTTGCTGATTTTCCATCGTTCTTGTTCGTCTATAATTTGGACCGCTGTCTATATCATACTCCTTCTATCTGGCTCATGTCCATAAGTGCACAAGGGAAAACCGCCCATAGCTAATTCAAGTTTTTGCTCGTCCAACCAATGCGTTATCATGAAGTAAGTACTTACTTTGGCCCTTGTCGTATTCTTATCCCGTCAACTATCAATCGGACTCTTGGCCCCTTCAACGCTTGCTGAGCAGACCGGAGTTGCGTCGAAGATTATTGAATGCCTTACCCATCGTAGCCATCATATCACGTAGCCTACATATCACGTACCGTAATCATACCTTCGCGTCCTGTCCGCCCCACAGATCCCTCCAGAAATCCTTGAATCCATAATGCGGTTTCCGAGTATCATACACCTTCACCTTATCCGTCGCAAACTTCTCCAAAACGCCCCCAGGTCTATGTCCCACAATCCCCACCCTCACTTTCTCCGGCCTGCGTGCTCTTTCTTTAATTTCATTCGGCAGCTGGGGCCCCACGTCAGCGAAACAGGAGCGCAGTTCGCGGTCGAGTGAGAAGTAGGGTTTTTTGGCCAGGTCGGGCGCCTGTAGATTGTAGGTTCGGGTCAGGTTGTTGAGGTTTTTGATGGCGAGGGTGTGGTAGGCGTGTTCGAGGGATTCCCAGTCTGGGTCTCGGAAGGGCGCGGGGGCTGGGAGTGGTGGGTTGGGCTCGGAAGTCTCTATGTTGGATGGAACAGGGGATCGTTCGGTGCTTTCGCGATTCTTTGTGCTAGCTGCAAGTGGCACGCTGTCTTGAAACGCGGCTTGGGCCTTGGAGGAATTAGACGACTGAGTGGCCAACTCCTCCGAGACTGTGATACGTGAATCTGACGTGGCACTAGAAGGGGTTGGTGTCTCGGTAAGGGTAAGCTGGGAGAGCTTCCCTTCGTGATTAATCTCGGTCATTGACTCTGTCTTCACCATCCTCGGTTTACTAGCCACTTCAGCCGCAGCATAAGCTTCTGCTCTTCGAACCTGTGCGTCAATTGACCCTCCTTTGCTGGCGATTACTCGTGCAGCATGCCTCTTCCAATCGGCTCTAAGCCTTGCACGAAACACAGCGGCCGCCTTCACAAGCTCCTGTTGCTTCTCAATCCATGGCGGCACAATTTCCTGCTTCTGAATGATCTTGTTCATGAAGTATTCGGTGGTGTCAAGGAATGGACTGTTAGCATTGTAGTCGCGTTCAACGTTCTTGCCTTTCCCACGTGCAATATTCTTGAACTGCCCTCTGGCGATAGCATCCTCAATTCTCTCGTTCGCTAATGCAGCCAACCCTTGCACCGAACCTGGCATTGGCCGCGCTCCAACAGTAAACCGCTCCTTGAGAATCTTCCGCATGTTCTCCCTCTCCTTCTCGGACAGAGACGGATCCTGGCTCAAAGCGTATACAGAAGTCCGGTCTCGAGCGTTTGCGAGTCGGTCGGCGCCAGACTTCTGCACGGCCTTCTTCATCCGCATATCAACGCTCATCGAGGGTGCTCTAGGTTGAGGAATTCCCCGGGGCCTACTGCCACGCAGGGGCTTGCGAGCGTCATCAAGCATCCGTAGAGCGGCATCCTCCAATTTTTCGGTGCCTGCCCAAGGTGCGGCGGTTGCTACATCACGGGTCCCTTGGCCTGCACTCGACTACCAAGACGTTAGCCATACACCTGAGTGATATCTTCGGAACAGTAGACGTACCGGCATATTGATCTCTGCAAAGGCGGCAGGATTCTCACTTCTGAATGTGTTATTCTGAATTCGAGCTTCCAACTGCTTCTTCAAGTCCTCAGAAAAACCCCCTTCTTCAATAGCCTTCTTTATACTACGACCGCCTTGCTCAATAGACTCTTCGGTCATCTGGGAAAGTCGCTGTGACATTCGCCCGTGCTCTTCCTCCTTCCGCTCGACCTCTTCAGGCCCTGCAGCCTCTCCATGGTCCTGTGGCAAAGGTGATGATCGCGTGGAGTACGAGTGGATAAATTCATGGTAAAAAGGGAGCGCAGATAGTTTAGACCACCTAAAAAGACAGCGAGCGCAGAAAAAGGTATTTTTTTGCTTTGCAACGGTCATGTAGAAGAGAAATGAATGCGATCTTTCGATTTGCTACGCCAATAACTTACCTTGATATGGTTTGAGATTCGGACTTTAGCCGGCTTTACGAGAGGTTCGGCTGCTTGTCGAGCTTGTCAACCCATCCCTAGAACTCGATCCCCACATCATTCACTCTTCAAATCATGCTACACGAAGTCTCTTCTTCATGATTCCTGTGATTCGCGCCCATCTCTGTTGTATATATCACCCCTCACCGCTTTCTCAGGTCCATCTCTACATGTGCTGACTCGTGGGGCTTCGAATACAGCTCCACCTTCGCATTGAATTCCTCCAACTTCCCTGAGCTATCGCGTGGTGAAGATGAAGGCTTTTTCGGGCTCTGCGATGGTTGAGCAGCCTATAGCATCCAATAGACGTCAACCGGTCCGCCATACACGTACCAATCCTGCAAGAACTGCTTCGAATGTCGTCCCAACCCAAGGGCGCCCCGCCGCCCAGACTCCAGACAACGAACAGAGTGCGAACCCGGGATTCTACCCTGCTCTTACCCACTACACGGATGCAATCACCGCGTTGCCGAAAGAGATGATTCGACACAATACCATGCTAAAGGAGGTTGATGCAAAAATCTTCGGTCCAGAAGCACAGCTAGCAGAGCTCGTCAATTCCGCCCTCAAGACCCCTGTGCCCCTTCGAGTGGTGAAGACCACCACATCGCAAGCCAATGGCTCGACAGTTCTGAACGCCGCATCCTCCTCCAATGGACAGCCTATGGCAACAGAAGGGGGATCGCGTTCGGAAACGTCATCCCAAGCAAATACCCAAGACCCCTCTGACCCAGCCTACTCTCGCAGAGTACAATTTCAGAATGTTCGCTCGACACTGCTTGGGATGCTCGCGACTCTCGATGAGAAGAACCACGTCATCAATACGGCGCTTGACTGCCTCGAGAAGCAGCAAAGGCGCTGCAACAGCTCGTTCCCTCATATCGAAGATGAAATAAGCGAAGAAGCTCGATTGGGTAGTCTGACGCATTGGGCGTATACCGACAAGGGTGCAGAGAAAAAAGGTATAATCGCTGGTGAGCGGACTCGAAGAGCTGCGAACAATGCGGCGGCGATCCATGAAGCGGAGGTAGCAGCGCTACGCAGTGAATCGAGGCGAGAAGCTCTAGCAGCAAAGAAGCCTCGCAACCAGCATCTTGACTCCGATTTCGATGACGGAAGGACCGTGAGTAAAAAGGCCCAAGTTGGCGGCAAGGGGCGGAAAGCTGCGGACGCAGGCGGTTCGAATAGTATAGGCTTGGGAATCGCAAACGGCGCTGCGCCTCCAAACAAACGACGCAAGATTGAGAAGTCGACGGCGGGAAATCTAAGAGTGGAGAGGGCCATGGCTTCGGTATATGGATCCAACACGGCTTCTGGTGGACGAAATGGAGCTAGCCCTAAAGACGCATCGCTCAATGATGCGGCTATGAGGAAAAAAGGGAAGGGAGGCGCTGCGCTGAACGGGACTGGGAGACGAAGGTCAGTATCTTTCACGTTCTACTTCCCTGGTCGTTCACTGATGCTTCTGGACAGGGCCGGCACAAACGCATCGGCAATCAACTCGCCATCATTGGCATCATCCCCTGTAGTAGGTACCTTTGCTGCTTCGAAAGACAGACAAGGCCGAAGCCCAGCGCCTGCGGCGATGCAGCGGATGCCTTCGTCGCGGGCTCGTCAAAACTCCACCCAAAAGGTGCTGCAAGTGGCAACAAATCGTTCTTCATCGACGAATCACAAGGCTGCTAATGGTAATGGGATGTACGGGACCACAGCCGATGTTGACAAGGTGTCCGGTGTAACAGGACGGAGTGCTAGCGACGTCAAAACTTCCATGAAGGATACCGTGAATGCAAAAGGCGAGCATTTGATTGAGGCCATCGGCACAAGCGATGGAGCGGGCGACCTGCGTGGTGGTCTCGTAGTTGGCGGCAGGAATCAAGACAGAGTGTTGAAGCGAGAAGAATCAGCCAATTGCCGGACCCGACCACCGTCAATATCAGTGTCGACGCGTGGAGGCAACAGTAAACAGCCTTCCAAAACAGGGACGCCTATAAACGCTAGCTTCACGGAACCAACGAGGACCCGAGCACCACGTGAGGCACCACTCAAACGGTCTCACAAGAAAGGTGCTGGCCTGGCAGCTCAGCTTGCAGCAGCAGCTGCGACGCACGGAGACGATGTCCTTTCACTGCAAGGAGATGAAGATGACGAGGAAGGAGACGAGCCGAGATATTGCTACTGCAACGGAGTCAGCTATGGAGAGATGGTCGGCTGCGATGGTAAAGAATGCCAGAAAGAATGGTTTCATTTGGAGTGCGTGGGCCTGGAAAAGGCGCCCGGGAGAAACGGTAAGCTTGCCTTCAAATGTCGAGTCCTACCCTGCTGACAGAAGCTTTGCTTTCAGTGAAATGGTACTGCGATGAGTGCAAGGAAAACTTGAAAGACAAGAAATTCAATGGAAGTGCGAGATGATACTTATTGATTTCGTGATGGTGTAATGCACGATACCCTGACAACTTCTGATCATGGAGATCTTTCTGTCTATCATCTAGGGTATGAGAGAAAAAATCACCGAATAGTCCATCATTTGGTTTGGATGAGGACGATGAAGGATGTAGCCAGAATAAACACGTCCCTAGTGACAGCTTTTTGTCGTAAAGTCGTCGTTCGGCGCTGGTATTTAGCACCGTCATGTAGTCCTAGGCCAGCATCGACTGAGGGATGCTAGGTAATAAAAATGCCCGAGATTAGTGGAAATGAGTTCCCATGAATTGAGCCTTCTCCCCTTGTGCGTTGTGCAGGCCATTCACCGTATTTTAATAAATATATGGTGGGCGCGTGAATTTGCAGGGGTCCAAATTGTACGAAAGCCCGTTGGGGATTTGCCCCGGCTAGGGCTCCTTGCTTCATCGAGCATACAGAAGTCAGCACGATCCTCACGCTCCCTTCCCACCCCACACTTTGCTATTCATGATGGAGTTATGGCGTTTATGAGATGTTTGATTCCCCGTTGAAGATTTGAGCGTCCTTTCACGTTTTTTCGATTCAGCGTCGGTCCACGATTGGCTCTCAACAATTTCACTCGCTCTAGCTAGGCTTGCCAACCTCCCTCCTTGTCATTACCATGCCTTCCATGCATTTATCTCAAATCCGACGATGGTTCTTGCAGTCTCCTCCCGTGGAATGGGGTATCCTGCAGCTACGCGACCTTCTCATCGGCGCTCTACGCCAAGGACCAATACCTCAGCATGTGGCATTTGTTATGGATGGGAACCGGCGGTTTGCAAGAACGCATGGAATAGAAACCGTGGAGGGTCATAATCTAGGATTTGAGGCATTGGCTAGGGTGAGCACGCCTCTTGACCCTGAGATCATCATGAGTTAAACCGTACAGGTACTAGAAGTGTGCTATAAGTCCGGTGTGAAGGTAGTCACGGTCTACGCTTTCAGCATTGAAAATTTCAAGAGATCCAAATACGAAGTCGACGCGCTCATGGAGATGGCCAAAGTCAAGCTCTCACAGTTGGCCCAGCACGGGGATCTTTTGGATCGGTATGGAGCCAGCGTCAGAGTCCTCGGTCAGCGCGAGCTGCTCAAGCCCGATGTCATTGAGGCGATGGACAGAGCTGTCGGCATGACCCGACATAACAAGCAAGCTATTCTGAACGTCTGCTTTCCCTACACATCTCACGACGAGATAACGACTGCCATTCGGGATACCGTGATCGATTATTCGAGACCACTGCCTTCCCAACACCGGCCATTTTCCGAATCGCACATCACGCATACCATTCGCTCTCGACATCTCTCTGCTGCTACTCTCAAAGTCAGATCACGTTCCCCGTCCTCTAGTGCAAACTCCGATACCGAAGACTCGTTATCATCATCCACAACCCTCCATCCGGACTCTCCACCAGACGAGCCCTTACTTCTCGAAGACAAGGATATCGAAGTCAAACATCGGGAGATGTACCCCGATCCGGAGACCATCACATCCGAAGTCTTAAACGATCACATGTTTACTGCCGATCTGCCACCGCTAGATCTACTCGTCCGAACGTCCGGTGTGGAGAGACTGAGTGATTTCATGCTTTGGCAATGTCACCAAGACACTGAGATCGTATTCTTGAGGTGTCTCTGGCCGGAGTTCGACTTGTGGACCTTTCTCCCCGTTTTGGTAGAATGGCAGTGGAAAAGGAGAAAAGCTGGAGAAGGACTGCGGGCTAGTAACGAGAAAATGGTGAAAATGAAAGCTGGATAGATCGCGTATAACAACATAGCTATCATATACCGGTGTCAGAAGCAGAAAACTTTCAAGGTCCAAGGCCAATGACTACACCATATGGTCACGACGAGAGTAGATTCTGACGAGTTGGCGCAGGTTCTGCCAAGAAATCTATGGAGCATGTGGAAACCACATTCACTTGCTACTCCTCCCTCGCTCATCTGCGTACTTGACTATCTCAGTTTGGCAGCTCTGTCACCTAATTAAACACCCCTCGTCGTCTGATCTTTCCGGAAAGGGCGAGGAGGGAGTAATGATTTCAGATAGCTCATCGCTAACGGCGACAGACGGTAACTGCACAGCATTATAGGTGGTACATCAAGCCTATTCCTGGGTCACAGATTGGCCCATTGCTGAGGGGATGGGGGGCAGTCGGCAGCCGTAGTGACTTGATCCCGTTCAACAAATTTTTCTGAAGTTCCATCTGTCCTCATCTTCATCGCCACTATGGAAATCCAAGCTGCCTCGAAGCTTCGAAATGCTGTCTCGAAAGATTGGACGCCGGCCAAAGCCAACCAAAGTTCTTGGATCAAGCGACATTCGATAGCTATAATCCATCCGTCACTCGCCCTCTCTCTCACCCTTCGACTTATAGCCTCATCTGAGGAATGGAATTTATGCACGTACAACACTCATATCCTTTTGGGGATTGAAATTCTCGAGGCTGTCCAGGGGTCCATATTTCTCGCAAAGATAAAGCATATCATTGTAGGCTCTAAAGAGATTCATTCAGCAGCCTAATCTACCGGAGAGGATATTTACTCACATTCGCCGTGACACGCTTCCTGCATGTCCTGCGGAGTCATTCAGATACGGATGAATGCTATATAGCCGGTTACGGTCGTCCCATTCTTCCGCAGGGTCCGAGGGCTCGAAATGGCGTTGATATAGCCTCATATAGATCGGTGAATTAAAGTGAAACGCCCAGGAGCACCTCCATGTCCCAAATTCCATTTCATTATGGGCATAGGTGCATCCGGTATCGAAGACGATGGTCCCTCCCGTGTCCATATCGATACCAACATTCTGTTCCCACAAATTGCCATGTATCAATGTCGGCGTGATCTCCCGGCCGTCAGATTGCAGGACTCCCAAGAGTCTCGGTATAACAACATCGATAAGCTGCTTGCAAGCGGCGTCGTACTTTGGCCATGGACCGTTAGTCTCATTGTCATATCCGATAACGTCCTTCAACTGATGAGTGAAGGATTTCGCCCAACTTCTTTCCCAGGTTGTTGTACGTTTTAATCTGCCAAGTACGGTCTGAACTGGAAAGCCAAACAATCCATTCGGAGATATTCCATTCCGATGAAGCTCTGCTATTTGGGTAACGAATTGACCGGGATCTGGAGCTGCGGCAATATCCATATCGTGAAAATCTCCCAGGACGAAGTATTCCTGCTCTACGCCGTCATGATACTCTCCCCATCCAGCTGGCTCTGGCACGAATCCTGGTACCAGAGCATGGATGGCAGATGCGCCATGAAACTCACCCTCGGCCAAAGCTCGTGCACCCTTTCCTGCCGTGCACTGCCCGTATCAACTTGTATCGACAGACATTGGTCCATCAGGACAAAGACTGGCTCACCTTGACGAAATATCTCTTCGGACTTCCATCTGGCAGAATGACCGACACCTTTGCAGTCTTCGACCAAGCGGATGTACCAGAGGGCTCTGCCGAGACAATCTTTGTTCCTCTAGGCATGACTACAATATTGGTTTTACTTTCAACTGATCTATAGGTTGTGGACTATATCAATACCTTTACCGACGGCTTTGTGAATAGGGAAGCTTCCCCCAATCTCCGTCTCCCACTCAGACGAGTCTGCCATGGTTTCGGTATTATGGCATTGAATCGAGGGAAAGCCAAATTAGGACAAGACGTACTACGTAAAATGTAAAATTATATCTCGAGTAGTTTGTTCGGGCCGCATCTTGGTCCTACCTTAGGAAGGGTTGGTGGGGCATCATCCTTCTGGTTGAGGGTGCTACTGCAAGCGATAACGAGGACCGAGGCGATTGGCTTCCTTGCTCCTGCCCCCTGTACGCGAACCTACATACAGCGTGGTGCCGTCAGAGTGGCTGGAGAATCGTCGGCGCATCCCTAGCAATCACAAAGCCTTACCAATAGATAGATAAGGTGGTCGCAGAATACTATTCGAAAGAGCTTTGGTGTCGCAAAATCATCACAGTCACTGACAGCCAACCAAGTAGCCCGCGAGTGCTAGGACTAAAGCCACAACGGAAAAGCCGTGTTGCTTGAGCGGTAATATCTAATCTTTGAGGCAGCATTATCGACGTCACCCTACTTATGCACCTTTCCACGCCTAGGCGCTCGGGTCTTGTCATCCATACGGGCAAGCGCCCTCAACACCCCAACAGGAGCATATAGTTCTGTTGCCTACTAGAATAGCGGAAACCTACTACCTCAGACCACTTTGCCAGCTGAAGTACACAGCCACTTCAGAGATCATGGTCAGTGACCGGTCCAATTCCCCATGACGCTGAGGGCTGTCCTACAGCTCATTGCTTTCCGATAGTTTCGAAAAGCTTTCAGCTTAAGGAGAAAAGATGATGACGAAAGTCACCAGCCGAGGTCCCCACGGACCACATCGCAGTCTTACAGTGCCAATCCAAGCCTATCTAACGTCGCCGTTCCAATTCACGAGGATCATGCCGCATCCTTAACGTCTCCACAGCACACGTCCATCTCTTCTCATTTTAGCAAAGGTAGCAATCACCCTCAAAGAGATAGCGGGACTGATCCCGGGCCACTTGGTCTAAACATCGTATATACTCCCCATAATGGTCACAAGGTAGATATTGTCTTCGTTCACGGTTTGGGGGGAACTAGTCGCAGGACGTGGTCAAAATATGAAAATCCAGAGTTATTCTGGCCGTTGACTTTTCTACCCCTGGAGCCAGATATCTGTCTGGCCAGGATATGCACGTTCGGGTACAATGCCAATTTCCGTGCAGCAGGCAACGTTAGCACCTCCGTATTGGATTTTGCCAAAGATCTGCTTTTCGATTTGAAGTATGCGAAAACTGAACAAAAAGACGATCTGGATCTAGGAATTGTGAGCAAGACTCGTTCATCAGGATCGGAGAGAGATCTAATTTTGACATAAGGTGCCTCTGATCTTTGTGGTCCATAGTATGGGAGGCCTCATTATCAAGGAGGTGATGATGCCTGCTGTTTCCCCTGTACTATACTGACGGCAACTAGGCCTACATGCAGGGTCAGAACGATCCTGAGTATGAATCAATCATCAAGGCTATCTCCGCAATTACGTTTCTTGCAACTCCGCATCGAGGCACTAACCTGGCTGAAATATTGGACCGGATCTTGCGGACAACATTTATCTCAAATTCGAAGCAGTACATATCTGAACTTGCGAAGAATTCATTTACTTTGCAAAAACTCAATGAACAATTTCGCCATATTGCACCAAGACTAGACATAGTTTCTTTCTATGAAACTCAGCCTACTGCAATTGGACTCAAAAGTGCTCGAGTTGTAAGAAGGTTGCAGCCTAAATCTAATCCCATGCTAACGACGTAAAGATGATACTTGAAAAGGACTCATCTGTACTTGGATATCCGGGAGAGACTTCCAAGGCATTGAATGCCGATCATCACAACGTGTGTAAATATGAGAGTCCTAGGGATCCTAACTACATAATAGTGAGAAACGCTCTCAAGTCACTTGTCAGCAAGATCATTTCTACAAGCCGATCGGACAAGCCTCATTCAGCAAACCGAAGGGAGTCAAGTGATGTGAAGTCGTTACTGGCCATTACGGAATTGCCAGACATAGACTACATCTTTTATCGGGACCAATGGGCAGAAGGGACCAGTAAATGGATCCTTGAAGACGAGGGTTACCTTCAATGGCTAAACGCCCACGGTTCAACACCTCGCCTCCTCTGGCTGAATGGTGGGCCCGGAACCGGCAAGTCAGTATTATCTTCGTTCATAATCAACAGCCTCGTGGAACAAGGAATCTCTTGTTAATACTTCTTCATAAATTTTGGTGATCAAAAAAAACGGAGCTTGAGCTTACTACTACGCTCAATCTCTTACCAGATAGCACGAAGTGCGCCTGACTTCCTGCGCAAACTTCTAGAGCTTATGGATGAGGGTATCGACTTTGATGCCGCAGACCCAAGGACCATTTGGGAACGCATATTCAAATCTATACTGTTCAGTATGGAGGAAGTTCAACCATTACACTGGATCATAGATGGCCTTGATGAGACACATGATCCCCGGGCACTCATCAGACTACTATCTGATATCCCATTCTCATCTGTACCGATTCGGATTTTGTTTGTGGGCCGAAAGACTTCTGAGATTGTGGCCGGTTTTCAGAAAATCCCAAAAGCGCTGATTTTTGGCTCGATAAGCATAGAAGGTCATCCAGAAGACCTAGGCTGTTACATACGTCAGGAACTCAGTATGTCTAGTACTGCTGAATTCAAGGAGAGCATTGTACAGCGAATAGTAAAAGGGGCGCAGAATAATTTTCTTGTAAGCGTCGTCAAATTCGATGTTTTCATGAGGGATTGCTGACTGGGTCAGTGGGTACGACTTGCTGTTGATAAGCTAAATTTGTGTCATACGCAAGCCGATGTTGAGGTTGCACTGCAACTATTACCGATCGGGATGGAAGCACTATTTGATCGCATGGCATTATCGATCGCCCAGAATCCATCTGCAACGGATAGGGCATTGGCATCGAAGATTCTGCAATTTGTTACTTGTTCACTACGAGTGCTGACACTTGCAGAGCTGTCTCAAGCACTGCACGAGGATACCACTATAATGCTCGACTTCCAAAGATCTATTGTGGATTTATGCGGTGGCTTTGTCATCATTGATAATGGGGGCAACGTTACCATGATCCATCAAACCGCTCGCGAATACTTGCTCAGCGGCAGCGATCGCGCTTTTCACGTTGATGGGGAAGTCGCCCACAGGCAATTGTTCTTGAGCTGTATGCGATGTCTCATGACTATCGGCCTTCGTGCAAAGATCAAAGGGAACCAGGAGCCTGAATATCTTGACTATGCTGCTAGTTCATGGTCTTCCCATCTGACGTCAACTCCCCTAAATTGCGGAGTGACAGTCGAAGTCCTCAACGAATTTCTGACTTGCCACTGGATTTTGACATGGATTCAATTCCTTGCCATCAGTAATCAATTACGCTTACTCACTCAAGCGTCAAAACATCTTTCAAGATATTCTGCCAGACGAAAAGAGTACGATGCAGGGTGCAATGAGAAAGACCATTCCATCCTGAAGCAAGAGCTTATGGAGAGCTGGGCTGTAGACTTTGTCAAGATCGTTGGGAAATTTGGTACGATTTTACGACAGGACTCCGAATCAATCTACAAAGTCATTCCCCCTTTCTGTCCGCACAGCTCCGCGATTTACCAACAATTTGGCAAGACGAAGGACAAGAGTCTAGTGGTATCGGGTTTATCGAATGAGAATTGGGACGACTTGCTTGCACGCATATCGTTTCCATCTAGTACCTATGCTTCTTCTATCTTGGCCGCCGGAGCTCAAATTGCTATCCTCCTTTCATCAGGAAGTGTCTTCCTTTACGACTCTTCAACTTTTGAGGAAGCCAAATTTAGTCCATTTCAGCACGGGGAACGCGTTTACAGGATGGAAATGAACGGTACCGGGACATTGCTTGCTAGCTACGGCTATCGCACAACGAAGATCTGGGAAACCTCCACTGGAACTATCAAATTTTCGATTGATAATCTCGCGTCACGACCTCGGCCGCTTGCAATGCTTTTGACGAACAACAATACTAAGCTCCTCGTTGGTACGGACGACAGACGAATAAGATCGCTTGACTTGAATCAAACGTCCCCAAACTGGCAGCTAATGGCAGAGCTAGAAGAGCCAGAGCTTGAGGGCCACTTTCTGAATTCTTCCAGCTGTATGGCTCTGAACAAAGACGGTAGATTAATTGCTGTAGCCTATCGAGGACATCCGCTTTCAGCATGGGAGACTGATGGACCAGTGCATATTGGTCATTGCTGGCGAACAAGAGAAGAAGTTGTTAGAGGCGAAGTGATCGAAGCTGTCTGGCATCCGCACTATCCAGAAATCTTTGGTCTGTACATAGAGGGCGTGGTCTTCAAATGGCGCCCCTACGAGGATGAAATCGATGAAATCGCCACAGGAGCATCTAGACTAGCGATCAGTAGAGACGGAGATCTCTTCGCCACTGGTGACGTACGTGGGACGGTGAAATTATACACTACGTCTGACTTCTGTCTACTATATCAGTTGGCCTCTGAAGATAGCATCCTTGGCCTGGCATTTAGTCCTGATCTACGTCGCTTTTACGATGTTAGAGGTCATTATGGGAATGCCTGGGAGCCGAATGCTTTGATGAGATTTGCAGAGCAGAGAGGAAAAGGTATGGAGAACCGAAGTGACACAGAAAGTGTTGCTCAAAGCTCCACGGCGTCCGAGAGCTTTTCTGAGCGAATCGACTCAATCACAGTACTTGCAGGCTCGCCAACCGGTCGTCTTTACTGTTGTGGTACGGAGGAAGGAACGGTGCATTTATATGACACGCAGCGAGGAAAGCTCGCAGACCTTCACACGACAAAAAGCTTTCTGAGGATCGAGCAAATGAGTTGGAGTAACGATGGACGATATTTCTGCTTCTCTGACTCGAGTAAAAAGGTCTTCATCATGTCTACAGCTTCTAGTATCGGCAACCTAGACCCGGTAATGGAAACGAAGGCCGAAATTCCCATGAAGAACAGCACGAAGGGACCTATTCTACAATTACTGTTTCACCCGGACTCAAACCAGCTTTTGATCCGTTCGTCGTCAACGATTTGCACCCTCGCTCTCACATCTTTTTCGGTAACAAAGTCATTAGAGTTGCGTACGGATGAGAGCAAATGGATCACATATCCTCAAGACCCCACGCTGATTATGGGGATTGGACCTTGTGCTATCCATATACTAGATTGGGAATTGACCGAACGCAAGATCTATGAATTTGAATATCCGCAGTACCACGGCAAATCATCTAAGCCAGAGATTTTCCCAGAGCGAACAACTGTCGACCGAATCCTCGTCACCCACGACAAAAAGCATATATTAGTTCAATCATCACTCTTGAACCAGAGTTCTAGAGAGAAGACGTTTTTGTACTTTGAAACCCCCTCATGCTCAACATCTACGGCAGCAAGGACGGACGTCGAAGAAGAGATAGGTACAATGACGATAAAACCATCCATCCTCCCTTTGGACATATCCTCCCAAATACTCCTCTCCCTCTGTTTCCTCTCCCACGACAACCTTATTTTCCTCTCCAGAGACTTCTCAATCTGCTCCTGGCGAATGCCACTGCAAAGCCGTCCATCAACATCATCATTCCCTCCGGCATTTCCTTCGGATAGCACACCTACAGATACAACTCATCCAACAAGTCTCCTCGATCGCCATCACAATGATGACATGAGAAGTACTGCGGGGGGAAAGCCTAAGCCATTGTTTTGGTTGCCTGGAGATTGGATCAGCAGAGATTGTTTGGCTTTGTGCAGTATCTGGGGCATAGAGAGATCTTTGCTGTGTCCGAGGAATGGAGAGGTCGCTGTTGTTAGGTGTGCGGCTTTGATTTGATAGCCCGTCTTTATATGTATTGTTCATGGTCGACGATGTTCGTTTCACGGATTCGGAGCTTTGAAAATCAATAAAGGGGGCAGAGGGCGGAGTGCAAGTATTAGACGGGTCAATTTTAGGGGTGAAGGACCAAGGGTATACGGAATGGCTTATTGAAAGTGTCAGGCTCTACCAGACCGGCTGTCCCGATGTGATGACGAGGCTACGCTCTTTTGTCTCCACGCCGTGCCTCTATGGTAGTCAATGAAAAAGAGACCTACGGCAACTAAACACAGTCCACTCATGAGTGTGAATGTCCAGCCGATACCCATTGCATCGATCATGTCTTGGAGGAAGGAGACTGCAATAGCCGCCATCGAGCAGCGTACTATGTTACTGGAGGCCTGAGCGGCTGCCGGTGTTCGGTGGTTTTTATCCACGAGGAGGGTGTTGTAGATCTGAGATTATCCGGTGAGGGTCTCATTGAATATGTGTGATGGAGGAGACGTACGCTGAAGCCTAGCTGCATGCACAATCCTGCGATGAATTGGAGACAGAGCGGAATAGCAATGTGCTGAATCACGTCAGCTTGCGAGGTGTTTGAAATGCGCGAGATACCAACCTGGTGATAGTCCAAGACCCAGCCGAAAGCCACGACTGAGCAAGTGGTCACGAGCATCGGTATCCATATGACGCTGAGGCGCGCCTTTTCGACAGGGAAGGTGTCCAAATCATCTCCTACCGCTTTGTCTGTCGAAAGACCCCGTGCTGTCCTGGCGTTGCGGTATGCCTTGTTCATCAGCGGGCCGGTGAAGAAAGTTGAGACGGTCCCACCAAGACCGAATGGGAGGTATATTAGACCTGCTTGCCACTGGTTCAGCTTGTAGATGTCAATGAACAGGACAGAGAGCGACGTATTGATGCACGTGTAAATGACATAGAGTATGCCGCAAGCGAGGATGATAATGAGATTATCAAGGCGGGTGAGTATTGTCAAGGATTTTAAGGGATTTGGAATTCGCCACTTGTGGTCTGCAACAATGTCGGTATCCTTCCAATGACACATGATGATCGGAATAGGTAATCGAAGGTGCTTTGATGGTCTGACTGATCCATTGCCTACGATGTTCTGAGAAGTCTCGGGTAGGAGGAATATCATCATTAACAGACATGACCCAGCAGCAATGCAAAGAAACCAGAATATCCAGGTCCAACCTGCAGCGTAGGTCAGACCGCCCCCTAATATGGGACCAATTCTTGGCGCAATGGTTATGCTCGCGAAAAGTAAGCCTAAGAGTTTCTGAACTTGGCAGCCGAACCTACGCGAAGGATACAGCACCGACGAAAGATGCCCTTTCAGCTGGAGATGCAATATCGGTTATCACTCCGTAAGCAATCGAGAAAGTGCCTGAAGAGGTTAGCCACAACTTCACGCTCAAGGCGGAATGCATGCCAGAGATCGCGAGAGCTTGCAGTATTCGAAGGCCTAGGAGTGCTGGGTAAGTGTTGGCTACAACGATGGCGATATTGGCCGCTATGTAGAGACTCAGAATTATCACATATGCTGGTCTGCGACCAAGTATGTCAGCAGCGTCACGGACCAGTGTCGGCGCTACCGTCGCCACGGCCATGTAGGAAGTCACGGTCAAGTTGATCTTGTCGATGGAGACGGAGAATGTCTGAGACAGCTGATGTATGGCTGGATAGTAGATGAAGCTGCTCAGCGTCGAGAACCAAGCTGCGTAGGAAACCATGGCGACAATGCAGCATTTCTCGGCTGGGGAAAAGACTGACTATCTCTCGAGTGCCTCTACTCCCTCATCATCACTAGCTTTTTCGGTTGCCATTGTTCGAGAGTCAGCAAGGAGACCTCAGCTTTGCTAATGTTGTGACATGGTCCATGGCAGGCAAGGTGGAAGTACCAAAACCAATGATGGTCGTTTGGCTTGTACTACAAACTAGAGGGTCGCCATCTCGACGCGAGATTATTAGTAAAGGTTAATTATTATTTTAATTCATACAACTCTAGTCAATAACTTAAATAAACTATTAATTATTTAGATCTTATGATTATTAAGTAACTAACCCTTTCTATTTATCTTATTACTTATCTCATCTCTTTACTATAATAGAATATCTGGATATTCGAACCCTGAAGATCTCCCGCACCGATTTAGCTAATATATTGCGAGAGAAGTCCAACTCTCTAATCGCTTTGGGATTAGGGCGAACATCAAAACTCGACTCTATTTACGTATCGCACGCACATGTGTACCCGCGCATATGATATCAATTAATTAATATGAAAAGATGCGTAATGTCCTCAGCCTACGGTATCCAACGTACCAAAAATCATATAAATCAGTCTGTTAGTATAAAAGATATATGTAAATCTATAAGTTTAACACCGAAATTCATGCGACGTGACAGCGCCAAGACGTTGCCAATATGCCTAAGTATGCTACTATCTTGCTAACTAATTAACCTCCCCTTATTATGATACATATGCAAATGGTACACATGATGCGCATGGGCCTACGGAACAAATCACCCCAAAAATCATGTAAATCGGCCTATTAGCGATAAAGATATGACTGATTCAATGAGTTTGCCAACCAAATCCATATGTCTTGGCACCGATTTGCCCGCTGTGGCTGTGCCTGTGCTGCTATGGCTACCTACCAATCAATCATCGTCCACTTATTATGATACATATACAAATGATACAAATGATGCGCATGGGCCTACGGAGCACATCGCCCCTAGAATGATGCAAATCGGTCTGTTGGTGCAAAAGATATGACTGATTCAATGGCTTTACATACCAAATCTATGAGTCTGACTACGCCAAGACTCACGATCGCCAGGTAGCAGAGGTGAATTACCTAAATTTATGTCAAAATCAAGATTTTTACAGGCATTTTCTAGTATATATATATGCTATTAGTCTTATAACAAGCGTAACAGGATATAGTATACGCGAGTAGTAGAGTAAGACGTATTATTACGCCACATAAATACCCGCCCGCTAGTGTGGGACTGTGGGCGCGCCAACACACGCTGAAACCTTATTACTTCAGCACTGCCTCAATCAGACCCTCCGAGTCAGTGCCCGCTTTCCAGAACTTCACAACTTTCAATCCGGCTTGAGTGAGCAGTTGAGTCCACTGCGTCTCGGTACGCTCCATTCCGTTCAGTAGCGCCATCATGTTGACGTCGAAGAGAGCAGGATACAACGGTGTGTCTTTAGCCGGCAGAATCCACTCAAAGATTAGAAGCTTGCTGTAGTTCGGCTTCATTGCAGCCGCGATGTTCTTCATGATGACGATACACTCGTTGTCGGGCCAGTCGTGGAATATGTTGCGGAGGTAGTAGCCGCGCGCTCCCTTGACGGGCTGTTCCGTGAAAAAGTCGTATTTTTGTCGAACCACGGCTGGGTCAAGGCTCTTGATGTTATCAATGGTTGGAGGGAGATCCTGTAGTATCAACTTCCCTGGGACATCTGCAAAGCTCTTGTGGAAAGCTTCGATGTCATCGCCCTCGCCTCCAGCAATGTCGATCAAGAGTACAGATTCTGGGTCTTCCTTCCTCGCGCCGTTGAGCAGGATCTCATCTACAGGGAATGTGCTGAACCAGTTCTTACGAGTCTCGAGCGAACCTGCCATAAAGGCATTGAAGTTGCTCATCATTGGTGGGTCATTGATAAGCCATTGGAACATACCATCCGGAGTGTTATGCGAATCTTGGAAAGGACCAGGGGCGCTATTGACATGCTTAAAGCCCGTTGACTCCAAGCATCTCGGCATATTAGCCAAGGAACGAGTGGCGGCCTCAAACCTGTGTGCTCTGTTTAGTTACAGATGGTCCAGAGATCTTTTAACGCACATGAATTGGTAACCACCAATGAGTGGAGGAGCAGTGAGCACCTCCGATATGGGCGTCGATGTGTAGGTCTGGACGTCGGTTTCACGAAAAACACCCAAAGCTACTAGCGGTCTCATCATTCTTACTAAGTATCGTTTCTATCAGTTTCCTAAAAGATGTCTGTAGGGAATTTGTAAAGCAGGCCTACCGATTAGCAGTTCGTCACCACCACACGAAATGGACAGCTCCTTAGCCGTTTTAGGCTCGCCGGATTTGACCAGATCCGTAACAATGCCCATGCGGATCGTTACCATCAACGCTGCTGGGGCATGTGGCTTCACTGGACAATTAGTAATTATGTAGACTCGACGCTGACATGTTTTTCGCAGCAGCCTTACCGACATGATCATTCGCCAAACGGTCTCGATGGGAGCTTCTAATTCGGCTGTGGCTTTCATGGTCACCCCCAAGAGTTTCTTGCGACCTGCGTCATCCTGTGCTGATTCTGCGGAGAGAGACTGGAGATCCCTGGCTAAGGAATCGATTTTCCGGTGAATGTTGTTAGTAAAAGACATATTGAGCTTCTATCGTCTAAGGAAAGCGATAGCAACTTGATTGACGTTTCAAAGCGATGTGTGACCGCGATATGTTGGGGTGCGGGAAAGAGGGAGTGAAAAATTAAGAACTGGGAGTGTAGCAAACTCGTAGCCAAACGAGTCGCGCGGGGCAACACTTGAGCGGAAGGCCGTAGGATTCAGGCAAATTGGCGATCACAGCTGTATTTTGCGTAGACTGTTCACTCCAATCCAGGAACGGACGGATCGGCTCTGTCAATCGACCTCGGACATCTCACCAAGCATCGGCTCAATTCCGTTTTTGGATTTGGATCATACATGCGAAATTGTGCCTCCTGCCAGCATATGCACACAGCTTCCAAATGTCGGTAGGAACTATGAACTCATGCCGCTAGAGGGGCCAAGGAACCATTCATGCTGAGGGGACGCCCTACCATGATGCCATGGCGAGGCTCGCCGTTACTATCATCTACAGAGTACGTTGAAGCGCTTATGGCACAGCGTATCTAGCTTATGCATCCTGCATTACGACATGACCCCCGCCCTTGGAGCGTTGGTCGGAGCAGATCCTACTTCGATTAGCCACCGGCGTCTAGTCTCCATATCGCAATGCTATTGGCTCGATTCGACAGGGTGATGGGTGGAGAGCTGAAAAAACATTAAGATGTGCCGTACATGATGGTGCTTGAGTGTCTACGCCACACAGCAGACCCATACCAGCTGATGACTCGAGACTTATAAATATTCCATGATGAATCCTGAACTAAGGGGGCTGCTGATAAGTAACGAGATGGCCGAAGGATAACAATTGGCCATTGTGCTGTGTGTTGCGACAGACGTCCCCCTTATCCCTACCCTCCCTTCTCGGCTGCAACTTCGGATTTCTGACCATAAAGAAAAGTTCTGAATCCTTGAAAACTATGATCGGGTGATAAATTCTCGAGGTAGGTATTCAATCGCTCTGAGCCGTGTACTTCCAGCTTATGTTCGGCCTAGAGTACGAAGCAATGGCAGCACCAGCAAATATGAGCTCTCTCCCTCCCAACGTTGACAGAGGACCTGGTATCCTTATTGTCAGCTGGATCGAGGCGATATTCGGCATATCGATGACGATCTCGAGGTTTTATACGCGATCAAAGATCATACGTATCGTTGGACGGGGACTAGACTATGGGGTTTGCCACTGTAAGCATTTTTCACCAGCAGACCTTGCACGGCTCTGACATCTAAGAAGCTCCTTGCTCTTGCCACTACGATACTTGTTACCTTGGAAGTACACTATGGCACAGGCCGGCATACGGCATATTTATCTCCACCTGACATTGTTAAAGCCGTGAA
>JAABUL010001819.1_pt1 | contig 38224 bp, 34 predicted proteins | sample 5559151 | NCBI WGS metagenome assembly JAABUL01 (sample SAMN10711876, study PRJNA513368) | rock metagenome | isolation source: Antarctica rocks | place: Antarctica: Victoria Land, Pudding Butte sud | reverse complement strand
ATTCGCATTATTGCTAGAAATATGAACATGGATGGTAGGACATCTCATTCATACTTCTCTCTGGCATAAGCTTATTCGAAGTGACTTATCCAGTTCTTTCAGGAACAACCCAGTCGTTTGCTTATTCGCAACCAGGCAAGAGACGTTGGGCGACACTTGAGCGTATAGGGTACTGGATGACCGTAAGCTTCCGGAAGTCTTTCGACTTGACGAGGTTACTTACGAACCGAAGACGAGGACGCGGAGCATGCACTGTTTACATCACCCCTCGATTTTTTTCGTCACCGTTGTTCCAGCACATACAGTGACTGGCAGGGCCAGTCTGGCCTCGTCGGTCACTGATCCTTCTTATGGGAGGAAAAAGCGATGTCGATCAATCCACGAATGCTTGCGAGGTGTCTGGCGGAAAGGTCGGTCAACCATCCATGAATGCGACGCCAATTGTGATGACAAGTGCAAGGACCATGTGTTTCAACATGGTTAACACTGTTGTTCCACCACACAGGCGGTTCTTTTATATGGGAGCAATGACGGGGAGGGTCTCACCACGACGAAGACTATCTAAAGGTGAAGAAGTGGGTCCTATGGATATACAAAAACAAATGTGGCTCGAATGGCATTGAAAGCTTCATGGACTGGTACAACTGGACCTTCTCCGCGGTCTGTCAGCGTCCAGGGGTCGACATCGCCAGTCATTGCGCCGTCCGTCACCAAGTTTTAAAGCATCGACGCTAACCGACCCACCACCCAAGGTCAACAAGCGCCGGGCTCCCTGCCATCTGGTCTGCCAAATCTTGACGGAGCTCGGCGACTTAAGCATAAGGGAAATTTTGTCTTTATTAAAACAATGGATAAAGTATGGGCAGTCTACAGTCGCGCGCTCCTCCACACCCTTCTGGGCCTCCCACCTCCGCTCACATCCGCTCCAGCAAGTGCTACTGGGCCCCATCTCCCAGAGACCTCTGGGCACGCCATGGGTTACGATAAGTAACGAGGACAGCCTCGTTGTGTCCAACATATGGCCATAAATCCCGGACCGGACCGGGACTTATGACTTTCATTGGAAGAAACAGGGCCAATTAAGGCTGCCTGCATATTACATGCTGGGAGCCCATGAATACGTGGAACGCTGGGGATGCTGTGGGAGCATGCCGAGGGAAGGCCAAGACCGCCTACAACTAACCAGGCGGTCAAATTCCTCGATCGAGCGAAGAGCGCTTCGAATGTCGATGCGAGTTCTTAGTCTTTAGAGTAGTAAAATCAAACAGGCATAACGCTATTTCTTGTTCTCTTTGTCGTCAAGACATATGCACCATATTACGTACAGCGTTGGACAAGATGTTGAGAACTTATTCTTGAATTTGTTCTTAGAAATTTGCAAGATGTAGAGGAGATTGCTGGGAATCAAGAGATCGTCTATTTGCGAAAAATGGGTGCTTGATATTTTGATTTGGTTAATTTGGCTCTCACACTTAGCAATTTCATTTTCTATCTTTGCTCTTACCATGCCTGCTGTTCGCCCTAGTCGCAGGCTTTCAAGTCGTTGTAAGAAATATATAACAGAACGACAATTATGGCCAGAGTGATGTGCTGGCAAGCCGCGTCGTGACTACAGTCCTCGACTATATATATATTCATTCAAAGATTAAGCACTAATCAAGACGCTGTATTGAAGGACTCTGTGACTCAGTGCGTTTTTAAAAGTAGCGGCCTTTCCTGGTCGTCCATCCAAAAATGCGATACAGAGATCGTCGAGATATGATCTTGAGCGCTTATGTAAATGTACTCTCTGAATTGACACCCGAGCAGGCCCCGTAATCATGGTTGAGGGCTTGAGATATTCCAAGCGCGTGTGGGAGGCTGAGAAGAACAAAAGGACACTCGTCGATGGCTAGAGTCGCCACTGTAAGGAAAGAAGGAGACAATGTTAACGAAATCGGTTGGAGGTAGTACTACATAGGCGGGGAAACAGGCGGCCCAAGAATGTGATCCGTGCGAAATCGAGAGATGAGGCAACCATTCAAGGGCGTAGAGAACGGGCGGGCACTATCACCCCAAGGGTTGGAAGAGGTTCTGCAGGCAGTGCTGGGGGAACAAAATCCAACTCAAAGCATGTGCGTATCACCAATGTGGGTCGATACATACCGCTTGTAGTATCGTAGAAAGCAACACACACTAACATACAGTTACCGCTAGCAAGGCGGTCATTATTCGATAAGCTCTATAGGTCTATCACAAGATTAAATCCCCACGGATTGTCAGGCCGGCTCAAATACATACTCAGCAGTCAGGCAAGCACCACAGGTATCTTAGTCACGCCGGGTGCCGTTATACCTTGTATAAGAGAAAAGAAGTTATTCATTGTTCGAGCAGGAAGCTACCACTATCTATACTTGAGGCTCAAAAACTACAGCCGGCATCCAATCTATTATCCGCAAGTGCATGAAGTCTGTGCGTTTCGAATCTGAGCTTCACCTGTTCCTTGTGGTGTTTGACTCGGTGCGCTCGTTGCAACCCCTCGCGTCGGTTGCATTGGGGGATTTCCAGCAGAGACGGTTGAATTTGCTATTGGCATACTTGCTTGCGTTGATTGTAGTGACTGGCTCTGACCTGCCATTCCAGTGCTTTGTGTTGGCTGTTCGTGGACACCTGTTCCGGTCGCTGATGGTCCTAATCCTTCCCCACTTGTGCCTGCGCCTAGTGATGTCTGAATACTAGTCCCGTTATCGATCACAGGAGCAACGCAACAATCAATAGGGCCAAATCTGTCAGCCTGGACGATATCGGAAGGATTTTAGTAAATAAAGAAGCGGTAACATCAGAGATATCAGGCTGTCAGCCGGTGTCATCTCTGTCAGCCGGACCTCTGGACACCATCTTGTCAGCCGGTTACCCCTCTGACACCAATGGCTGAGACGTATTACCCGCTGCCAAATTGAGCGCGCAAAGGTCATACCTACAGGCTACAGGTATTATTTTGTGATCGGCCGCTCATATGACTTAATCAGCTAAACAAGAATCAGCATAGCGTATCCTGAGGGATCGCATTTGGAGACGTAATACCTCAGCCTGTTTGGTTTGCTACGCCGTCCTATGTTTCCAACACCTTGAAACCATTGCTCCGCTTTTTCTCTATCATTTCCCAACGCTATAAGATTCCCTTCTCGGCGTCTAAATCTTACTCAATTCGCTGCGACTAAGTTGTTGCGATCGATTTCCCCATATCGACCATAGAGTGACCTCGACGGCATCCTTGAGGCTGACGTCAAAGCTTCTCTTGTGTTCCAATGCTACTCTCGTTATTCTCAGACGTGCGATATACGCCTTTGACTGAGAGGCCATGGTCGAACCGTCGCACTTGGGTAGGCGTGCTGAAGTACGCCTGCATTGTTCTATTGGCCGCTCTTCTTGTGCTCGCTGCTCTGCATGTGTCGGGCATCAACCGCATTACTTTTCCACACTACAACGGTGATAACACGCTCCCCGATAACTATGATTCAGCTGCAGTCGAGAAGCTCGATCCGCCGTCCTCACCAGCAGCCCCGGAGCTTGACACGCTGTCTCCACCAGCAGTCGAGAAGCTTGACCCGCCGCCTCCTCCACCACCAGCTGATGAGCCGTTGTTAGGAGAGGTCCGTGGGCCAGATACTATCGTGATTCCTGAGATACCCAAAAAATTCAAGACTGTGGGCATGGTTTTCTACGGCAGAAAATCCCGAGTCGAGATCTTGGATTGCTATCTAAAGGTAGAAGAACTCCGAGACAGCGCTCAACGGCGTGGATAATGAGCTGACTGGGTGATCCAGCATAACTTGGTCAAAAATGGCGGAGTTCTGGACGAGATCATGTTTATCGTCAAGACGACCAACGCCGATGACCTAGCGTACTTGGACGAGCTTATCCAGACCTCCAAGAGCTACAAAAAGCAAACAATCGACGATCCACAGGGTCAGCACGGTTTGACCTGGTCAGTTGTCGAACGTGGTGTAATGTACGTGAAGATCGATGACGACGTGGTATTTATTGGCAACTCAACAATGAAAGATATGGTCGAGGCCAAAGCTGCTCACCCGGAAAAACTACTTATATCAGCAAATGTCATAAACAACCCAGCAATGTCTTGGGTACATTATCATCTGATGGGAGCCATACGTCCCTATCTACCCGAATTTGTCCGGCCGACGAACGACACCGGACTTTCCTGGCGCGCCTCAGAGCTACCTTTGTGGCGGGATAGCGAATATTTTTATCATCGCGAGCGTTTTGATCCCCCGTCTGACAATCACCGGTGGCTCCCTTTGGGACCAGGATACACGCTCGACGGCACACCCATTACGACTACAACCTACAACCCTTGGGGCTCAGCATGGAACAACTGGGCCATCGCCGCACAGGAGCATTACTCTTTTCTCGAGCACCTCGAAAACAACGACTTGCAGAGATATCATTACGATATGTGGGATTACCATTACGGGCGTCTTAGTATCAATCTGATTTGCGTATGGGGTGACGACATTGTCGACAATCTTGGTTTCACTGACGATGAACAGTTTCTGACTGTCGAGCTTCCCAAAAAGCTTGGTCGCCGTATGTTAATCCTCAAAGCCCCCAGTTGACGGAAGACTGACCTATCGGTGGTAGACGCCGTCATGCATGGCAAAGCAATGGCATCACATTTCAGCTTCGGTGCTCAGTACAACGGCCTTCAACAGACAGACCTCCTCTCACGATACAAAGCTTACGCAGACGAGAACGTGTGCAAAAGCTGAAGGAGAACCTCTATGCCCCATCAGCTAGTCATCGAAAGATGTGCCTCCTGCCAGTCCTTTCGAGAGAGCGATTCGTCAAGTATTGCAGGAACTGGCGCACGATTATTCCAGATGGGCGAATGCCCAAGGTGCAAAGACTAATCTGAAAGATGATCGAATCCAACAAGGACAACGATTTCGAGCGTGCCGGTCGCGGATGAAGAGAGAACTTATCTCGGGTTAGCATGGCACAGCGTAGTGTATTGCCCGTCGAGGAGAGATACCCTGATGTTAGTGCGGTGAGTGGGATGGCGTATCGTTGGAGTGATATTTTGGTGCGAATTTTCCGACATGGCGGTGGGGACGTCCTGGCGTTATCTCAACAGATACTGTAACCTGGCAATTCAGCTGGCGCGATAGATGGTCTTGTTCACATAGCATAAGTCTCGCAGCTCCATGCCCAGTTCGAGCATCAGCGGTATGCCAACATATCATAACAGGTTTCCTGCCTCGGGGTTCTGATTTTTGGGATCTCGCGAGGAGTGAACAAGCAATGGGAACAGCAGTTTGATACGGTTAACAAGCACACATACATTTTTGCGAGACAAACTGAAACCTTTCGAACATCACTATCTAGTCCAGTACGAAAACTGCTGCACGAAACGGCAGTTCAATCGCCACTCTCTCGAAGCACCAAACGACTGCTTGTGTGGCTCTATCCACCACCTGCCATTCTACCTCTGCGAATATGTTATCTACCCTACAGCGACAATTAAAGAGCTTGGATTGCAACACGGCCAAGCCACGAAGGCGAAGAGGGAGAATAGGAGTAGAGGAGAAAAGAGAAGACAAGCTAAAACACTGCAAGATGACACAGCTTCAAGGGAACCAAAATCTGACTTAGAGGCTAACCTCTAAGATTAGTTTCCCATCCTGTCCTAGCCCTTTGAAGCGCAAAGCTGTACCACGTAGCTCCTTTTCTACTCGACGACTTCGAAAGATACCTGCCAAGCCACCGCGAGCGCTTTCATCCAAACAGGAAATGGCTCCCTCTCGAAAATGCTTTCGGAAATCTTCGCCAAACTTAGCAACAAGACTCGTCAGTTGAGCCCGCCTCCCTTGTGCTTGACTCCCCTTACGCGAAACTTCCTTACGAACAAGTCCTCTTACTTCTTTTTGAGAAAGTAAGTGCGGTCCTCGCCGACAGGCTGTTCTAATGCGACTCAAATGAGGGCGCACTATAAAGTTGTAGGGTTTGTCACGATTTCAATTAGAGGCTTACTGACCTTGGCTACTCTTCTTCTTGGATGGGGCAGATTGCTCATCTTTAAGGGATGCTGGTGCCGGTGTTATAGGCGTTGGTATAGATGTTGACGCTATAAGCGTTGGTGTTAATGTCTTTTGAGGCAGTGATAGTCTTACACGCTACCGGAGACCGGAATTGTAAAAAGTGTAGGGGATTTGAAAGTCGAAGGGCTATGCGAGACCAGGCCTCGTAGGTGATTGCACGCGCTGGAAATTGTTGGAGAGGGGTCACTGTTTGAGATTATCCAGTCAGGTCTAACGTTGTCTTGGATTTCCACTGTAACACACGCGCATCTTTGGACGCTTCGATCTCCAACTCGGCAAAGGTCGTAGGGTAAAGAAGTCCCTAAGGGATATCTTTACCGTAGGATTCTGCTTAGCGTAGGATTTTGCTGAACCCCAGGGCATTACTTCCCTTACGGTGTCAAATCCCTTGCAATTTTTGACGCCTTGAGGCCTTCGTTGCCCTCAATACTGGCTTCTGCAGTTGCTACTGGCTCAGTACTATCATATGATCGTCTTGAGACAATAAGTGTTTGAATACATCAAGACGCGTGGGCGTTCTCTGTGCCTCCCCCTTTGTCCGGACAAACTCGGCATGCTGGTTTTTATGTGCTCCGTGTCTTCAAAGCTTGGAGCTATATCCTTCCCTGATGGGACCTTCGTACCGTGGTCCTGAAATTCGCAGACAGGCCCATAATCGTGATGGAATAGGGGTGGACAGTTGAAGCGGCTCTCGACGCCATGGACGGAATGATCGACAGCATGACCAAGACCGCGGTATTTTTCTCGCTGCAGATCGAATCGTGGTTGAAAAATGGCTCCCCCAGTGGAGCGTAAGAAAACGGCGATTTCAACGTTTTAATATCAACATGTCTTTACAGCCAGTCCTCTGATCGAGAAATCTTCTGTGATAATCTTATTCCTTGACTAGAGCTACATCTTTGCCACCAAAAGTTCTCTTGTTGCTCTTATATTCGCGAAATTACAATAGCTCACAGTGCCATCTTTTTTGGCTAAGGGGAGAATGGCTCAAGAACGATGGCATATTGACCATAATTTTATATACTCGCGAGGGAGAGACTTGAGATGCCTGAACAATGGATTCGTCTTGGCACGGTGGGTACCTCGCGACATAGGGAGGAACGTAAGGGTAAACAAAGCAGGAATAATCAATTTGGAACGAATCGATTTTATTTCAAAGTATATTACAACCAATAGCTTTTTAAATTGGGTCATTCAAAAAGCTGTCAGACAGACCTTCTGAAATCACTAAAGGCTATATATCTGAAATGTAAATGAGGATGATTTCGGACTCGATGTGAGTCTCAAGACTCATGTTGTCTTGAGCCAAGTGTCTGTTGACATAACACGTCCTAAGACTTGCGTCTTAGGACGACCAGCGTTTGTAGACAAATAACGTTTCAAGACGCATGTCTGAAGACGTATTTAGTCTCCAAACACTCGTCTCTGGACATCATTGGTCACAAGACACCCGTTCGAGGACATTTATTGTCTTCAGACATTCGGTGACCATCTGTCAAGACCTATAAGATTTGGCTGAGGATTTAGCGTACTCACATGATGCCGTATTGAAAACCACGCTAATTGTATTATATCATGCACAACATATAACCAACTCCACTTGACATCGCTTCCATCACTCCAACTGAAATAAATATTTTCGACATTGCCCGTGAGAGCCGGCTCAAGATCTACTCGGAACTCCTCGTTCTCTCAGAACCAATCGTCTTTGTAGCTAACTATGGCCCTTCGTCACCGCCACTCTTTCAATCCAAAAGGGACGGGTTGTGTCCAGCTCTTCTCCGTATTAATAAGAGGATGTACAGCGAAGCCAACACACTACTCCATTCCAATAATCGCTTCCGATTCCCTAAAGTATTCACCTCCACACCGTCTGTCACGGACAGCGCCCACATCGCCTCATTACTTCACCAAATGGGATCCCAAGCAAGCCATATTCGCCATATCTGCATTCCCTTCCCTACCTTTGACTATCCCCAGCCCGATAGGGCTAGGCTTCACAAAGCGCATATTAAAATCTAGAACTCGTCCGTGATACCTGTACAAGCATAAGGACTCTCGAACTGTTGGTTTTACCGGATTGCGCGAACTACGCACTTAACGATTCGCCAATCGCAGAGGTGTACCCCGAATAGAATCAAAGCGATGATTTGACGAAGAAGATGCACGACTACGGATGGACTGTCAAGGTCACAAAACTCCCCAAGGGAAAATGGGTCTCTCTGGATGATCGAGTTAAATTTGACAATGGAAGAAGACTGCCAGGCATATGACAATGAGCAGTTCCTCATTGATGAGCGGGAGAGGCAGCGGGAGAAGGAAGAGCAGTGGTTGGAGGAATATCGCAGGAGAAGACGCGATCCCTATTGGAAGGACGATTCAGACTACGATTAATTGCGATTGGTAGCATTCTGTGCCTTCCCTGCTAGTGCTAGAAGAGCTTTAAACCCACTCAGAGTACTCAGAGATACACTGAAGCCCCCCTCGCTGAACTAACCGTTTCGAAAGCCGATAAGGCGAAGGTGAGGTCTTGTCCGCAAGACGTAATACTGCAAACACCCGTGACGTCAGTGTCAGTAGAGGCTCTTATGTCGCTGCATAATCCGATCAAACAGGATACTCATACGCTTGATGAGACGAGCATACAGCGCCTACAGAGGCATGTACAGAAGCTCGCCAATGCCGCCCAAATATCCTTTGCCGAACGTGTCCTCCTTCGGGATCAAATTCGATTCTTGTCTAGTATGATTAACGGAGCTAAAGTTCGCTAATCGACTAAGTTAGTGGAACTAGGGAAGGCGAAGGTGATGAGCTATGAAGACATCGAGGAAGCACGAGCGAAGCGTGCTGTGAAAGAAGAAGCGACCGCAGGCAAGGAAAAACGTGGTCGGAAGCGCAAGAGTGCTGCAGAAGGGGCAGGTGGGCTTCGCGACTTATTATTGTACAGTAGAGAGTTGGCCTTCGTCGTAATGGAACAGGAATTGCAATGACCTCCGCTTTGTGGACACGTGACGAAGCCTCCGGGCCCGCTTCGCAGCGTCTTGAGTGACATTGCAGACTGACGTCACCTTTGCGAACATCTCAAGAGCCAGCAGGTGGAAGAGACACCAGATCAAGCGTTGTCCCTAGCACTTAATCCCAGTCTCCCTCGATCATTTTCATCATATCGTCAATTGCTGTTAACGTCCGATGAGCAAAGGATGACCTGACTACAAGACATGAGGGGGTCCCCCTCAGCCTGTTTCGGCTTTTTGGTCTCCGCAGAGGTTGATATATCCTTAACCCATTGAGAGCTAAGTGGTCGGTCCTTGGAATGAACAGTTTGAGATAATCCCCGTGGAACGTCCCTCGAATCTTCCGATTACCTGTGTCTGTAGAAAACGCAGAATCTCGGCCAAAATGTCGGGACACTCTGACCCTGCTGTAATCTCTTGTTCAACACACCCCCAGATTGTAGAATGTGTCAGGAGTGGCAGCGTCCATTTTTGGTTTGGGGTCTTCTTCTAACTTAGTCTTCGAGGACAACTCTAGAAAGTTATGTTCCATTTTTTGGAAACCCCTTCTTGGACACGCGGCGAGTCGTCTATTCGTAAAGACGTTACCCTTGTTTTCCCGCGGAAGCCCCGCTATCCCACTCTAGGTTATCGGCTGCAGCGGAAAGCGCTAACCGGGCTCATAACCTGTATGAGAAGCGACAAAACATCTCATCGTCCTCCATGTCTCTTCTACACCTAGCCGGAAGGCTACCCAGTGGTATAGGACAGTCTCACGGTGATCAGCCGTCTCCATGGACAGACCTTGAAACCCCACCTCAGCGAGAGATCTCAACTTCAGGTTCAATCGGTTGACACCCTTGGTCAGCCTGAACCCTTGGCTTATCTATGTCAACAATCTTCCCTTCTACCTCCACCTGGGCAGGGATGCGGAACGCCTTCTCAGCACCGACCATGCTTCTCAATAGACGGGTCTGGCTATCCGCTTGGGATGCATTGAGGGCGTGAGCACCCACACTCTCTGCTGGGCTGCGTTGGTTGAAACGAGGGTTGCATAGGCTGCAAAGGTTGGGATGTATTCGGTACGCCTATGTTCTGAATGGGAGGTAGGTTGTAGAGCTGCGGCTGACTTGGAGGCTATTAAGATGGCCGGAATGTGGACTGAAAGGGATTTTGTACTTGCTGCCCTTGAGTCTGTTTATTCTTAGACTCACGCTTCTTGGTGACGCGAGTGCATAGATTGCTAAGGTTCGCCTTTCTTCCTCGCTGGAAATGGCCCCACTGATTCGTCGTCGCTCAAGACCTTCCCAACACGGACGGAAGGCAGTGTAAAAAAGCATTGGTACAAAGTTCGTCTACCGATCATACATGGCGACCATGCCTCAGTCTTCCGAACGCAAATGCTAACCCGAAGGCAGGACATGCATTATGCAGACTTTGCTGAAGATGTGGTACACAACACAAAAGATATCTTTTGCAACGTCACTAATCCAGTGATAGAGCGCAGCCTTCCTACAGGGAATCAAAGAGTATGAGGCCAGCAAGTGGAAGGTCATTGGGCAGAAAGTTGGCAAGCCCGCCAAGGTACGACATTCGAAAGCTTTCAAGCCAGACGAAGCTGATGTATCCAGGCTTGCGAACAGTACGCTAAAGAGCACTTTGGAGGCAAGACCTAGGACAGCGCCTCCTTCCTCTCTGCAGGGCATCCTTTCACAGTGTGATGCCTCGAGAAGTCACTTTCCGAGCTGCGACCTTTGCCCCCATGACCCTCGCCACCTTTTCTCCAGTCCTTATCGGTCGTGTATTGTTAATGACATCAATAATCAATATTTACCCGTCGTGGTTATATTCTTCTTTCCGTCTACCCCTCCAAGATGGGGTGCGATGTGAATAAAGTCGAAAGGGGGTTCCTTAGACCAAGGTCGAAGAAGGTAACTGGTTTGGTGCTTGAGATTGATGGCCTCCGCAGCTAATCACCGCTTGTGTATAAAGCGTCCCAAGAAAAGCGATGCTCTGCATTACGCAGCCATGAAGGAATAGAGCTTCCACGCGGATCAGGCTTTAGCCCTCCGGAACCTGCACTCAATGATTCCACGACGATCAGCGCGGACGGTAGACGAGCGTGGCGTCGATGAAGGATTCAGCAGGTGATGATCACCTCCAATCTCCTCACCATCGTAAGCGGAATGGCCACAGTCTTTCTGGTTAGAATCCTAGAAAGCTTCGGCGCTTCCACTTTTCGGCATGAAGTCCTTCAGACATTCAAGCGCTGTGGATGTGAGTACTACCGCAAAACCGTGTTCCTTCTCGAATATTCACAATATCCTCAATCCTAGTTAACCGAGCACGTCCGATGGAGCGCCTCCACGAGAAAGCGATGTGTATCCTCTTTGTCGCTCACCACGATCGAACGGACTCATTTCCTCGACAAGCCCAGAATGGAGTATTGAAGGACGGGGCCAGCCAAATGGGCCGAAGTGGTAACCCAGAGATCGCCAAAGCGCAGCCATACCCATCTACCGTAAGAGAGGTCGACCCAGTAAAGCCTGAACTCTCGCCGCCGTCTCCTCTTTCCTACTCTTCTATAAGTCAAAGATGTCTACCTTGGAGGCCCTGCACTCGGTACACTTACAGGATGCAAGTCGGCATACCTCACAATATCCTTCCGATCAGAATAGCAATCTCTCAATTGCCCGTTGGCAACCCTCAATGACCTATCAAGCACCAACTTATTCGGCGCCACTTCAAAAACCGATCGCACCGCTAGCCTTGCCATCCCATGATGCCGTCGGCTCCCGGGCGCAGAGCAAACTCGCGACAGCCTCATACAGATACCTTTGGACCTGAAGTTTGGTTCGGGATGGGACCACGAGAGACGAAAGCGCACCGCAGACGCTTCAGCACGATTCGGGCAACGCCGAAAGGAGAAGGAGCATAAGCACGGACAAACTGTTACTGAACTAGAATAAAGGGCTCGTAGACTTGGCCGAGAAGGAGGTTAAGAACACACTTGTTGTTGCTGAACTAGAACAAAGGTTCCGTGACTTGACCAAGATCCGTGAACTTTATCGCGAAGAACGACATACCATTTCTGCCCGGTTACAATCACAAAAGCACAATTTGTTAAGTTGGATGCCCACGGTAGATTAACAACAACATTTTATATCATACTCTTGATACGCTCTATCTACCAGTAGTATCTGTATATTTTAATATTGTGTTGTGTTGCAATGCTAGCTTGCAAGCAAGAGCAACTCGATTTCAATGAAAATCTTGAGACCTGCATAGTAACAATCACAACATGCTAGCTTCTATAGATTACCCTCAAAGCTTGCTGTAGTATGGTAAAAGCGACGATACTAGGATAATCTACAAAACATGCATTACGTTGTTGCGCTGTAGACTCAAACATGTTTTTATACTTGATACATGGACCAGAACGAAGGTCTTAAACACACACACTCGACACACGCACTTATAGACTCAACACACATGTTGGCCACCTCCTCCACCGCTTCCTGATCGATGATAATCGATAGAGAGGTTCAGTTGAAGCCCCTCGATGATCGAGTCCTTCTACGTCCATCACAGTTCTTGGCGTATGGATCTTGATAACATTTCAGGGTGAGAGCTCTGGATTCGTCGCGCGATACTACTCGAGCAAGGCACCCAGGTCCACTTGATTGTCAAGCACGAACATATTGATAAGATTCCTAAAACAGATAAAGAGATTAGCGATATAGTTGTCAAGATGGATGGATCAAGGCTAATGGCAAAGGCGTGCGTTGGGGCAGTGGACAAAGACATAATGATAAGGATGTACCTGGGCACGGTGTGCATCAGAAAGGGACTTGGGACTTTGAGGTTGTAGTGGTAGTGGTTTAGGATGAAAAACCACTGATAACAAGCGGGGGAACTTGTAGATAATAGAGTGATTGATGTTAAGCTAGTAGAGACCGAGGTGGATAAGCTATGGATCACGCTCGTCGAGAGGTTGGTGTATGTAGAAGAGAGATAACAATATGGTAGAGATCGACGGGGATAGATATTTCGAGAGACTTGGGAAGCTTAAGCTTGTAGGCAATATTTTCGACGCAATAATGATTGAGAATATAGTCTGGTTAACCTTGGTTCCCTCCGACGGCAGACTTCTGCAACAACTTGCTTCCACTGCGGTGTCAATAAGTACCGGACAAGGGAGAGATGGCGTGGCTGGCAATTTGTTGATGGGCGAGTTTTGAGATCAAATGTTTATTTAAGACCTTTAAGGAGCGACACGAATGAAAGCAAAGGATTTCCAACGAGAGGTTCCTGTACTTTTTCTTCTCCGAACCTTTGCCGTTATGCGTCTTACCTTTTGCCCTTCCCAGTGTTTTCGTTTTACCTTATCCCTCTTTCCCCATGCCCCGGCCATGTTATACACATCTCGGTATAGCTTTCCCTACTTTTTGATCTCATCCGAAGTAAGCGGTTGAATGCGATAGAGAATGACTACGGGAAGTAGTAGTAAGGCTACGGCCAGGACTGAGAGGATGACGCGAAGCAAATTGTCGAGGCGTTGCGAGGAGAGAAGCTCAAATTTAGGCACTGTGCCTGACACTATTCTCTGCTCACGACTGCGGAAGATCGCCTGGGTGTTCTGTGTCAACTTGCCATCCCTCGCCGGACCCGAATATCAATACTTACTGTTGTAGCGCGTCTAGGAATCTTGTTCGTGAGCCACAGCTGCTAAGTCCTGACCGAGATGAATCCAGTCAGAGTCTCCAGAGAGCTGGCCATCGGTCGTAGCAATGATGTGCCACAAGCTAGACTGATTTCGCTTCGTCGGCCTGCTAATAGCCTGCACTTGCTGTGAAGGAGCATCGCATCTACTCCCAGTTAGCAACATACTAAGAAGCTCCTTAAGGGCGCTCACGATAGGTCTCAAACTTCTTCTCGATCTGCTTCACAGGTTCCTTCCGACCGGAGTTCGGCGATACGTGCTCATCGCGACGTCTTGATTTGTCGAGTCGCTCAAGCCTTTGCTCCAAATCGTAAAGCTCATTCTGCTTGTCCAGCAATAATCTGTTGTAGCTAGCTCTGGGTGGAGGTGACTTGGACGGGTTCGCTAGCTTGGGGTTCATTGGTTTGCGATGGATATTGCACAGCTTTTTCGGTATTTGGAGGACCCATGACCTACTGTTAGAGAGCACAGGTATCATGGTGAAGCGATATGGGCTTAGAAGGGCCGCCCTGTCACATAAGCGTCTGGCTGTTTCAAGTCTTGTCCGCAATGCTTGGCACTTGAGAAATACCCCGGCACATACACACCACTGGTCACCTCCCATATCGCGCACACCCATACTATTGATTCGATTGGCAAATTGAAGCTTCTGTATACCTTCTATCGTATTCCGGGGGAATAGAGCCCCCCCACCATCCTCGACATGCTCGCGGCCCTTCCCCCCTACCATGCGGTCTCGAAGCTATCGCCGACGAGGTCCATTACGGGTTCGAACGGTCTATGAGATTCAGGAAAACATGTTATACATGGATCACCGTTCAGGCCTCAGATACGAATCATGGGCGCCCCCCGCAAGGTCCACCAGGCAGCAGAGAAGTCCTCGACGAAATATCAGGAGGATCAACCGTAGGCCATGCAGAAAGAAGCTGGTTCTGGTTCCTATGGGAGGAGTGGTGCATACACAGGCACAGCAAGAGACATCGCCAGGGACGAAGAGCTTTGGAGGGCCTGGATAGCAGACCTCCTTCACATTACTGCGGAGCATCTCGTCTTCATCGTCGAGTCCACGTTCAATGGGGCGACGGGGTGGAAACCCAATAACTGTTAAGCCGCAAGGCAGGCGGTTTGGTCTGGAGGCGGACGAGCACCGTGTTGAGTCTACAGCGGGAGATGATAACCACCGTGTCAACGCCACGACTGACGATGAAATGCGAAGGAACTGCGAAGATGCGAAGGCTAATCTTCTGCCTTCCCTCTTTCACTGTCGATTGGACTGAAGAAAACAAGACACCCACTCCACCATTGGACCACCGCCAATATTTAGGAATCAAACCCAATACAAGCAATCAACCCTCTTTCCGGTTGAAAAGGGTGCTCTCCTCGCTCCCTGGCTGTTCCAGGAAGAAGGATGCGCTCGGCTGCGATCACATACCGTAGAGTCCTCAAAATACGACTGCGAGCATTCAGCCACTATTGCACTTGGGTCTGTGGTTGTTGGGCTGTCCCTCGCTCTGATCACATGTAGTTGTCGCGAAAGTTTGTCTCGGATTGCGCTGTTGCATCGCGATGCTTCACCATGTTTGGTCACTCGACCTGTTCTAGATTGTCCATCGGGTTTTCTCGATGCTAGTGGGAATTCTATCTCGGAAATAAGACTAACAACTGCTTTCAAGATACTATCGGACCAAGCACACTCCAAGATAGCCTTCCTGAACGTTCGATGACGTATTTGGTTATGGCAAGGCTCGAGGCCGGGACTGGCGTGATGCAAACTCCGGCAAAGGTTCAAGAGACCCTCCAATAACGTGACGTAAGTCCGATTTATATACAGCGTCTGTCTTTCTTCTAAACCTCTCCAGAGAACTGCCCCTGGACAGCTGTGGCAAGCTGCACGCTCACAGTACGTGATAGCCAAAGCCAGTGATTCCCTATGGCGGCTCTTACACCTAAAAGTCAAAGTTGTAGGATGGCTCGATCAAAGCCTACGTTCGTCACTATCTATCACGTCTCAATGAAACGCACGGTTGCGGAAGTGGTCTGGCGAGAGAGGATGCTCGACGCGAAAAGGTCACGGAACGAAGTCACCCCGGCACCACCGGCCTAGAAAGTGGCAGCAGCAATAATCGGTACGAGAGCATGCGCACATCTCCAAATCCTGTACAAGGCAAGTTGGTATTGTCAGCTATTTCTCGTCTAGCTGAAGTACTCAGTATATGAACGTCTGTTCTGCATGAGTTTAGAGCCGTCGATTAAGGATTGGATTACTCCCATGGGGTCGGTCTGGACGTCCAAAATATTCTTCTGCGAGAGACCCATGCTTCCACTGTGTCTTTGCATATGTCTCCCAGGACGAGGAACTTGGTGGCATCGAGGTTTGTGTAGCATACGCGGCGGCAGAGTGCTACTGTCTCGCCAATAGAGAAGAACGACCACGTACGATAAAGATCGAGATCATTTTGACCAGCGATAAACCCAAACCCAGCGGAATGCAGTTCGACTAAAGCGTTTTAACAAGGGCAACTAAGGTAGGATGTCAGGCGCGGGCCGGCTGTCTAGCTGTAACCAAAAGATATCATGTCAGAACAATTGGAGATCCTCGTGGTCCAGTGATGTGATCTGCTCTAAATGCGTGCAACCCGATGCGGGATGCTGTGCATTTCCGGGGTTACACGACCACCTTGCAATGTACCTATCATTCGAGACAACAGGGTACTCTGGCGACTGCTAAAAGCGCAACAATGCCCGGGACTACTTGCTGTCGCTATGGCACTTTCATCGCCACCGTCCCCGATTCATCCCGACACTGCATCTTACGGCAACCTCTTCCTGGATAATGGAATCGATCTGCAAGCGGGACTAAATCTCTCACCCACTGACGCTATTTCTGTTGAAGATTGCCGAGGATTGAGTCGGCACCACCCACATCAACCTCAATACGGAAAAGAAATCGGCCGGCCTCGCCAGACCGCAGTCCTACAACTCCGATACTTAAGCGGCAGAAGGTGCCTGAATCTACAAAGGTAGCACGTTCAATTAGAGCCCGCAGGGCGACCATGAGAGATTCCAAGGCCGTCACCAATTCATCGCAAGGCTTTCTGAGGATAGATTATTCGCCTTCGGTCAAAGACAATAGTGTCTACAGATCGGTTTGAGGAGAAGGAAATTTGGGCTTTACCATCGGTCAAAAGTTCCACGGGCTGCGATCCACTTCCGAAAGAAGATAAACAGCTCTGAGGACTAAAGCTAACGTCTTATAACAATTAGCTTCTCAGACAGTGTGCGGGCCTAGTATGCTTACCTGTTTTGAGGTAACGCAGGACTGCATTTACTGCAGGGCTGAATTTCATGCTCTGAGCTAACAAGTTGTCACGCTCAGCGAGATCCGCTATGGCTTTTGTGCAAGTCTCTACATTCGCTTTTTCCCAACTAGACTTCGTTAAGTCAGTAGCGTGGAACTCGGCTTATGCCCACTTACATATATCCCTTACCAAATAGCCAGAGGATACCCGAGAAGTCCCAATTAGATCCATTCTCATCTTGGTTCTGGGTGTTAGCCCTCGCGCAGATCCCCATGATCTGCTCCCATTTTGCCCCAGTCTTGAGATTCTCATAGGAAATTTTCCGAACATCCTCTTCAGAACGACCATACAAGTCTTTATTCCTGCAGACTCGAGATACCAAGTCGACTACACTGGTGCGCTTACTGTGCAACTCTGTCAATGCGACGCACAACGTTCGTTTCATCAGTATGGTAGTGTTTCTGCTCTGGCCGGTTTCTTTTACACCGATACAAAGCTTGGTTAGAATTTCATTGCCACATACATGGGATATGAAGCTGTCAGGCTTCAACAGCCAGTCGTCGGCGATTTCTTCAAATGCTGTGTTGGGGTAGGTTTCGGTCAAGATCGATGCTTTCGAGGAGAGATCTCGACGACGCTTCATTTTGGAAATTTCGGGACCTGAAATCAAACTTGCATGAATAAGAGTTGGTGTTTCGTCTTCAACGAACGGGGACAACACGGACCTGTTTTGTAGTAGGTAGACATTCTTGCTTCTAAATGGGAGGGTATTACCTCATCTGCAGTGAACTGACAGTATGACATTGTTCTTAGTCTAGTACAGAGACAGGACATTGTCTTGATAACAAATCAAGATACATGTTCCTTTTGGGGGATTCAGTAGAAGTTTACAATAGGAACTGGTTGAGTTGCAAAGCGTTTTACACTACCTTACGTAATGCATCTGGCACTGGTAATAACTTAGGGTTATTTCATGAATCATTGCAAGGTCTTTACCCTTCACAACATACTTCAGACTTATGCACCGCGATATCATCTACATTCCATGCCAGACGGTTTCAGCCTGCAGACCTTCTCGTGGCAGTCTTCGTCTTGAGCAGATGCTACAGGAATAGCAGGAATAGCGGCAGGTCAAGCTGGCTCACCGTGGATGTGGAGCCCACCAAGCTCTACGGATGCTGAGCCATCACAGCCATGAGCGCCACCGACACCTCCTCATTTTCTCCAAGGGCACAGCAGATAGTGCCGATTGAACCAAGGTTGGGAAGATGGCATGCAGGTCAGTGCGCACGTCCTTGTCGCTGTGTCCGCCATTGAGGGAACCCGATTGCGATCGTTGAGATAGAGTTCGCACGTATCCGATTGCGCTCTATGCTTGTCTGTAGACAGCTTTCCTCTGCCGAACTTTTAGCAACGGGGAAATAACACGCTCAAGTCGATCCAGCAAGGTAAGTGACAGTCAAGGTGTGCCCCTCGGTGAATTTCTCACTAGCACCTGAAATTTCCTCTGACATACTTTAGATGACCCTTGTATGCGGTGGAGGTTGGCGAAGAAGCTCTGTTTGGGCTACGACGGCTAGTTCGCAGAGCACTGATACCGAAATCGAAGATGGGATAATGTCCCAGCGACCTACAACGAGCAATATCGCAAACTGCAAAGATTCCGAACGGGGACCCACATTCAGAAGCTGACGAGTGGAGGATATAAGCTACCCACAAAGAGCACCGTATTTGGAGATGCACCAAGCTCACCTACAGCCCCAGCTCCAGCCGAAAAAGATAGGAACAACGATCCTTACAGGCTGGCAAAAAAAAGCTCTGACCCTTACAGAAAGAGAAAAGGCACAAAAGGAGGCAACACAGGCATACGCTACGGATGATATTGAGGGCTACCACTACCCAGACCAATGGAGGTTCCTTGGTTGACGGTCAAAAAGACGAGAATGGCCATCAATACCAGCCATTCGTAGAAGGCAGCAGGATTGGACGTAATAACCTCCAGACTCTTGAAGCTCGCCCTTCCAATTAAGGAGGATTGGATATCGGCATCCACATTTTATGCATGGATCTGGAGTACACCCGAGATAATTATTGCCACTCGAATAAGTCAGGAGTACGGCCTACCTTCATGGAGTATACGGGTGGACGAAAGCTCACCTCAACCGCAAACGCTCTATACATGGTAGTAGAAAAAGTCCACTATGCCTGGAAGTCGGATGAGAATCCAGTAGCTTCATTGTTAATGCTTGGCGTTAAGCGGGCCTCTGACAATATCTCTCACCCCCGGCTCTTGTATAATTCGAGGAAGCGGCGTATTAGCACCAAAGCCACCAACTGGATCGCGAAGTCTTTTAGCGATCGATCGACCACTATTGAGATGCCTGAGGGAGAATCACCTACCTACAGCATAGCCTCAGGAATACTCAAGGTTCACCCGTTTACTATTATCTCTTCCACGACGCTAATATCGACGACATCTGTCGAACTAAGATTTATCTCACGCTACACTAATTCCATTGATAACGTCAGCGTTATTATGTGCGAACCAACGGCACAAGCCAAGTGGGGAACACTGAAGAAGCTTCACGATGAAATCTAAGAACAGGCAGAGACTTACGTCTCGCACCCATACCAACCAAAGTCTCACACTGTGCAGCGTTGCTCCTTAGCCAGTTTACTAGGAGTAATTCTAGATCCTATGCTGGAATGGAAAGCCCATCCTAACTGTGGTTGATCTGTGTAGGAACCTGCCTCTTGAAAGAAGATCGGGGGGTCAAAATGTGCGTTCTACGACTCAAATTGATGTGCTACTGTGTATTTGGCCGTGAACGAGTTTGGCTCGTAGGTAGTAGAGGTCGTAGGATTTTCGCACAGGGTGATGACAGGGTGATGGGTGGACTATGCGTAGAGCTTATGCCATGGTCCCTGGATAGCCAGAATATCGTATTGGAGAAGTGCGGATTGCGCGACAGCGAAGCCATGACCTCGTTCTTGGCGCGCTGGACATTCAACGATCTTGAAGGGGGCTGGCGTTATTCCATGTACAGAACTTGGCGCAAGGCCGACATGTCGATCCGTGTTTTCTCTGTGTGGTGGGAGTTCCCTCAAGACCACCGTGGTTACGTGACTGCTTGGTGGGTCGCAACCAGCAGACGAAACGTGATCGGGTCGGCGGAAGGGATGAGTGTGGTGGTTTCTTGATTGCTGTCTGGAGATGGAGCGGGCAAGGTGATATGCCTCTCGGTCGGCCAGTCGGCGTATATTGACGTTTTCAGACTGATTTTGTCCCTCGTGCGTTTCTTTTCCCGCCCCAGGTCTTCATATGTACATTTCTTGACGCGGCATGAGGGCGACTGGATTTGCGTCGTGTCTCCGAGCTCTGGGATGGTGGTGCGGTGTGTACGGTGGGCTCGTGATGGGATTGAAGCTGTATCTCCGCCAGCCACAAAGGACGGAAATTTGATGGGAGCGGCAATGCTCGAGGGAGTAAGATACTTGGAGACGGCGGCGGCTGTGGCAGCGGCGGTGGTGAGGATTCCTTTCTCTGGTATTGGTATTGAGGTAGGGTTGTTGGGGAGTCCGCGTCGGCCTGAGGGCCTGCGGTTGCTGCGACGGGTCTAGATGAATGCGACACAAGAATGATGAAGTCTCAGGCCATGATAACCTCAGGTACGAGGCTCTACACCAAAAGTGCTGGCTAGCGCAAAAATTCTCGCGCTAATGATATACCCCTGCTTGGCTCTTGATTTGGGGTTGCGCAATCAAATCTCAATCGAAGTGTTTGCTTCGCAGTGATTAGAAAATGGAACAGATGTGACAAGTCTTTAGTTTTGAATTACAAGAATCCACGTGTATAATGCGACTGCAATACAAGTTGACCAGTACGGCTAGATGTCTACCCCCTCTCTCGCCAAGAGGGCTGCAGATCAGCCCCTGGCCTACCCCCCGTTTGCCAGGACTCTTGCTGTAGAGCCCCGCAACTGACTTTCCGGACGGATTGCCCAACATTCTGGCCCTGCTTACGTTTGTCCTTATCAACAACGCAGAACCATTACAATCATCATCAAAGCTCGGTGTGTCAAAGATGCTTCTCCTGTCACTTTGTGCGACTGTCTGTATTGCTCACGTCCACTGATCTAGAGTACACTTTCCAAACCAAATCCTCAACCACTCGATTCCACCGTTCGACCGACCTGCTTGCCACCACCACGTTGCCATGTTCAGAAGAGACTGTGGGCTACATGCTCAAAGAACCAGCCTGGTGCGACTAATGTAACGATCTCGGGGCTCTCACGCGATCGCCCATGGAGCACGTCAGAGGGTTATTAAGCCGAGACAAGAGGGGGCTTACGATGGCTGGTCCAAACCTTCTGGTGCGAAGTGGCTTGGAGGAGTTGGGAGACACAGAATTCGAGAATTGGAAGCAGATGTATATCTAGGATGCGTAGGATTGTCGTGCTCCAATATTATTGAAGGGTCTGCCATGCGCACTCCCAATCTCCTAGCAGGCACGCTGGAATCGACGTACGGCAACTGTAGATCTCTCTCATCGCGTCACCAGGTAGGAGCGTATTTCGTTGCCGCTGCTGCTCGCTTAGTCACCCCATTTTAGGCCAGCAGGAAGCGGCAACGAAATATCTCCCACCTAATGACGTCGGCAATACCAATGTCCCTACTACCATCGAGCGTCTCCAACCTCTAGACTAAAGCGTCGACTCTGCCGCTGTACCTTGCCTCACCTTCGTAATCCGTAATTGTAGCGGACCCTTCCGTTCGTATGAGTAGTGGATCGTATCGAAGAACCTTGAGAGGCGATGTGGCGCCACAGGTCTCTTTTCGCCAGATTCATCCTTTATCTGAACTACATCGGGGACGTGAGTCCCTAGGCGACTCGCCATCCTCGTAAGCAGTGCCTTCTGGCCCATCGAATTCGTCTTCTTAGCGCCCTTGTGGCTGACCGTCTTTTGCACTCTCGAAGCGTTGGGCATTAATTGAGATCGCTGCGTTGATGAGTAGAGATGCCATGAGGCGAGTTGATGCTGGCCCAAATCTCTCGCATCTCTCTCACGGATCCGCCGGCTTATTTTCTCCAGTTCTTCCAATTCATCGGCTTCCGTGGGTGCAAGGTTGGCTGTTGTTGCACACTTGGCCTGGAGTTTTGAGGTCTCAGCCCTGAGTGAGGCGGAGGGAACCGGGGAGGTCTTATGAAGTACTTACCGTGACACGGTGACGACCACCGCCGTGAAGCTGAGACATGGCTTACGTTGAAGAAGAGCAGAAATTCTTACATTGCCAGAGTCAGCTTTAGGCCATCCTTCGCAATTTGACCAAGCCGAACGTGATTCGGAAGGTACATATGCAGGGCGCTCTAAGCGAAAAAAAAGCGATACATGTCAATTATCGGCTGGTACGAAGCATCAAGCGCATAGCTGCATTCAGAGATTTGAACTACGCCTCGCTCCAATGTCGTGAAATTTGTGAAGAGGAGCTTTGTGCACAACAGCCGCACTTATTATGGTCTGCGATTCCCGCACGCCGCGCTCACGGAATCGTATCAACATACTATGAAGCTCCGACAGACTCGGGTATCGATAGATTTCCCTGGAAGGCCGCTCATTGAGGCTGCAGGGAAGGAAGAACGAAAGCAGAGCAGACTGACTATATACTCAGTGCCGCCTTCTAAGGGGATAGATGATGCCATGGCCACCCCATATATTAGAAGGCTCATCCCTGCCTTCTTGCGCATGCAACTATCTAGATCGCAGCAAAGTTCGACATCGTGGTCCGGCACATAGAGAGGATCGATGTACAAGGATCCGTACGTCTCCCCAGCGTGCTCCTGAAAGAAGATGGTTGCGCCTTGCTCGTAAGACTCCTCTTCTAAAATGTCGAGTCGTATTGATCTTCCTAGATCCGAGTCCAATATGGTCTTGTGACCACAATATCTGGTAAAGCACCACAAGCTTCAGAGGTGGATGGCTAACTGGTGTCATGAGAAAGTTGCTCGAAGCCTATTGATCCCCTAGAAAGCCTAGAATACCGCACCAGTACATTGATTTGATCGGTACCCGCTGGTAAGGCTCACAGTGGTGATTTGACCCTCACGTAGGTTTGGTGAGGATCGTGCAGAGCCCTGAAAGCCTCGTCCAAGCTCATCTTCTCTTTCATTATCAGCGACGCCATGTCCGGATGTTTGTGATACACAACAGTCGATATTGCTGAAAGTGGCCCGGAATGGGGCATGATGACTTCTGCCGGCACCTGGTGGTGCCGTTCGGCGACCGTATCGTGCTAGGTCCAGTAGAAATAGAGAAGCCAATGGAACAGTCGTTTTCGTACTGGACTAGATAACGGTGTTCGAAAGTTAAAGATACGTCTGCCTTCTTGCAGACGTATATGCTTGCTCGCCCTACCGAGCTGCTGTATGGAGTCACCGTTGACTTTGCTTGTTTACTCCCGATCGAGACCGTATCAAACTGCCGTATCCGGATCGTACCAAGCTACCGTCGTCCATCCCCAATCCTGTTGTCCGACCTGGCAGAGCCGAGCATCCTTTAGAGCATGCAAATCGACTGGGCTTATTAGTTCTGGAGGACAAGTTATTATGGTTTATGAATCCATGCTTTTCTAATCTCAAGCCATAGTATCCACGCACAGAAACCAGTCTTCGACTTAAGACGAGGGTGATTGAACTAATCGCTTTGCGAAAATCGACTGCGAACGCAAGAGAGGTAACCGTTCAATGTCAATATACACCAAGCTTGCTTTTTTGTGGGCTTATCTTTACTTCCTGGCCAAAAATGTTATGGATGGAATTTAAATCCTCTTCACAGTCCATATCAATGAGGTCGCAGCCCAGCAAAAGACTTCAAATTGTAATAAGGGTATATTCTTGGAAAGAGAGGCCCACACACGATCATGGAAGGGGAAGTAGCTATAAGCAAGCTGCCTGGTGTTTGCTAAGACGACGGTGGCTGGTGTCATCGAAGATGGGCATTTGCTGGGCCTCAATCAGCTAGAGATTTTGACCGGTCAAGTATAGATTGGAAGCATACGCTTGCTTCGTGGAACAATACTGCTGGTCCCCAGTCTTTCTGGACAGAACTCCGTCCTTCGGGCTAATTTATGCTGCCGTCGCTGTGGTTGACGCAAATGACGGCTCGGTCGTGTGATCAACGGCGGTATTGCTACTCTCAACGGAGTAAACCCGGGAAGTTGAAGGGCTGGCTTGGAGTAATCTAAAGATATACCGAGATTCGTAAACCGCCACTTCCACTTGTAGGCGCCACTTGGGTCACCGTGAATACAGATGTCCAATGCTTGTAAGCCTCGGAGGCTTGCGAGTCCGAGATCTTCTGCATCCCACGGAAAAGAGTCTTCTCTCGTACGAAGCTTGCTGCGGATGAAGGATTCCTCCATGCAAACTTCTAAGCTCCTTAGTTTCTAGCACTTTCTCAGCAATCCGCTCAATTTTCTTTCGATGTCGCAATTCGAGGGGTATTTTTGAAGGATCAAGGTGTGGATATTGGGGAACAAATCAGGGGTTAAGCTTGCGAAGAACCTGATGGCAGTCCTTGCACTAGCAAATTTCCATGTTGTTCGACTATAGTATATGAGGCGTGTCTCGAGCCGAGTTTCCTTAGAGGCTCCTAGAATGCCACATATGTTATGGTGATGATCGCCCGAGTATGTTGAGCAGGATGAAAATAGCAATTGCTGATAGATTTCATTCCGAATCTCACCTGGAAACGGTAGGTTGGTCGAGGAGTATTCGAACATGGCCAGTGTGAAAATTCGTGTGAACATGCGAACGCGAAATAAGGTTATCTGTTGTTGCCCAGCGCGAAGAGCTGAGTCTGTCTTACTATTTCTGGTACTATTTAGCCTAAGCGCTCAACAACTTGTCTAGACTGTTTCTGTCCTTAGCTTCATACGTTCTATTCTCTTACTATCGAATCATATACTGGCCGCCAATCGCGGAAGGCAATTTTCTCTCTCTCTCGGTTTTCAGGTCCTATGGTATGATGCTGTTCTCGCTTAGTCCCGACCTCGGAAAGTCGAACAAACGATGGTCTAGATACGTCAAGGTAGCCGTGGGGAGTCTGCCCTATAGCATTGTTTGTGGACCCTCGATGAGTCCGTAGTACCGTCAACAGTCTCACAGAAGCTGTCTTTCGCAGGCCGTTTTGCGGGATGACGACTTTGTTGTCGAGTGTTTCTTCTGGTGAATTTGAAGTGATCAATTTTCGGTACGGCTATTGGCTGGAGTAAGGTAGCTATCAAAGTGCGTACGGTATCGTGTACAAGCCCAGCACTTTTTTCGGAGCGGCATGTCTTCAACCATCGGAGCCTGTACTTCGTAATACCCCACTCAGATCTGGATCTAACGCCTGTTGTACAAAGATCGTGTGCTTAGACCTCGCATCCTCCGGTTCGGTACCATACAAGCAGTGACTGAACGCTGTGTCCCTCTGTGCTGGGGAAGACGCTGAGTCAACTACGCAAACCTCGCGGAGATTACCATAATCTAGCAGCTAGAGATTGTAGCGGCGTGGCACAGCCGTGACTTCCACCCTCTGTAACCCACCAGATCTCCTTGCTGATTTCCAGTTTATGCAGAGATGCATCCATGATTCGGCGGGCATCCTTTCTTCAACGACGCGATAGCCCACTCTCTTCGCCAGTCATCTAACATGAATTAGCATTCTGTTTATCGAAAAGCACCCCCATATTCCAAGCAAGCGCAGTCTCACGCAGGCAGGTGTAGAGGTTATTCTGACTTGTGCTCGGCACGGCGGCCTTGTTGCGATGCCGGCAGAAGCATTGCTGATGTCTCCGGCTAACTCTATTGGAAGGTGGAAGGAGGTGAAAATTTGGGAACACACGCTCCGCCAGTTCTTATGCTTGCGTCGGCTATTGTATCGACTGTGTCGAGACTGGGGTCGCGACTTTTGTACCTGACTCCCTGCACCGTGTGCCGTTCAAGGTTGCTTTTCGGGGTGATATCAGATGATGTAATTTGAAAGCTCAGCGGTGATGTTTTGGAGCTAAGTGAACTCGATAACAAATTCGACTGCGCCAGTTGTTGTTGTGCGGCAGTCGTAATGTATCCCTTCCATGGTTTTAGTGGCTTTGAACGTACAGACGGGCTTCGGCAGCCGTTTGTTGATGCCGAATAGCGAGTGCCGAGTGCGGAATCGTCTGATGAGGCGAAGAATGAAGAAATAAAACATTGCTTGTGTAGAAGATCTCGGCGCTCTCGGGCAGCTTTGAGGTTTATTCCCCAACCTGAGGATGGCAGTGTTTCCATTGTAGAGCAAGGTTCGCTAGGTGTCCAAATAGGCTCGAAGCACCCCATCAGTTTCATGCAGTCAGGATCATGCAGTCAGCAGAGCTAGGCCGGGACACCATTTATATCCTTGGGATCTAACACACCCAAATTATCTTTCCCTCCCCTAAGCCCTCCTTGGAGCTCCCTTCGATATTCTACAGCGAAGACCCTCTTCGTGCGCTTTAGAGAAAATGGGCACTCGGCAGAGGGAGAACGTCGAGGCTTCACTGGTCGCAAGACGCAAGATACCACCAGGAAAAACCTACCGGTCATCCAGCTAGCAGTTTGCCCTAGAAGCCTTGATATACCTTAATCATTGTGTTCTTGATCCTCAAACAAGTATAGAACGCTCCTGTCGACATGAGTCAAGTCCGCGAAGATGACCAATTCTTTCTACTGTGAGAAATGCGACAGCGATACGTCAAAATTGAAAGATGTGTCAAACTCGGACGAGGCTTGGCGTTGACAATTCACCCGGAAAGGCTATGGAATACTTGGCTGACCCTTAACTCTTGATCGAAGTTCCACGAACAACCGGGGGCCGGGAGTGAGATAATAGTTGATTTTCAGCTTACGGGAATGCCATTTAGATGCCTCTCCCGGCCAAGGAAAGGTGAGAAAACGGTCGATTTTTGGCCTGCGAAAGTGCCATTTAGATGCCTTTCATGTACGCAGTGATCGGGGGTCAGGGAAGGGTGAGACAATGGCCGATCTTCGGCCTGCGAGGGCAAGCGATTTTCATAAAAGCTAGGACCAAAGCGAGAGAGCGATGGAGGACAAATACCCTGTATTGCAGACTTCAGGAGATCGTTGGGGACCTCTCAGAGTAAATCCAATAGAAAAAAATAGATTGTATTTTCGATGCTGTATGCAGTATCGCTTGCGAAGAACGTGTGCTCTGTTGAGAGAAGCGGACTACTCGCAAAAAACGTGGACGACTTACATGTTGTCATTGTGCCAGACTTGCCATTAAATATTTTCTATCTCATCGCGTGTTTGCTGAGTGTAGTACCCCGGATTCTTGTTGAAGTCGCGACCTATGGTAGACACGCAAGCTTCGCTGCTTTCTTGAAAAGCCAATAATATCGCACTCGAACCATGTTTTCCCCAACAATGCAGCTGACATGAAAATACGATTGCAACTGTTTGATCTGACTAAGAACAATAATCAATAAATAGTTCGAAAGCGTGTTCTGTTCTTGGAAAGATGATCTTTCCCTCAAAAACACAAATCTCACTACCTAGCAAGATGGTGTCATTGAGGCAACTGACAGAGATCGACATCGGCTTAGCGATGATGCACAGAGATTGTCAGCGAGTGATTACTGATCAGCATCCATTTGTTCAATCTCTTAGATTGAGATGCCACGCTGGCTCAAGTCATGACTCTCTGTGAGCCACGAGAGTAATCCGAAGTGGGACACGTCTAAAAACAAATTTCCTCGCTAGATCCTCATCTGCGACCATTTGCCCCGGGTCCCCCTCAATGAGAGAAATCAAATAACATGGGAATATCCTTTGGTAAGTCACAGATGGACTAGTGTCAGAGGCTGCAATTCGAGAGAGTCACCTAGACCAATGGGCTGGGGTGATGCTGGTAGATGCCGATGCCAGGCCAATGCAAGCCTTCCTCGTTGCCCGAGCGAGGTGGTCACTATCATGGCAGGTTCGCTTTCCTCAAGCTCTCCGTCGCCGTTGAAGCTGATGAATCCTTGCAGGGCAAGCTATCCCATGCCGCGGTGATCTGAATCTCACGAGCTTATGCTTCTCTGAACGCGCAACGCTCCGACGGTGGGCCCTACGCCGAGGAACCATGAACAAGTGCTGCGCCTTTCTCATCGAAGTCTCAACGGCGCTCGGAGGCTGCGATAGCGCCGGCACATCGATCGGCGAGGCCTCTCGCCATTCTCTTCACCGGCGCCATGCAGATCACTTTACTCCTCTCGCTCAGTTGACATCCTTCCCGTCAATGCCAACGAAAGACAAAGCATGGACGAAGAGACGCGCTCGAATACATCGCGCACGCCAGTTCACCCTATCCTCTCACCTTGATCGAGGGCAATTTGTCAAGATCATCAATTCTATCATCACCTCCTTGAACCCTCCTACACATCCTTAGCTTCGCCTTTCTGCCTCACGCGGCATCCATCGCTTGTGCGATCAGACGGCGGAGCACTTCCGGCGCGCTTGCGAAGGACTACGAATTCCTCCACGATCACCCCTCTAGCGCCGCCGACCGCATCTTCACCTTCCTCTCGTTCCACCCTCCTCCCTCACTTTCACCGTACCGTTGACAACATGGCAACAACATCGCCGGTGCACGGCCATGCGCTCCAGGTGCTCAATATCCCGTTAGCGGACGCCTACCCCCACTACTGGTCTGACAAGGAACAACACCAGCGCGCCGCCCGATGCCGCAAACTCGCCACCCGTTTCAAATCTCACGGAGACCGGAAGCCGCCCACTGTGCTGCAGATCGACGCGGCTGCCGCACTGCTTCGTCTTCCGAAGGGCGTTGGCTTCGCCATTGCACGGGGTCTTGCCGACGGAAGATGGGAATGTACCTGGAGCCCCGACACCCCATATCCCTATACCGCTGAGTTGGTCTTTTCCACCGATCCGCCTCAACTTCAAGTGTTCGCATTTCGCTTCTCCTGCGGGCGATAGCGGCAGCTGACGAGGACCTGGTTCACCAGTGACCTGCCGCCGTTCCCAGGCTCCCCCACGCCGTCGTCCGACTCCGAGTCTCACCTTGCTCCTCGCGCCAAGGGGACGTCCTTCCGTCACTTCAAATCTCGTGGCAAAACTTCCCTTCAGAAGGCCACTCTTCAGAAAGCCACTCATCAGGAGGAGAAGGTGCTGTCTTCCGATTCGGCTTCGAGCGATGCTGGCCAAGATGACTGCCAGATCCTCGGCGAGGAGGCAACCGTCACGACTGTCAAGAGTCGTGCGAAGATCTCGCGAATGTGCCCACCCTCCAAGCGCACCTTCAAGCAGCTGGACGGCAGGTGCCTCCGTCCGTGCGCGTTATTGGCCCGATTCTGATGTTTGCCTTCTAGATTCCGACGACGAAGCACCCTTCAGGCCACTAAGTTCGAAGCGCGTCAAGCGAGCACCTGCTACAACCGCCGCAACCGCCAACCCCGCGGTGAAAGCTGAGGAGGACTCCGAGGTTGAGATGTGGGGTAAGTCGGCTTCGGAGATCGAAGACACCGTAGCCCTGCCCATCGCATGAGGCTAACCGGATGCTTGCAGAGGCAATTTAAAGAATCGGCGTGTGCAAGGGTAATGAGGTTCGGAGGCCACGGAATCATGTCTACCTTACACTTGACGGCGGCCATCACGGGCCGTAGCGTTGCTGTGCAGTCAGCTTCCTGATCCAGGGTCAGAACCTAGCAGCAAAATTGTTTCGAGAATCCCTCTTTTGCCCGCTCAAGTCGTGCTTCGAGGCCTTGAATGACTGACGTGAGAGCTTATGTTTCCTTAGAATCCACCACTCGACATCCATCACGGCTGGTGTCGGACTATCGGATTCACATCGAGCACGATGCTATTTCTGCAATTCTCTCCGCGGCGTTCAGGCCCGCGGGTGAGGAAAGCTTGATCATCAGATTCACCTCGACTGCTCCCCATCGTCTGTTAATCGTGTGCGCTAACGCGATGGCTAGCATTTCCGAGCGCCGGCTCATTGGATGAACAAACCCCAGATGTCGAAGCAACGCTCGCCGCTACACGCATAACCTTTCTCCGATATGTATGTATTCCTAATTTCCATACGCGCCTTTGTAGGGCGCCTCATGCCTTGACGGTACTAAACCAGTGTTGCCATGCTAACGACGCCTCCGTTGGACAGCAGCATCTATGTTGCCTCGCTCACTACTCCTATTCGAAGAAATGAATCAGGAGCTCTAACGTCGCCCAGAGCTTTCTCGATGAAGTATCTTCTTCGTTGCAATCCGCAAATTCTGCAGCCGGAAAGACGCAGAGCCTTTCGAGACTTCCGTCAAGAATAGCCGTAATGTCGACATTGCAGTGAGCTCGCAAGCCCTGGCTCCGGTCGATAAAGTCAAGAGGCAGATTCTCCTATCATAGGGTTCCCTCGCCTTCTCTCTCTCCTCCCAAGCGTGCATTCTGAGCCTGCTCAAGGATGTTATGGTTCGTCAACGGCTTACCCCCATCACGCAGTTTCGTTCCTTGACGCAGCCTAGATTCTGTCTTTGAGGTAAACAACACGTGATGCCAGGCCCTATCCCCGGCTCCGAGCCCTTGCGCCCCCCAACCCTCCAATGTGCTACTCACTGTTCCTGTCGCTCTCATCACAAAACTATGTTACAAAGCCCTTCCCCTCTTATTAGATAACGGATGCACGATCACATCTTCGCGACGACTCCAGGACTGGTTCCTAGGCTCATTCTCCCTCTTTGTCTGTCCTTCTTGTCCCACGGCCTTTCTCCTCCTCCTACTCACGCTCCCAACTTCTTCCTCCTGCACCCTTACTTCAACGAAAAACCCCCACCCTGATCCATCGACGCTATGGCTCCCCGAAGCTATGGTACACAATACAGAACATGCCCCAGAGTGTTACCAGCAAAGTAAGTTCTCTTCCTCTGTTCACGCAACGAATCGTTCAGAGTCTAACTAGTACTGCCAGATACTGCCAATTCACCAAGAAGAACCCTGTGGCCATCCTCATAGGCATCTCAATCAATGTTCTGTACGCTTTCTTCGACTGGCTTCTGGGGGAGCGGAAAGATCGCCCTGATGCGGCCAGATCTTTGCAAACATACTGGAATGCCTTGTGCCTCGTGCGGAAGCAGGAAACGGGCTGTCATCAGATCAATCCGCTTATCAAGAGCCAAATGTACGGAGTATGTCAGCCATCTCAAGGACTAAGCATTGGCTGACTATTACCAGGTGAGGCAACGGCTTGCAAATGCACATAACCTACGGAAGGACAAGAAGAAAAAGCCGGTATAGCCCCTGAAGACGCTATACACCTCTACGGAGACGATTTTCCCTCACGAACGTACCAACACATCAAGGTGACCTTGCTGCCGGACCCTGACAAAGGAGAGCAATCCCGAGTGCTGATCGAGATTGTATTACACCACACCAAAGGCTTCCTCGAGGAGAAAGGTACGTACGTCCTCCTGTTCTATGCTATACTTGCTGCAGCTTCTGTCTGTGTCGCCGTCGCTAACGAGCGTGGCAGAAACGAGCTCGGGATTCCCGATGTCCCGAATGAGCCGTGCCTGCTGCTTTGTCCTCGCATTACCAAGCTCGCTTTACTCTTCGCAGACCAAGCTTTCGCTGCCCCCTCCTTGACTTCACCGAAGCATTTGTTCCGTCTTCGTATTGCCCCAGGGCAGAAACAGTTGCCGGTGCCTCTGAAGGAGAAGATGGCGGAAAGACCTCTGTTTCGGCAATGTAAGAATACGATGGAAAGCATATAGATTTCGGAGGAGCAAGCTCTGACTGATACTATTCTCCGGCCCCAAATGACCAATCTCGGAAGCATCACCTGTATGGAACTTCCTACGGGTCCATATACCTTCCGACATAGTAATGGGCAAGTCCTCGATAACAGCAGTAAGTAGACGATGAACGCCGGTCAAATTTCATGCTCACCAGTGTACAGGTGAGATTACAGACGCGCAGCGGAACATCATCCTCCAACATCACAACGCCTCCGTATTCCAGAAGAACTACGCCTCAAGATATATGCCTGACAAGCAGGCCGCCTACCGCGGCTTGAAACCACAGACCACCCAAATGCGAGCCACGATCGATCCTCGACCGCCGAGGAAACTCAATCTTGCGCAACAGGCTGAGGTAGATCGCTATCCGGACGTGAAACTTTTACGTCGGAGGCTGAAGTAGCTGCTACAAATTTTTCGAGATCAGAAGCGTTCTATCGCCAGCGCGAAAGGGACCCTTTTGTACGATCACCATCGACAGGCCTATCAAGCTCATCGCAATTTGAGACAGCGACACGAGAAGGCTCTTTGACGAAAGTCAAAGAGAAATATAAGAAGGAGCAGCCGGAGCCATTGCCACTGCTTAAAAAACGTGCCTTTATGGTAGGGATGAGTGGGTTCTGTGTGCGTGGGGTGTTCGTATCTGGGGGGCCATTGTTGTTCTACTCGGCCGCCTAGGTAATATCATGACAACGATCAAGTCTTCGCATCGCGCAGACCTATCTGAACTGTATACCCTCGGCACATTTCGAAGTTACCTGACCGGCAGCCCTTAACCTAGGTCGCAGAGGTCATAATTCTTTCCTTTTAGAAAGCACAGCATGGAAACGCGTTGCAGCCGTAGAAGGCGGGGCTTCACTAGATTCTCCGCGTCGTAGCCAGGGGTGAGCTCTATTCGCGAAGGGGTGGAAGGCGAAATCGTTGTCTTGTATGAGAGGGGGCCGAACAACACCAATAACGTAGCAAATTTGCTGGACCCTTGGTGCGAGGCAGCTAACTGTGCAGGTAAAGGCAGTCTGGCAATTTCAACTCCGATGTTACAAGCGGATCATTTTAACTATCAGTCTTCCTAATATGCACTGTGCTGAGCTAAACTCCTCTCCAACTACTCCCAAACTCCCAAATTCCTAAATTTGGGCTGGCATGGATTCCCATCTGCATGATCTTGCGCAGCTTCAATGCACTGCTACTTTGTCCAAGCTATAAAAAAATTCTTTGTGCTTTCTACTTTGCAGCTACAATTGATATTGAGAGTTGCAGTGACGCATGAGAGTAAGTTTTGTCTCGACTGTATCTGAAAGATGCTTCCCCATCAGTCTTTTGTTAGCTCGACCAGGAATTTAACGAGCCAAAAAGCCAGACCTGGGGCAGTAACATCTTAAGCAGTCTCAACACCAATGCTTTAGGTAGACTACACCACCCCTTGTTACCTTAACCATAAAATTCTTTCCAGGCCTTGCTAATACGCTCTCCGCCACAACATCATGTGCCAAATCCATCGCTGCGATTATTCGGCCATGTACTCGGCTATGTACTCGGCTATCTTGTTCCTGGTCTCCGGTTGAAGGATTCTTTGCTTCAAGATCTCCTCGCATAACTCTCTTTGCAGCGTTGCCTTCTCATGAGCGCGTCCCAACTCCTCCTCCTTTGCATAGGCAGCACGGTTCAAATCGATGACTTGTGTTTGCCGCTCAAGTCCCGAGGCTATGCGACTTCTCAGGCGTAGGATGCTCGATTTCTCATCCGATCCTATCAGATAACGTTGCGCTTGGTGGTGCTCCTTGAGACCCGAGTGTGCTCTAGCATGCATGCAATCAGTCCAATCGTTCTGCTCAAGTTTCCCCAGGTATCCCAAAGCTTCCCTGAATCGTTCTTGATCGAGAAGCAGTTCCGCTACTTGACGATAATCCTTTTTATCGATGAAATGCTGTAGAACCTTCCTGTCATTTTCACGCCAAATTACGGCAATCTTGAGGAAATCTGACCCTCTCCGTGCAGCAAGCTCGGGGCCACTGTCACCATCTAGGTCTACCGATACACAAATCAGAACTTCTCCGTGCTGCTGACGCCGCTTCGGTAAGGATTCGAGTACAGCCTGCAAAACTTCTAGGGGCGCATACTCAAAGAGGGATAGTATGGCTGTACTGCCGTGATCGTTAAAACTGCGCAATGGCACGAGGCTATCGTTCAGCTTATGCAACATTCTGATCGCGGCGTCCCGTAATTTCTCGCGGTTCGCAAATACGTAGCGTGGTAATTTTTCATTACGGGAAAAGTGTGCTAACCACCTGCACATCTCCGTGAAGTGGTCCAAGGCGGCAAGGTAAGGACTGGGACTTTGAATGCTCCAGTTGAAACCGTAGTCACCAAGAATGAGTGCCGAAATTTCGAAGACTCGCTCTACATCTGCGTGTGTCATGCTAGAAATTGTTTCGTGGAGCAAATCACATGCTTTCATGGTAATCTTCTCTTCTGGACTCATCGCCCCGTAAAGTAATTTAGCGTTGCTGGAGATCCTTCGCATAGCACAGTGGAATGGCGTACGGCCAGTAATATCTTTTGCACTCTGATCAACCCCATACATTTGCTGCACCAAGAATCTGATGACATCCATATTGTTTCCCTCCACAGCCAAGTGCAGAATCGTTTGTGCTTTCGCACCGTATCTTTGATTGAGAACACCGGGATTGAGGGAGAGCAAATGCTTGACTATTGCCAGTCGACCCATACCAGCCGCGATGTGAACGCACGGTAAGCCAACAGCGTTGAATCCTTGGTGCTGCTCTTGTGGGAATCTTTTGTTAAGGGTTTCCGCGTCTTCAACATCTATTAAAGCAATCATGTCTCTCATTTGCGGTGCGCAAAGAACGACTAGATGGAAGATGTACTGATTTGGTTCTTCCCATTCCTGAGCGAAGTTGGCTTCAAGGTCCTCGGTATCTTCGTGAGCGCCGCCAGCCTTTAGCTGTTCAAGTATCAAGGGCTCCATATGTTCCTGTATTTCTTTGCCTCCAGATCTACCGAATAGGGCCCATTGGGTTCCTTGCTCATCCTCGATATGCTTAATGCCTTGAACACGATCGAAGTCGAGCTCGGGTGGTAAGTATGGGCGTATTTTTTTTTGTATGCTCTCCTTGGTTTTCCCGTCTTTGCATGGAATAAGCCATTTGTAGGCGCTGTCTGGTGCTTGCGGCGATCGATGTAGGAAGTAAGGGTCTGGTGTGTCTTGGAGTGCCTGTAAGATTTGCACGAACCGGGGTAAGATTGTCATGTCAGCGTTTTTGGAGAAAAGAAGTCTTCGGAATATGTATGGCCTTTCGGCTTCGATTAATTTGCCTCGGTATCTTGAAGGTGATGCTTGGTGTAAGCTGTCGATGTCTTGGAACCAGAGTTGGCGCTTTTAGTATGTCTTTTCCCCCTAAAATGTACTTAGCCGCCGAGCGATGTCGAGTCAGCGGTCGCTTGTATGACGTTTATGATTGTGTTCACAGTCACTGCGCCCCAATCACTGCAGTGTAACGTAGTGGCGCAGATCCGAACAAGATGTATCCTACTGATATGTAAGTACTTGGAGTGCGTATGTTAACAGGAAGGTTCAATACCCGCAAAGCACTTATCAAGACTATGAGGCCCGCTCCTGATTAGATCAATCACTACTGGGAAAGGCGCTCTGGCTTTGGTAGCCTTCGAAGAACTGGCAGCAGTGACGAGATTAGGAAGGATTCCCTTCTATCAACCAGCCCAACGTACGGTTTCTATCATTGTGCTAGTGGTGAGCTTGCAGCTCGAATGAGCTTGGGAAAAAAAGCACTAGAGCTACTATCCCCACAGCCTTGGCTTTGTCGGTGTTTGGATTTGTTTAATGCGCGCTATTCCTAATCTGCGATTACTTTGTAATAGCAAATTAGGAATAGCGCGCGTTTATATTTCAGCCTCGAGTAACCCTGTTGATGACGGGCAGGATCCAGCATGGGTTATAGATATTGCTAGACCGTACATTGAGTTGCCTCAGTAATCAGACCCTATGGAAATGATCATTGTAGGCGGGCGCTGCATGCGATGCGATGCGATGCGATTAATCAAACACGCACTAAGAACTAGCGTCCGTCTACAATAATCATTCCATAGGGTCTGAGGGCGAAACTCCATTTTTCAATCATAAATTTGCCCGGGCGCAATACTCAACAACACAACAACGCAACAACGCAACGCAACACCTAAGGTTGGTTTGAATCTCTCATACGTTAGTGCTTTTCAATGCGCATCTTTTGATCTCTTTAAGCAATATGTAATGTGTGATGCGAACAACGTGTGTCGCAAACACTTGACCTGTCAATCATGCATGTCGCAAAGCACTCAAAAAAGCACGTTTGAAGCAACAACGACACAACGCCACAATTATATTGTACACAATCAACACAAAGTCTTCTTCTATATCATAACTAGCTTCGAGCAAAGCGAGAGATTCATCAAAGACGTTGTTGTTGCGTGGGTGTACGTCAAAGTTGCAATAAAATTTAAACTTTTTTGCTTTGATGTTGGCACATTTACATAGCACATCATTATATAATAAATTAATTGCAAATCAACAAAGCATATTGAAATCTAGCGACGAACGTAGCTTAATTAATCGTATGTGTTGTGGTTGAATTATTATTGCATGACGAACGTAGAAGCGTTGATGTTGAGAACGTAGTGTAAGTTTTTTGGTGTGTTATCACCAAAGTTAGTGTAAATAAGCCGGTTTTGAGAGGTTTCGCCCTCAGACCTTATGCAAAAAAGAAAAATGCTGCTAAAAGTGCCACCTTGCCGCATTAGGCACTAGTAGGTGGTGTAGTGGCATTGCGAAATAAGCATAAGGTCTGAGTACACTGAGGCAAACATTGAGCCCGTATCCACAAACAAGTTCTTCTGCTTCTGAGCCCTCACGCCCTACAGGAAGCAAGTTCAACTTATCCTCAAGTCGGAATGCCATTCTCAAATGATATACTCTCAGTTGGCGGCTCTGCTGTAGTTGTGATATACATCTTTGGTCTTTTTGCTGTTCCTAACTCATTCACTCCCTCCCTTTAAAAAAGGAGTAAAGCCTACTACAAGGTCATCTTTACAGCCACAAATGGCTTACTTGCTGCGCGCTACCATTTACTCACCTCCACTCCCTGCCAACTGGGGTGGTCCTTGGCGAGGTTTTCTCCAGTGATCGGCATTATCCGTCCTTGCCATCAATTTTCGGGTATGTTCGTTCTTTCGCAACAGCAATTGGCTGACGTATCCAGCCAAGCTGCGGCCGAAGCAATTCACGAGTCATACACACTAGTACGGCTCTCCAGTGTTAAGGAGGGAGAGACACTGAAGGAAACTGACGATACCATTGGGAGTATCCCTTATGTAGTCAATATCACATCGTTGAATGATGGCTCATGGAGAATGCTTGTCTTAAAGGCTTATCTGCCGTTCTTGCGGAGCAAGCTCGGCTACGATCCTGCTGAACCAACCAAAGATGACGTGAACTACTTTAGGCTTGACACAGCAAGAAATGTATGCTTGAAGTGGTGCGCGGAGAGAGCCAAAGAGAGAATGGGTGAATCTTGGCTGATTGCGAAGATATTCTATACTTATCTGCTGGAAGTCAGAATCAGGGGAGTGCAAAAGAGACTTGGAGTATTGGAAGGATTCAACATAATCATTTGATTGTCAATATAAATATGTTTTCCACTTTCTAGGCCCGGCTTCGACTCAGCTCCTTCCCTTCCATCAAGTGCAATGGAGGTAATTTCCAAGAATCATGATATTTGGCGAAGCGCAATGCTGATGATTCGCAGCGCCTGGCGCCGGTGCAAGGGTTACGAAAGCGGAAAAGCTCAAATGAGCTGGGATCAACAACTAAGCAGAGGAAGCTTGTGCAAGGCGGCTCGGGCCCGGAAGAAACTTCACAGTATTTAGCAAGACAATGCCCACCAGGACATAACGCGGAAACGAGAAAACACAGTGATCAGAACAAGGACAACACGAAAGATATCACGATAGAACCTACCAGCATCGATATATCGAATCAAGAACTTCCCACGGATCTGATGGGAGAGTCTAGAAAACTAAGGCAACAAAAAGCGGAGGAGGGTAAACACAAGGGATGGGTTTTTGACGCTTTGAGAGGACACTGCTGTGACTGCGAGACGAATTCTGGCTTCACACGTGAGCTGAATCGTTGTCGCCAGTGTGCACATATCTTCTGCACATTCTGCACTAGTTTGGAAGCAACGTAGAATGGTGCTATGGGCAATAGTAGGGGGATCACGATAGAGA
>JAABUL010001816.1_pt1 | contig 38292 bp, 46 predicted proteins | sample 5559151 | NCBI WGS metagenome assembly JAABUL01 (sample SAMN10711876, study PRJNA513368) | rock metagenome | isolation source: Antarctica rocks | place: Antarctica: Victoria Land, Pudding Butte sud | reverse complement strand
TGTGGGGGGCCCCCCCCCCCCCCCCCCCCCCTCCCCCCCCCATGTCGGCTGCCAGTAATTGCGACAGCAGAGGTACATGAACACATCTCGATCTCGAAGAGCTGTGAGAGCGAGAGACAAGCAGACAAGTTGGCCCTCTGAATGTTTGCTGCAGGTTGACAGGAAACCAGAAGTGGACAACCCTGGCGCGCTGTAATGGTAGCAGCTGTGAGCGGCTGCTGTCAAGTCTGCGACAGTGTCCACTTGCTCCTGTCCATAGATGGTCCTCATCGTTGATCGGTGGAGCCAATGCCAAAGTTGCCCGTCCTTGGTAGTGAGCGTGTGTATCAAGCCACGACTCGTGGCAACAAAGTCGGACTTTGTATAAGAAACCCTCAGTGCGCATTCGGGGGCGCACTGAGGGTTTCTTATAATTGCATTATATTACCTTACGTAATTCCATTGTAGGCTGCTGTAAAATGTGACGGTGCGGAGTTGCCTGCAGCCATGTCATTTTATAGTCAGGAGTCGAGCTGAAATCATAGGGGACGTTCTCGTTGAACATAGGAAATAGGTGTGGTGTATAGGTCGTTCAGCTTGGCATATGAAGGTGGAACAATCGCAGGAATGACCCAAAGTGTGAAGTCTGGATTCTGTATCAAATGAAATCAAAAAGATGAACGGCCTGTGTTGCACCCGGTCTAAGCTTAATCATTTGAGCCTGCTGACCGCTGTGCATCGGCAATGCACATGCTGCCGCCGTCCAGGACGCCAGTGCTGATGTTGCATATCAGGCCTGGAGAGCGCTTCACATTGGCAGAGCCGCCGCAGAAGCCAAAAAGCAGCGGGGCCGTCGGCGCAGTCGCTTTCCCGGCGTCGCCGCCACTGATGCCGCAGCCGCTGTCGCCGCTGCCAGTCGACCCATCAGTAGGAGTTGGGGGAGGTGGTTGGCGCAGCGCGTGGACACAGATGCCTGCGTCGCCGTCGCGGAAGTCGCATAGTAGGATCCATGGCACTGGAGGTTCCCTGGAGCTGCCGCTGCCGCCGCCGCTGTTGGGGTTTGATTGGCCATACAGTGCTGGCTCGCCATGCACGGCCGTCTCGCTGAGCTCAGCAAAAAGCACTGGATGCGACATCATTGGTGCGTGTGGCATCTAGGCGTGTGGCATCCAGCTAAAACGAATATGTGTGTGTGCATGAGAATGGCACTCATCAGCTTGACAGCGACTCAAGGTTGTAGTCCACCATGGTGCAACTCCTTCACGTCAAAGGCTGGCTACAAGCACGCGCAGAATACCTAGTGCGTGCTGTGGGGACCCAGCGCACACGCTTGGCCGCTGTAAGTGGGGGACGCTGTGGGGGACGCTGTGATCTTCGGAGGCGCGGTTAACCATGCTGGTCCGCATGTGGTCTATTCTGGCGCTGCAACGGCTGCCTACATAGAACGGAACTGCTGCCTAGCCAAAGCCCATCATCGAACAGTCTCACGTTCTCTGGTCCTAGTACCAGCAAGAAGTTCAGTCGGGCGGAACCCCATACACAGGCGTCCGCACCCCGGTCCAGCCGCCCCAAAAATCGATGGCTCAGTTGCAAGTGTTTCTCATTGCTGCTTGTCCGACTTGGCTGCGCGCCTCACGAGGCAGCGCCATGGGAGGCAGCAGCCACCGCAGGCACTGCCCCACGAAACGCCTTCCAGGTGCGGCTGGCGCAATATTCTCATCTCCCTCAAAATTCCACCCGCGACAGACCGCAGGCCGTGCCGCATCGGATACGGCCGGCCGCAAGGGCCTGCTGCACCAAGGGCATGGCCGGTTCGTTGGCGGCGCATCTACTTGCAGACACGGAGGTTGGATACGAAGCAGTATGGCAGCAGCTTCCCGCCGCGGCTCAGCACGCCCTGCAGGCGGACGGTCTTTCCCTTCTTCTTCCTGCAGCCGACAGACATATTATGTAAGCGGCAGTGCACACTGTACCCCTGCAGCACCAGTTCCGATTAGAGGGTTTGCCGGCTGGGCCTCACCATATTGGCACTGGATAACATGACAGTCACTCCCAACTGCATTGAATGCAAGGATGGCTGCCTGTCTGCGGAAGCCATATCTTATTGCAGGTAAACGGCACATGATGCAGGGTGGGTGCCCGCAGCGCAGCACGGGAAACAAGGCGCACTTGAGGGTGCCGAACTTGTCGTTAAATGTGAGGCGCAGCTTGTTGACGCCCTTAAACTTGACGCCCACGGCGGCCAGGTTGTTGCGGGTGCCCGCGATTGCGATGGAGTCTGCGCGCAGTGTTTCGACGATTAGCATAGATCATGTAGCACAACTCGTTCACTGAACTCAATTGATTGGGGCAGCGAGCACAAAACAGCAGCAGCAGCGGTGGACTGAGTTTGGTTCAGATGTGCACTCAAGGAGGGACACACGGAGGGACTTCAGACTGTATATCATTTTTCGTTTTCAGCTGAAATTTCTCACTCAATAAAATGGCTGCAGCTGCACTGGAAGAGCGGGCAGCATGGGGCACATGGCAGCAGAGGCGCAGGGGAGCCTCATTACAGGTTAAGGTTTAGGGCTTAGGCAGGATGCTGTCCCTGTTGGCGTGCACTGAGATAGACTACATGCAGGAAACTGACGTAGTTGCACTCATTGCTATCACGTAGTGAATGGAGTGAAGAAGGAGGTGGAGGTAAACAAAACGCACTGTTCAGGCGGATGCTGGTCTTGGAGTAGGAGCCGGCTTCCAGAAACTTCAAGGTAGTGGACTTGACGGGCAGGTAAAGAACCACAATGTTGCTCTTGGTGCTGATGCAGCTGGCGGACCGGGTCCGGCTCGCGCCGATAGATGCCGGCAGCTGGGCGGCCGCTGCGGGGCAGAATCGAAAGCACAAAACTGAGCACAATGACAAATTGCGCAATGTGCATTCACGTCTGCTTTATGACGGATGGCATGCTGCCAGGGGCAAGCTACACAGCTGGAGCTGAGCTGATGTTGAGGGATGCATTTGGCGCCAGAGTCGGCCAAAATCGGCGGCGCATGCACAACAAAGCAGCGGGAGCTTCCATTGCCGCCCTCTGCAGCGCCGCACAGCGGCAGTCAGAAGCGCCATCAGACATGGAGGTTGTCAGCGGCAAGTGAATGAGACTCACTGCAGGCGGTCGACTGGCTGGACAAGGTCGAGGGCGGATAGCACACCGTGCGGCCGCTCGAGGTCCTGCATTCAGATTCAGAGTTCAACCTTTCCAAGTTCAGACCACAATTGAAACCATCAACCCCATGCGACATCAGACACAGCTGGAACACGCAGGCGCGGCAGGGAGCGGGCGGCAGTGCTTGAAGCTTGTGGGCAGTGGCGGAATCCGAAACGTGCGCTGGGCGCGGAGCGCCGAGTGGAGGCATACCTGAGAAGGTATCTCAGCGCAGGGGTGGGAAGATAAAGCGCACCTGAAGGGGCTGCTGGAGCTGTTGCACAGCTTGCACGTCCCTGTCTTCTTGTCCAGGTAGGTGCCGACGGCGCCGCGGGTACAGGTAGGCGCCTTTGTGGGCTGCGGCAATGCAGGCGCAGCAATCAGCCACCGAGCATGTGTGCATGATTAGGTGCGGCAGGCTGAGGGACGAAACGCTCATTCTGAGACGCAGTGCATTGGACGTTTCATGGTAGTGACTGGCTGTGACTCGCTGGTGCTGAACATGAAGGCTCGCGGCCTGCCGCTGCGGAGCAGCCGTTAGTAGCGACATCAGGCATGCAGCAGCTGGTGACACCAGCAATGCGCACTCGAGGATGTTTTTCGAAAACAACGCACCTTCTTCGTCGGCTTCTTCGTCGGCTTCTTCGTCGGCTTCTTCGTCGGCTTCTTCGTGGGCGCCTTCGTCGGGGTCTTGGTGGGTGCGGTGGTTGGTGCGGCCGTCGGCAACTTGGCAGGAGGAGGCACAGCAGTCGGTGCAACAGTTACAGCGGGCGGTGGAGACGCCGTCACGACGACGGCGGGGGGCGGCCGGGCGGTGGGGGCCGCCGTTGGCGCCGCTGTCACCGGGGGTGGGGAGCCAGCCGAAACTGGCGGCGGGGAGGCCGCCACGACCACGACCGGCGGCGGGGAGGCCGTCACTACCGTGACCGGCGGCGGGGAGGCCGTCACGACGGTGACCGGCGGCGGGGAGGCCGTCACGACCGTGACCGGCGGCGGCGCACCTGCCTGAGCGGGAGGCGGGAGCCCCTGCGCGGCCGCGCCAGCGATGCAGGCCAGCAGCGCCACGGCGATCATGGCACGGGCCATGGCTGGGTGCTACAACTGTGGATCTGCACGCAGGGAGGTGAATGGTTGAAGCGAGACGGGCATGGAAGCTGATCAGTCGAGGGTCCTACTGTTGCACGGGATTTCGATGCGACAGAGCTGCGACCGTAAAGCGGGCAGCTGCTCGGTCACCAGTACGTTTTTGCCTAGTGTTTCAACGTTCGTTAGCGTGTGCGCGTCAATATTTGGTCCACCGAGTCACCACACGAGTGTCGACGCACGGGATCGATCAGCAATACGCCAGCTTGACGCCGCTGTCACACGGCGCGCGCGATAGATTCAGTGGTGCCCGGCTCGAAAGATGAGCAGGCTTCAAGATCAAATGCTGCAGCTGTTCCTGGCGACCCAACTTGGAAGTTGGGTCGCCAGGTGGCTTGGGTCAGGAAAAAAACACAGGTGCAGTAGGCGGTTGCGCACGCTTGATAAAACGTCCGATGCGGCTGAAGCATGCGGATACTGCCGAAACATGGCTCGGTCATCACCTCATGCTGAACACCGCTGGGGGAAGCTTCGACGCGGTTGCATCACGACAGCGTCCCCAAACGGACAGCCCAGCCAGTGCGGTAAACAGATTGGTCCAACACACGAAGGAATGGGCCTGGCGAGCTGTGGCAGGAAAGACTTAGCTGCAGCGGCCTTCCTAGAGCAAGTCGCTCTGATGATCTAGACGCAGCTCCCGCGTCATCGGTGCCCGACGGGGCTATGACGCTGATCAGAGCCCGCCAGGAGGGACAGAGACATAATCCAGGGCTGCTGGGAGGCGCCGCACTGAAACGCCGCCCTGGAGGCGGGGCGTCTGGCGTCTCTCCTCTCGTGACTGGGCCGCGAGCGTTTGCAAGTCGCGTACTTATCTCTAGGCGCAGGGCTTAGGTGGAAGCTCACCTTCGCAGACGGTCTCCGAGCTGGCCTTCGGCTGCCGGCGGCTTGCTGCGCGCGCGTACGAGGTTGTGAGTTGCCGGAGTCACTTGAAAGTTGAAAAAGTTTGACACCGTGTGCGCCTAGAAGGGCGTGAATAAAGCGACAGGATTCCCAATCCCCTATTTGCTGACAGACAAGTCTGACACTTCGCTATCGATTTCATGACAGCGGAGACTGGGCAGGACTCTTAAGTACTAAAGTACTTCACTAGGCGCAATCCTGGCATCTGATTGGTCAAGAAGTAGGCTACTTGAAGTCGCCAACAAGGGCAGGCTGCGGCACCCCCGCGCAGCACATTTGCACCGTTGGACACGCCGCACCGAGGCCGAGTCCAGACAAATTGACAGGCAAGGGTGCAAATCAGGCGCACTTCGCACGTGTCAGGTGCAGTTGGTCTAGCAGTGCTCCGAATGCCTCCGACTCGTGCTCCACAGACTGTAAGGGACCAGTGGTCTGCGTGTAGCGCTGCTGATTTTGCGCGGCTGCACTCTCCCGCACAGCCTGGCCAAGTTCCCGTCCGCACGGGATACCGCTGGCCTCGGGCTTTCCTGAGGCTGTGCCTCCGCAGAGTTCCGCCTGCTGCTGGATCAGACAGCCTGCTGCAGGCCTGCATGGCGCTGGTAGCACGCTGCTGGACTATCAGCTCGCTGGGCGCAAGGCATCATCTATGCATGCACGCCCAGCTTCTGCGCGCATGAAGGCTGCCCCAGCAACCAGCCGCTGCCGCTTTCCAAGCGACAGATCGTCCGCCCGTCAGCCAGCTCGCTGCTGGGCTTCAAGTAGTGGCGGACCAAGCGGATCCTCGACAGCGAGGACGAGTGTCTGCTCATCTATGCGGACCTGGACTGCGGCGCCTGCCCGGGTGAGCTGCTGCATCGATGCTTTGCTACCCAGTCTCCCGATACATGTTGTGGCTTACGGCGCATGCTCCACCCTGCCTTCTGCAAAGCGCGTTGACATGTGTGAGCGCGCGTCCGGCTGCCGTAGTGTGGCTGCGCCATGCATGACCTGAGGGACACCATCAAGCATTGCGGACCTTGGCTGACATTTGCGGGCGTGCACTGCAGGCAGCAGCAACAACATTGCCGCCGCATACTGGGACCCGCTCAGCCGCCAGCAGCGCATCCTCCTGCCGCTGTGGGACTGCCCTGCTGGCAAGCAGCAGGTCTTCAGCAAGGCTGCGATGCTGGAAGCAGAACAGGCTGTGTTCTGCCACGTCCCGTTTGCCAAGTTTGCGGACGCCCTGACGACGCGGTACCTGCTCGACAAGGTGTGTTCCGAGGCGCAAGCGCCGCTATCGCCTGCTCTCATCTGGCAATGTGTCGCCTCTGCCGTCGCGTGCTCTGCCTACTGCTGCACTAGCTGCTGCATAATCAGTACGACACTTTGCTTTGCTTTGCCGGAATGGACGGGGTGTTGCACCCTTTGGGACAAGCGAACCGCATTCCCACTTCTTGGCACAGCGCCGCATGACTGCCCGCAGGTGGACAAGATCGCGGACATGCGGCAGGAGGATGCTGCCAGCGCAGCCGCGCTGCAGTTGCAGCCCCGGCCCTGGCAGTCTGCCGGGGTGGTCACGGTCACTGGCGCGTGGGTCCGCGATGACTGGCTGGAATGCTGGGAGAGTCAGCGGCGGCAGCTGCAGGAGTGGCTCATGCGGCAGATCCATGGCCGTGTGCTGCGCCTGGACTGGTCTCCAGGTCAGACTTGCTTTAGATCACCCTCGTATTTGAACAGCGCTGTCCCCTTACCAATGGGTCAACTCAAAGACGACTATATGGTGTTTGTGGACCTCGTGCGGTGCGTCTGCACCCGGCACAGCAGCATCCTCACGTGCGTCACCGCCGAACACGACATGCAGCTGGGGTGCGCCATCAAGCTAAACTACAATTACTCCGCGCGTTGACATGTCTCTGCCCGACTGCATTGCCAAAAGCATGTTGCATGATATCTATAGCTCGTGTTGCGTTGTGCAGGTGCGCACGGCGGGACGGGCTCAGCTTTCAGGTCCCCGCTGGCGAGTGCCTGCAGCTGGCTTTCGAGGCTGCGCGGCGGCTGGCACAGCGGCCCCGGCGGCCGCAACAGCCCCTGCCAGCCGTCATCCAGCCGTCGGCCTCAGTAATCCACACGCTTTGAGCGGCCATCCAGCGCTGATCTGGCCTCCAGCGTCGCAACGCTCAATTGCCAGCAATTCCAGCTGGCGGCTGTCCACATTTACGAAAAGAACAGACTTTACCATAGGGGCTACATCAGGGTGGCAGCACCGCAGCAAGCAACGCCGCGGTGGTACAAGTATGATGACCGCAGCGTCGATGGTGGCATGCTGCACATCTTGCCGCCCGATGGGGTGGCGGCGCTGCCGCTTGAGGAGCGGCAGCTAGTGGGCCTGCTCGCCTTTGTGCGAGTGGATGTGTAGTATGTTGGACTCCACATCTGTTTTATGGATACAATTGTCAGATCAGGACATCTGTGCTTGCCTTTTGTTGAGGTTGTACCCTCGAACCTGTGCTGCTAGCACCGGATCGCAAAGAATGCAGCGGCAATTTCCCTTGAGCGCATTTATCATTGTTGCCACATCCTGTGGGATGGGCTGCTTGTACAACAGTTTGAAGCAAAAACATTGGTGGTTTTCTACTAAAGACATTTGTGGTTTCCTTTCAATGGTGATTGCCGTCTGGATCTGTGCACTTCCTACACAGCCGCTTGCCGTCTTTGCCTCCTCGGCCTGTGCCTCGAGTCAGCGCCCTTGATAGTGTCGTGTTGACATGGACCTGAGAAAAACACACGTTCATGTCAAGGTCGACCGTGATTGGTAAGATGTGACACACCGCAAGAGGCTGGGAGAAATACAAGGTCATGATGCTAATTGCATGCGCCCGCAGCATCATGAACAACATTCGCGCTGGTTTTGAAGGTTGACAGAGCCACATGCAGACATTCCAGCAATCCAATAAGGGCATGCAATATCGTTCCACAAGTTTCCCTAAACATGGCGGGCAGGTGGAGGCGTACGATTCTGCCTTACCCTGTGACTGCTGCCGCGCCGGCTGCTGAGCTGCCTGCTGCATGGGCTGCTGCAGTGTTGGCGAATGCTGCAGAGCAGCCTGCGGCGCTGACTGCTGCCCTGAATCTTGCTGCTGCTGCTGCTGCTGCGCCGGCGGCGGCGGCGGCGGCCGCGCGGCCGCCGCCGCCCCAGTGGGGTCGCCTGATGCGGTAAGCAATGCGTCAGATACTGCGGCTGCGGCAGCGGAGTGATGCTGTTGCTGACGCTCACGCTGCTGCTGATGCAGCAGCTGCTGGGCCACTGAAGCTCCTGCACGCTCTGCTGCATCAAGTTCAGCCACTGCTTGCTGCTGCTGTTGCAGCGGCGGCAGCGGCGGCAGCGGCTGCATCTGCTGCGGCGGCGGCGGCTGCTGAGTTTGCTGCTGCAGCGGCGACTGCTGCTGTGGCAGGAGTGGCTGCTGCCGCCGCTGCCTTGGTGCGAGAAGCTCGCGGACGGCCGTGGTGATGTCCAGACAGAGCTCTGCCTGGCCCTGGCGCAAAGATCGTTTGTCGCCATTTGCAAGCATGTGCCTCAATGCCGTCACGAGATTTGCAGCGCTGCTGTCGCGGTGCGCCTGCAAGGAGAACAACTTGTTTGCATACGAGACTTTGTGGGCTGACGCTGGTGGGCTAGAGTGTCAAGCAGCAAACACAACTGGGCGGCACACACCTTGCAATCGAAAGCACGTGGGCCAGACGCCGGCACTACATGCCGCCGCACATCTGCTGCTTGGGCTGCGCCAAGTGGGCTCTCAGCATGGGCCTGCATGACAGCAGCAAAAGGAGCTTATCGATGATGAATGTCCATCAAGACATCTCGAGCTATTACAGCACAACCAACAACTGGAAACAGTCTACATGCGGAAGGCCTGATAACAATCCAAGCTGCCCCATCCACGCCTTCATCATGTGCAAAATTTGCAGCGGCAAGCTCCCCCTTGCTGCTGTGGGCAAGGCAGACAGCCTGCTGGCTGGGGCTGCATCACCGCTGCGAACGCACACCAGCAGCAATGCATGGCCTTTGCTGTCCACCCTAGGTAGTTTGAGCAGAATGTGCATTTCCTCTGGCCACCTTTGTCCCGCAAACCGCTGCCGATAACATGGGCTGGGGGGCTCCAGCAGCTCAGGACTGGCGGGCAAACGGCATGCCGGCCGCCCGCAACTGCGGCAGCACATGCGGCACCGGCGATCCTACTGCTGTGGGTGCGAGTGCTGCTGCGTACGGCTGACCCAATGCATGTGCGGCTGCCGCTGGAGCACCAGTGGACCGCAAGGCCGCCTGGTGCATCGCCGATGCCGCCAGAAGAGATTCCCGCTGCAGCAGCTGCTTCGCCCTTGCATCGTTCCAATCCGTCGAATGCTTTAATGCTTTCCGCTTCATGCCCTGGAGATCACCGCCATTTTGCCAGTGCGTCCTTACAGCCAGATTGAAATCCAGAGCCACCCCGTTCCAGTTGGTGGCCGCACTTCCGTTGGCCTGAAGGGTCGTGTGCTGCGCCAGCAGTGCAACAGCCAGCTGTGCCTCCAGCTCGGTCTTGAGAGGCCCCCAGCCCACGAGGTTGGGATCTATGGGCTGCGAAGTGCTGCGCACCTGAGCAGACCGCCGCGAATGCGCCAAAGCGGTTGCAGCACGGTAGCCCTGGCCATTGGCTGGCTGCAACGGCGCCATACCTGCAGAAGAGGGCCAGAAGGAAATGACAAAAATCTCCAAGATAAAGGCGGCAAACGAGAAATCACTCAGTGCAGTCTCACTGTCACTCACTCAGGACTTGGCAACGCAATGTGTGGCAGAAAGACATTACCAGGGGCTACCGCGCTGCTGGGTGATGCCGCAAAGGGCTGAGCGGCATCCACGAACGACTGCCCATCTGCGAGCATGTGGAAATAAATTCGCGCATGTTCGAGTAGGTGATTGGCAAGTTCGAGGCGATTGTTGCACGTGATGCTGCACGCAGCTTGAGACAGCAATGACGCACCGCAACTGTTGGTGCTGCAGTCGAGGCGTGCACGTTTCTGCGGCGGCGGCATGACATTGTCGCTGGCTGTGTGCAGCAGCGGCTGCTCCGGCACGCTGTTTCCGTCTGCGACAGCAACTGGACGTGCGAACGTCGTCGCCTGCGGGCCGCCAGGCTGCTGCAGGGACTGACTAGCACAAACGTCCCGTGCTGGCGAGGGTGCTGTGGGCGCCTGCGGCGACATCAGCAGCGATCAGCGCTCATGCCACTCTTTTGGATTCGACACATCAATATGGGACGCGTGTCGGCAGCAGGCAACCACGTCGTCGAGCGAAGAGCGGCCTACCTGCTCCATGGCGATCGGCTCTCCAGGCGCGCAGTCTCGGCAGACTCTCCAGCTTCCGCCGGTCTGGATGGGCTGCAACGTAGGTATAGTGATGGTTTGAAGCGTCAGACTCCAGCATCGTCTTTGTGCAAGTCTGAAAACCTGTCCTTAGCCTACACACCACATTGCGGGTCGACTGCTGTGCCTCGCTGCAAATCTCGCACACTGCCGGCACACTCGGCTGCATAAACGCCATTTGCCCCGCCTGCGTGGTGGCGCAGACCTGGTCGCGCTCGCTGCTGCTGCCGGCCGGCCTTTTTGCTACTTCGAAGTAGCCTTTCACAGTACGAGGCGACCGCTGCGGCTTGCGTTGCAATTGCGACTGCAAACAGAGCAGGCAGACGTGAAGTTGAGTGATTTCTGGGCTTCTGTGCCGAGTGTGCAACTGTGCTGAGGTCGCTGCACGGCAAGCGTGGCAGCGAAGGGTGCGCGTGTCGGAGCTTGCCTTGTGCGATATTGAACTTGGGAAAAGTACCGGTCGGGGTAGGTAACCGGTAACTGCCAACCCTAGTCGGGGGGTGCTGAACGGGGTGCAATTTGGCGAATTTTCTTTCATTTCCTTTCATTTGCCCAGAAGAAGGCTAAAGATTCTAACCACCTAGCCTAATTTGCCGGACCGGCTCCTCGCGAGGCCACAAACACTGCAGCCCCACTGAAGCCGAGAACAGAGTTGCAGGCCACACTACTGCGTGGCTCTGCGCTTCTGTTCCCTTGAAATGGGAAATCAACCACGGTCAAAAAGGCAGGCCATCCATCTGGGCAGGAGAAACAGGGTTTCCCACAGTCAACTCAGCATGCTGAGGAGGCGAAAGAGATGCAGAGGGTAGGGGCGTAGCTCTGGGTCGGGCGACCGGCGACGGGGCAGCAGGCTGTCCCGGCGCCGGTGCCGGCGCCGCTAAAGTCTTGTGCCGACTTTGCCGTCGGCGGGAGCGGCACACTGTGCGAGCTGCAGTGGCGACGTGCGAGGGGGCTGCCTGCGTCCCAGTGATCGGCAGAGGTAGTGTTCACGAAGTTGGCTGGAGTGATACGAGGCCTTCTGCCATGCATGCTTGGGCCCAGGTGCGGACTGCCGCCATGTGAAGACATGTAATGTACTGGCAGCAGGGTTGCTGGGGTACTCCCCTCGGGGATGGAGGGATGTAGCGCGCTGTGACGCGCCTGCTCTTCTTCGGTCGGCCTTCATCGGCGCTTGGTGGCTGCCCATCAGCTGCTCGCTTTGGCGCAATCAATGCGCCGTGCTGGCGCCCAGCGGCGTCCGCCACGGCGTCTGCAAGCCTCCTGCTGGGCGTGCGGTGACGACCGCTCCTCCTGGGAGCTCGCTCTCCTGCGGCACCTTCGTGCTGTGCTGCCTCGGATGGCCCCGCATGTGCGTCTCCTGCATCTGTTGATGGGAATACTTCATGCTGCAGCTTCGCGCGTTTGGCGGTGGCAGCCGGCGGAGGCACCGAAACTGCAGCTCCTCGCATTTGAGAACCACGACGCTGGGTTGCATGGAGCGGGTCTGTCATCATCAGTAGGGATTTCGCAGACGCCGTCACCGACGATCGGCTGCCCCTCCGTCAAGCAGGCGGATTGGGAACATCGAAGCGCTCCAGCTGATCGATGTGACACCTTTTATCAGCGGCCACCCGTCAGTGGCCACCCGTCGCCATCTTTGCCGCCAGTAGCAGCGCTTCGACAGCAGTCATGTTCAGGGCGGCAAGGTTTTCAGGATTGCTGAGAAAAGAACATCGTTTATGCACTTCAGCATGACATCATCCTGTCGAGGCCGCCTTACCGCGGCTGTGGGCCGTATCGTATGGTTGCAAGGTAGTTACACTGCTACAACTGAGTACCCAGGCAGTCGGCACCTGTACTAATACGAATATTCGTGCAACGCGACTTTTGCCGCTGTAAGCTGCAGCAAGAGTAACAAAAGTTCTGTCGTGCTGGCGTCAGTGTGACAAATCCTCCCCGCAGCACAGGATACAATCAGTCAGGCAGAGGCGCATAGCGCTATGCGCCTCTGCCGCTATAGCAGTCCCTCTGCAGCTAGCTAGCTGCATAGGACATTGGGCACAGATTCCTTGCGTAGTAATAAGGTGTTGTAAGGAGCCACTCCGCAGCTCGGAGTGCTTGGCATTCTCCCAGTCGTTGGCAAGTGGTGTTGACGTCACAAGCCACAAGTTGTCAGTCGCGGCCGCCGATGAAAAAAAATCAGTGCCGAGAAAACACCAGCTGCAGCGAGTGCGGCTAAGACCTGCCCACAGTCATTCACCTGTGGTGAGGCAGCGCCAGCCACAGAGAGAGACCGCCGCATCTGCCGCATCTGCGTCCAGGCCTCTAGGTCCAGGGTTTGCCGGGCATCCAGGGTTTACGACGCTGGCGCTCAAAACGGCGAGGAGCTGTCTTTCGCACAAGCACAAGTTCCCCAAGCACACACTGCCTGCACAAGCCGCCCGCACGAGCCATCCAGACAATTGACAACCTGCTGTAGCCGCGCGCCGCCTCGCCGTGCAGCCTCGGAATCCAGGTCCGTCTCCAAACCAGCTGGTCGCCCTTGTCATGTGCACCTGCAATGGTTTTGACTTTTCAGTGCACAGGCAATGCGCAGATTTTCCGGCGCCAGAAAAGCAATGGTGTGTGCTGTGCCGCGCCTCTCAGCAGTCGCTGATAGGTGATGCTGGTGTGTCTGAAACAGGCTTGGGCACTAGAGCCGACGAGCTGCGTGGCTGCATTCTGCTGCGCACGTCTGCTTGACAGTCTCTGCTTGCAGTGCTTCCAAGCGACTGGCTGCAGACCCTGCAAACAGCAGCTAGCTTTGCCGTCATCATTTCACCTGACACAGTTGCATCCCAATGGCGCTTCAACGAGCTCACGTCTGTCGCCTCAAGTCGAGGGAGCACTGCATCACCTGGACCGCTAGCTGCTCAGCAGGTCCAAGCCAGCCGAGTTGGTATAGCTATCGCACCCTCTGACGACAGGCTCGTGACCGCGGCCACAGTCAAACGCGGTGCAGTTCCTGCTGGCCACCGCGCAGTGGCCCTGTTTCTCACTGCGAGGTGCATCTGTCCGTGCAGGCCGGTGAACGCATACGCAACAGGAGGCAGCGCTCCCCTTCACGGGGTGCATCCCAGCCCAAACGCCAACCACAACAGCAGCAGCCATGGTGCAGGTGCGGCATGGTTTGCTGCCCATGTCGACCATGAATCGCTGCATCAGTGACACTGCGGACGTTCTGACCTTCTGTCGTCCGTCTTGCACAACATGACAATTTCGCACTGCCGGCAATGTGCCACGCACGTTCACACAGGCTCACACTTCTGTGGTCCATGGTGTTCACGCTGCCGCTTCCCTTCACACTCCAGTCAAGCTGCAACTGATCCTCATATAAGTTGAACCTGCAGGTGGCCGACTTCCTGCGGCCCCTGATGCTGAAGGACCTGCGCACGCAGTGCCGGGCGCGCGGCATCAACCCCGGCGGCGGTCGTGAAGCGCTCGCAGAGCGCGTCGGCGAGCACATGCTACAGACGCAGGACTTGTGAGCGATCCCTAAACCCTGCATTGCCGTGTCTGTAGGCCTTCATGAACTCCTCTGGGCCCTGCAATCTCGTGATTGTAGGCCTTCACGAACTCCTCTGGGTCCTGGGAACGCCAAGTTCGAGCGTGTCGGCGAGCACATGCGACAGACGCAGGACTTGCGCGAGCTGCAGTTTGCCTCCTGCTGTCGATGCATGTCAGGCAGTGCACATGATGTGTGCAGCAGTCGCGGCAGCTGTTTCTATGCTCCAACATGCCTTGAATGCTGGACTCTCATGCATGGAGCATACATGCGAGAACCTTCCCTTATGTGCCGCAGCACTATCTTCAAGGAGGCACCCGCGGGTGGCGCCTACGGCGGCGCGAACGGCGGCGCTTCCACCTCCCTGGCGTCTGCGGACGAGCCGGCACACGCCAACAACTACAGCCGCCCTAACGGCCAGAACGTGAGCCTGCGACCGTCTCCTTTTGCCTTTTCCCTGTGAACGAGCTTGATTGTGCTGGCAGTTGCCAACAATCACAATAGGTCAGACATGAGCCTGCAGCCTTAAGCTGTGCGTGTCTTGCCCGAGTCATAGCGCGCTGAGCTGTGCCAGAGGCCCATAGCAATTGCATGCGCATGCTCATGCTGTGCTTGCGCACACAGCCAGCTGCCGCTGCATGCACGAGGAATGCCGCTGCATGCAGCTATTCATCAGTACTGTTGTCGCTCCTGGTGCTGCTGATTGCCCATACTTGCTCACCGACAGCCACCGCATGCAGCTGAAGAGGACGCTGCATCCTATGGTCGGGCCAAGGCACCTCGTGGTTGTGCCGCCTGTGTGCATGGCGGTGTTGAATCGAGAACAACATGCATGCAACTGTCCTGCATGCATGAGATGTCCACCATGCTGACATGCCTCTTCCTCACTGCAGGTTGGCAACCACATCACAGACCGCCCCTCCAGCCGCGTGCTCGCGCCACCGGGCGGCGCCTCGCAGGTCCACTTTGGCTGCTATGATGATGATGTCCCTCCGCCCCGCCAGGTGTGTGGCCATTGCCGAGAAAGTCGAGGTTCCATCCAGCAGATTCTACACCTTTTTCTGACGTCACCCTTCGTACAAGCCCGTAATCAACAGGGCTCCTCATTGCGCATCCGCACCACACATGCACACTCCAGCCTAAGCTATGCCAAGTGTGGGTGCAGTCCCGCTGACGTTCGCCTGAAAGATTGCGGACGCCGCCGGGCACGGCGTCATACAATGCAGTTCTTCCGCGTCTCATATACACTGCAGTGCGCATGCGACGTGTCACACAGGAGGCGCCGGCAGCGCTGGCGGGCGTCAAGAACCACCACGTCTGCCGAGGCCGCATGCTCGAGCCCGTCATGATGCAGTTCGAACGAATTTCTATGTACCTTATGTGGATGCAGGAGGCGCCGGCGGCGCTGGCGGACGTCAGCAACCATGGCGTGTCCCACAGCCGCGCGCCCGAGCCCGTCATGATGCCCAAGTCGCCAGCACAGTCGTCGTCGCCCAAGGTGCATAGCGACAATCGGCCACAGCCGCTTGTTCAAAAGGCTTGTCAAGCGTGAGGAGTTGTGCAGCCGGTGATGACGCCCTGGTCGCTGGTGCAGCCGTCGCCGCCTGAGGTGCGGCAGTCTTGGATATGAAAAGCTGATGCCGTGTTCCCAAATGTCGAGTCTGGACAGCGGTAGAGCCTGCCATGATGCCCGACTTGCCGGCGCAGCCGTCGCTGCCCAAGGTGCTCTGAACCTTCAAGCGACTGCAGCCGTGTTTGCAAACAGAGTGTTGGGTCCGAAACCTGTTTAGCCACGTCATGATGCACAAGTCGCCAGCGCAGCCGTCGCCACCTGAGGTGCGCGGCACTAAGCAGCTGCTGCTTCTTATGGGAGCTTGATAGTCTGCCGCCAACCCTGCCGCCGACCCTGGAGAGGCAGACAATGCTTACTTGCGTATCATTGCTTCCTCATGCCGCAGGGCGCGTCGCTGCAGCGCCAGGGCCACTTCAGCAGGCATGGCATGACCTTCTCATGTGGCTTTGCCGGTCACGCCGTCCTGACACTTTCTTTCGAAATGGATGCGGTTCGCAGGGCGCGTCGCCGCAGCACCAGGGCCACTTCAGTGGGCACGGCATGACCCGCTCGGACGGCGCCGAGGTGAACAACTACAGCCGCCCCTCGGGCCAGAACGTGCGCACATCTAAAACCCAACAAAACAATCCTGCCAGAGCTCCAATTTCGGCACTGCATCCAGGCCGGCACCTGTTTGTGCCGCTCTTGGACGTCGGTTGTACTGCGGTAATTTATGCTGGCTTCGGCTGCCTGCATTTGTGCTCATCAGAGTGCACCGACACAGAGCGATTTCACACTGCTGTGGTGTCATGCTGCTGGATCACTGCGTGAGGCCGCATAGCAATTCCTGCATTTGCATTCCAAGTGAAACTGATTTCGATCTGATGTACTTTTGACACGGTCTCATTGTTCCGCAGGTGGGCAACTTCCTGTCGGACCGGCCTTCCAGCCGTGTGCTGGCACCGCCCGGCGGCGCGTCGCAGGTCTTCTTCGGCTGAAGATACGGCAGGAGGTCTTCCGGAAGCTGACTGTGCGGCGGCTGGTTGCGCAGCAGGAACTGAGATCGCGGCCTCGGCGCATTCGCAGCGGGGGAATCTCCTCGATATCAGCTGGGGACTCTCCTGTGGCATGGCATCAGGGCCGCAAGGGCAGCTGCGACATGCTGTCGCACTGCTAGCTCCGTTGCTGTGCACCAATTGCGCGCCGCTGTGCTTGTAAAATGCAGTACCTATCATGGTCATCCCATGCGAAATGAAATGAAACAGCAGGAGGCAATTGTTGCGAGTGGGCCGCGCTTCATCTTGAATTGGCGGTCGGCGTCTGTTTGATGCAGTCCTGTTTGGTGGCGTTCTCAGTGCGATAGGGTACATTTGATAAACCTCACAAACACCAGCGCGCCAACCAATACAACACCATCTCTTTGGGCACCTCAACGGCACTGCTGCTGTGCGGTGCATCAGCTGACTCGTTTATCAGCTGCACACCCAAGTACCTTCAGACGCAACAGAGTGCGGCGGCAATTCCGGAGTCTCTGCACCCCAGGGCCTCCGATCTAGATGGTTCCGGCTTTCGATGAGTTCTCGCATTTGTTCCATGCCAGCGCAAGCTGGTGTGCCACATCTTGCGACAGGCCATGTAATTCAGCTGCCATGGTCTGCGCCGCTGTCAGCGCCTTGTCACCGAACTGCTGACAGTTCGGCCAAGGGGCGTCGCCAGCGCCGCCAGACCATCCTTGTGGCTGTGCAGCGGCCGCGCCCCGATCATGCCAGCGATGCCCAAAAACCAGAAATGCGAGCCAGCTGCACCAATTCGCGCCTGCGCTGCGGCGTTGCCAGCAGCAAGCCCGCAGGCGTGTCCGGCCGCGCCAGCCATTGCCGCAACGTGCCGTCCTTGGCCTGCAGCAGGGTGCTCACGCGCTGGATATTGCCGTCCAGCGCGTCTGCGCCGCAAAGAACACCGCCGGTTCCGACTGCACGAGCGCCGAGATGTAAGGCAGCGCAAAATCGAGGCGCCACCGGCGGCACACGCTGCCATCCACAAGTGCCGGGTCAGCCGCCAGCAGCTCCAGCGTCACCTGCAGCGACCGTTGCAGACTATGGTGGGAGATCTTCTCCCAATTGTCACCGAAGCGCTGCTTCTGATGCAGGGACTGCAGCACGCCGAGGAGCGCCTCATACTGGGGCGAGGCCAGCACCTCCTCAGCAGTTACCGCCGCCGGTGCGAGTCTGGTTCTTGCATCACCTGGGGCGCTCATTGCATGTAAGCTGCCGTTTTGCCGCTGCTGTTGCCATTGCCGCTGCCAGCAGAGGCAGACGTCCGGCGCTCGGCCGCTGCTTGCTGCGCGGCTGCAATCGCCTGCTCCATGCCAGCGATGCTAAACCCTAAACCCTATGTCCAGAAACCGCACGTCTCCGTCTCTGGGCGGCGTTGGTGGCGACACCCTGAAGCGTGGCCTCCTGATGGTGCCCCCAGATCCGCCAGCTGGCAGTATGAGATCGGCCGCTTGGCCGTCAGCGCCCTGCTGGATTGGTAGGGTGGCCTCGTCAGGCGGCGCACACGCGCCGAGCTCCAAGTACGGAGATATGATGCCGTTGAAGAAAATGAGCTCTCCAGCGCCGCCCGCTGGGGCGTGCGAACCGCAGCTGGGTTGGCGGCGGGCGGCTGACCTTCGTCTCTGCTGACGCAGGGTGCCTGCGACATCACGGTCAAGTTTCTGGGCCGCACGACATGTGTGGTGAGCATGCAGCAGTGTGCATGTCCAGGAGCCGCTCAGTGCATCGAGCTCGAGGATGCGGCCATGTGCGCTGCGCAGCACATGGTACGATGAAGGGACCGAGAAATGCAGAGGGTTGACCAGTTGCACTGAGCATACCTGAGCAACTTGCAATGAAGACAAGAACGTCGCAACGAGTTTGAAGCAAGCGAGCTGCGACTGGCTGCGGCGCATTGTTGCATGATCCCCGCCGCTACCAATGCAGTCCCTGAAGTCAGCTGTACAGATGCCGCACGGACCCTGCGTAGAGCACAATTGATTTTGCAGAATGTGATTGCAAGTTTTCGGCATCAGGAGGAGGGTGATGCCGCAATCAAGCGCAAAGTGACCTCGGTCTATGCTCGCGGCTACAAACAACAGCGCTGCGAAGCTCTGTGGAAAGTTGTTTAATTGCAGTAGGTGACGACACTGTATATTATTCCTGGTCGTCCGCGTGCCTGGCGATCTATGCGTCTGCCTTGCAAGTGCAGCGACTGCTCGATCGGGCTTCTCTCGCCAGCCAACCATCAGCCGGTTCCAAGAAAGGACCCACTCTATCTCAACAGATGCTGACTTGTTTGAGTAACGAAGTAGAGGAAAAGGAAAGGCAAGCAACGAGGAGGCGAATTGACGGCTTGTCCGAGGCAGGCAGGTTGCAGGAAGCACCAGCGGCGAGCGTTCCCCATGCTTCACGTGTCCTGGCGTATTTCAGCTTATAAAGTGCATCAAGTGCCCAATCAGAAGATGCACAACGCTTCGAATGCCGTGTTTGACAATCGAAAGTCTAGCTACCGCTGCTACCTGCATGCGCCGCATCCGCCAGCCCATCCGCCGGCACCGCATCGCCGGACGTGCTGTCCCGTGCCATCTCAGGGCCTGCCGAGTCACCACTCTCCTGGAATTCCGCCGGCACATTGCTGCCACCATCCGGCTGGGCTGCGGCCGCGACGGCGTGGGTGGCGGTTTCGGACTGCTGTCGCCGCCGCTGCTGCACCAGCCGCCGCACCTTGGCGTATGCCATGCGGCATTCATCCGTGTGTCCAGCCACCACATCCTGCAGCAGGCATGTTGGCGCAGCCTTGACGACGTCCCCCTGCTCCGCAACACCCAGCTTAAGCGCCGCTGCCAGCGCTGACAGATTTTCTTGCGCCTCCCGCAGCGGCATGGCCAGCATCCGCGGCGCTGCCACGACCGCCGCGGCTACCTCTTCCTCATCAAGGCCCAGCTCCGCGATCCACCTGCGGAGGCCACATAATGCTACAGTGACTTGGTGCTTGCTTTGCATCAGGGTCTCCCGGGGCTAAAGATTTGAAATGAGTTCAAAACAGCAAAATGCCAAGTCCAGAACGGCTTGTTCACCTACTTGCGGAGGCCGCGCACATGCCGTTGCGTCGCCGCCAGCACGCCAGTGTCCTGCCGCGCCAACAGCTGCACCAGCGGGTCGCGCTTCAGGCGCATGGCGGCGCCGAGGCGGGTGAGGCGCCCCTGCAGCGCCTTGGCGCCCTCCATAACCACGCCCGGCGACCATTCCAGCAGCGCCGCAATATAGCCCTTGCTAAACCCCAGGTCCCGCAGCAGCCCGAAGGTGTCTTGGACGCCCCGCCAGGCGTCCCCCGCCGCCAGTCGCGGCTCAATGTGCAGCGCATGCGTCAAAACCTTGCGGGCACGGCTTTCCGGCAGGTCCAAAGACGACTGCACCAGGCCGAGAAGATGCTCACACAGAGGAGAGATGTCGCGGGAAGACTTGTGCACAGCAGCCGCTGCTGCCGGCGGAGCCGCAGCTGTCGGCGCAGCCGCCTGCGCAGCTGGCGTCGCTGCCTCCACAGCTGTAGCAGCTCCCGGCGCAGCCGCACCTGCGGGCGCCGGGGCGCTTGCCACGCTTTTACCCTCGCCACCGTGCCTGCTGGCTGCGCTACCACCGCCGCTGTTGCCACCGCCTGTGGCTTCAGCTCCGCGAGTGACGCTGCCCGGCCGCCGCGCAGCTGCCGCCTCGTGCACAGCGGCATGCGCCTTTGATGCCTTGAATCCGACGCTGGCCAGCAGTGCAGCGGCGCAGGCGGCGACAGTCGCATCTCCGCCGCCGCCAGGTGTCGTGGTCGTTTTGGCCCTTGGCCGGGGCCGGACCTGCCGGACCCTGCCATCTTCGCTGCCACTACTCGAGGCAGCCGTGGCCGCTGCTGGCGCCTGCGACTGCTGGGCGGCGTCTGCCGCAGGAGTGTCACCGGCATTATTTGGCGCGCCGTCGCCAGCAGCGCCATTGCTGGCGGCTGCGCCGCTGTCAGCGGCTGCAGAGGCTTTGGCAGGAAGCTGGTGCTGGCTTTCTCCCATCCGCTGCCTCCTGCCGCCGGGCGCACCGCCGCTGCTGATTGCTGACACAGCACCGGCTTCATTGCCATCGCCATGCACGGCCTGCCGCCGCTGGTCACATGGCAACACGTTCTGCTGGAGCAAGCCGGGCTCGAAGTCGGCAGCGCTAAAGAAGACAGTGTCCTCGTAACGGCCGCCATGGCCGCTGGCGGACACATGGGCCGGGCAGCGGGAGCGCTGCCGGAAGCCGGTCGCCCTGGAAACCCGCCGACTCAGCGTGCCTGCATCACATGCAGCAAGCGTAATTCTTTATCGGCAGCGTCTGGGTGTCGACCCATTCGACGTTGGCAAAGTGGATGCTAAACCCATAAACGGCGCTGCAAATTGCATGCAAAATGTGCATGTGCGGCTGCACAGCATGGCATGCATGAGCCGCAGCCAAGCGACATGCAGCACTTACCTGCGCAGCGAAGGTGAGGCTGTGCCCATGGCGTGATGCTGCCAGTGGTGCAAGCGGCTGTTGCGCTATTCCGCATGAGCATGCTTGCCCTCCGTGATTTGCTTTGCTGTCACTCCTGGTATAGTCGATGTGGCACTGCAGAGGCGCTGAGCAACCTGCGCACATCGTGAAGCACTTATATCAGAAACCTTCACACGTGGCAAAGGCATGTGCTGTAAGCTGCAGCGGGTGCAGAGCCTGTCCTGTGCCGCCTCGAAATGCGCAAACGACGCACTGCATTGCATGTGCATGCCCATGTCGTTATCTATGCTAGGACACAATCATTGTGTATGCAGAAGCTTAGGGCGTTCTGGACAAGCGAACATGATACAGGATGCGGTGGCGAGTCGCAAGTTCTTGACATTAAAGCAGCACTCTCTATGGCTCGACTGGTTTGGAATGGTTTAATAGCTTGAAAAGTTTTCTTAATCGTATCGCACACCTAAGACTCCTTACGATCTCAAGGCAGTGTCCGATCGATCGTACTGCCAGGCAGGCAGAAATGCTTCGACTGCCGTCTGGACGCGGAGTATAGGACTAGATTGTAGGCGGAAATGAAACGTGGAAGATCCTTACAACCGCGATGAATCTGGAACGGCAGGGAGAGGAAGCGGTGAACGGACTTTCCGGAACGACATGACAGGCTGCAGGAAGCAGCAGTGGCGCTTTTCCGGCATGGACTCAGCTGGCCGTGATGCAGGAATCTCTGAAAGTTACAGCGCTTGCGACAACCATGACAGGCGGAACAGCCAGCATGGGCAATGATCTGGCAGCGCACTGGGGCCGCCGCCATTTGCTGCTGCCGCACATGTTGGACAACCACCGCAACGAGCTGTTGTTCTCGCTATAATGGATGCCTCACATATTGCAATTGTAGTTGAGCTTCACACGTGAGGTGTTGACATTCTGCATGGTCCAATACCTCCAACTCATTAGCGGGCGTCCGCCGTATTTCAGCATGTGTCGGGCTGCCGCGGCTTCGTTCGGACTGCAACGCAATCAGCACCGCGCGCAGCTGCGCACGACAGCAGGATGGGCCTGCAGGACCTCATACGCAAGGCAGCTTTGTGTGTTATACATCAGTGGTCAGCCGCCGCCGCCGCTGCCGCCGCCGCTGCTGCGGCGCCATCGTGCTTCCTGGGCCTGCCCCTTGCTGCATCGGCATGCAGGCGACGTCTGCGGCGGCGCGTGCTATGGCGGCTGCTGCTCCTCCCAGCTGCCTGACTCAGGAACTTGAGCCGCAGACGTGGATCGACCGCATGCAAGGCTGGGCGAGACGATGCACGGCATGCCGGTATGTAAGGCATATGCCATGGCAATTGACAACCCTGGCCCTGCTAGGCGGAGGCGTGCTGTTGTCGCTGCCAGATATCCTGTCTGGCGGCCCTGCAGACATTCTTCAGACGCTCGCTCGGATCAAACAAATTCGCCAAAGCCTGCCTACAAGCGCAAGGGTTATGCGCACCTTGCAACATTGTGATGACGTGTGTTGAAACGCACGCCAGGGCAGAGGTCACACAGCCAGCATCAGCTCAAACAATCCTAATCGGCACCGTTCCTCATCTGCGAGCCACGAGCCCTGTAGCATGGCGTGTGCTGTGAGTTTCGGCCTGTCTCACGCGCGAAGGAATGGAATTGCGAGAGTAAATAGCGTCAGCTTCCCTAGCGCGGGCGGAAAGTTAGGAAACTGAGGCAGATATTGTTTCCAGGCAACAAGCAACGGAGTGACGAACTTCCAACGGACAGCACGCACAGTTGGATCTCTGCGGACGCTCCAAGGCAGCAGGAAGCAGGTGCAGTGACTGGAAGCACCTGAGGAAAGCGCCGGTGCAGAAAATCTCTGCTCAGGAAAGCTGTTTGCGGATCAGCTTGCAGAATAAACGAAGTGTCTGACCGCCATGCTCCGGCGGCCTATCGCGCACCTAACCCGCGCAGTTTGAACACCTTGTATCCGTGCCAATCGGTTTCGTGGGCTCAAGAGCTTTTGCAGGCACCTGGGGGGCTCACTGTCGAAGGTGAGACAGAGATCACGCGCCCAAGTAACGACGTCCTGATCACTGACAGCAGCTACTGCCATGCTCGACCGGTGCATGGTGGCGTGACTGCCCCCGCCCCCAGCTGACTGCCTACGCATCGTGCCCGGCAGATCCTGACGCTTCACTGCATGCCCTACATGCCGATTTGCTGCACCCACCGCCCTCAGGACTGCGCCGACCATCCATGCTGGCCTGCCGCATTGGCGCATGCATGGCGGCCTCGCAGCTTGGCAGCCGACGGGCAGCGCTGCCCACCTGCATGGGCGTGACCGGCCGCTACAGCATCTGGTCAGCAGCAGGCGCCAGCAGTGCCGGCAGCGGCGCCAGCAGTGGCCTACGACTCTCTGAATTGCATCGCGGCGCATGCTGCCTCCATGGGTTGGCGCCGCAGCGCCATCTGCATAGCGATGACGGCAGTTCACATCTCAGGCACCGTGCAAGGAGCCTCTCAGCCCGCTGCTTCAGTCACGGCGGCGGCGATTGTGTCAGCAGCGTCGGCAGCAGCACTGCAGCCTGGCGCAGCCCGGCAGCTGCGACCTGCGGCAGTGGCTGGTGCAGCACTGGTGGCAGCAGCAGGGCCATCAGCCCGTGCTTGATAGCACATAGTAGCGGCGTAGCAGCCCCGGGACGCAGATGCGTCTCTGCCAGCGCCGGCCCAGCGGCCAGCAAGCGGGGCCTCAAGGCGGAGGCGCAGGCTGCGGAGGACGAAGAAACAGCAGCAGAGGTGACCGACTGTATCAGAGCAGAGACCTTGACACATTTGCTGCAACGTGTGCTGTGGTTAGGTGGCCGTGACGGACCAGTGCTGTGTCTGTGCACGTTATGCGTGTGGCGCATTTGCACCAAAGTAACCCCAGGCATCCTGATCAATCCATATATGGGGCATTACAATCGGCAACTCCATCTGGATTTGGCGCAAATGTGACGCGATTGTCGCTCTTGCAGGAGGATGGGTTTCTGGACGACCAGTATGAGCCAGTGCGGACGCGGTTCGGGCGGCCCAGCAAAACAGCTTCCAAGAAGGAAGGTGGGAGCAAAAGTATCACCTTGTCTAGCTGCTCTCCTGCTCGCCTGCAACATGGGCGCCCGAAGCTCTCAAAAATGTGTCAGAATACTGGCATGTTAGAGCAAGAGAAGGAGATGATGGACCCTCTCCACTGACAACTGCCTCTTTTGTGAAACGCACGCAGTAAACAAGCAGCTGGCGGCGGCGCAGCAACTTGGCGCGCTGTCGCCGCAGCGGCTGCGGCTGGCAAACACATATTGCCGACAAATCCGGGTCATTTGACAATCAACTCGTCTCTGATTTGTGCAGCCAACAAGCAGCTGGAGGCGGCGCAGCAGCTGGGGGCGCTGCGGCCATCAAACCTCCTGATTGCGCAATCGGTTTGAGATAAGTCAAATGGCAGTTCAGCTGTCCTGACGCAGCCTACAAGCAGCTGGCGGCGGCGCAGCAGCTTGGCGTGCTGCCGCCGGGACGGCTGCGGCCATCCAATATCCTAGTTCCGCATTTCTCTCGAAGTCAATTGACAGTTTGTTGTTCTGATGCGCAGCCAACAAGCAGCTGGCGGCGGCACAGCAGCTTGGCGCGCTGCCGCCGGGGCGGCTGCGGCCGCTGCTGCCGCTGCTCGGCGAGCGGGTCCTAGATGCTGTTATGCTGCAGCGATCCCTCAAGCGCGGCAAGGTGAGAGCCCGGTCCGTACCCTTTATATCCTCCTCCTATTGCTGCCGCTGCCGGGCGACCGGGTGCTGGAACGCCATGACGCAGCAGCGCTCCCTCGAACGCAACAAGGTCAAGGAATTCCCTGAAACATGCACAAGATGCTCAAGCTTCCATGACTCAATCAATGCAGCGCTTTTGAACCGGGGTACGGCAGGATATCATCTCCAATTTTGGTCGATCTCGAGGGTGTCGACATCCATCCCTTGCAGGGATCGCAGGCAGGCCCTGGCTAAGCTGCGCATCGGCTGGAACCCGCCATTCTGGCCGAACTGCGCACACGGAATGCATCCAAGGAACAAGGCGGCAGATCCAGGGAACAATTCATTTAAAACCTACAGCTTTCGTCTGCTTCCACGCAGGCGCTGCAGCGGCAGCAGGCACTGGTGGCGAAGCTGCTGCGTGAGCTGGAACCCGCGACGCTCGACGAATTGCAGACCCGCATCGGTGCCGCGGCGGCAGGGCGCGAGGCCGGCGGAGGCTCCGCGGCGGCAGAGGCGCTCGCGCTCGAATGGCGGTCTGCGCTGACGGGCGAGGCCAGCGGGAAGGACGGCCAGGTGAGGCGGGAAACCCTACAGTATCAAAGGGTCAAACGTATAACGAGGGCTGGCGCTCGAGTGGCAGGTACCACTGACGGGCGAGGTCAAGCAAAAGGACGGCCAGGTGAGACGCACGACCCGGGTTGCAAAGTAAGCTCGAAAGCAGCTACGAAATGTGGATAGGGTGCTGGAGAGGGGTTTAGGGGTTAGGTTTAGCGGCGCCCAACACGAAGGAGGTCACAGCGGCCAGTACTCAATGAAAATAGACGTGTTCAAAGCCTACAATGTAGACGACCGTGTTGAAGTTTTTGCTTCAAAAACGGGTTGAAGTCCCTTGTGGGCCATGGATGTCCTGTCTCCTCATATCTTATTAAGCGAGCTGCAGCCAGTCGTCTGACGAGGCTGTCTGTCTGCACCGCCTGCTGCAGGAGACAGCTGAGGCGCCTGTTGGTCTGGAAGCAGAGGAGGCGGCGGAAGCCGCCAGCGCAAGGGCTGAGGAGGAGGTTCTCGCGGCGGCGACGGCTGCTGCAGCGGCGGGCGAGCAGCAGGGCTACTGCGATGTCTCCGAGCTGCGCCGACTCATCCGGCAGGCTCGGCAGGTACCAATATCCTTCAGGATCCGATCGGGTTGGGGATGAGGAGCCGTCACCCCTGATTCGCTAGGAAAACGGCGCCCCTGTGTCCAGCTCTCATTCCGCCTCATGTCCATGTGTGCACAAGTGCGTTTCGCTGCGTTTCAGTAGGTTCAGGCTGGCAGCTCAAGGGACACGGCACGCCTCTGTGGCTGCGGATGTCTACAGTCCCCACGTCTGTTGGTCTCATCCGCTGTCCTGTTCCGTAGGAATTCGAGGCAGGCGGGCCGACAGGAAAGGAGCGCCCTCGCGGCCGCAGCCGCGCCGGGCGCCGTCTGCTGGCAGAGCTGCGCCCGCTGGCGGCGGCGGCGGTCATTGGCAGCGGTGCCCCGTCACAGCTGTGATACCGTTCAAGGACTGTCAGCACCTGCAGGCTCCCAGCCTGCAGGCTGCAGCAGCAGCTGCCAGCTGCGGCGCCCCGGCCAGGCTGCAAGGCGCAGCCGTGCCATTGGGGACGGCGCCATGGCACCCACCCTGCAGCGGTGGCGGCAATGGTAGCATTGGCAGCAGTGCTGGCAGCTCGGCACGCCCTGCGCAACGTACCCACAGCGAGTTCAAGCTTCGGTCTGAATGCGGACATCAGGTTTTCTCGGTCATGCGCTTTCAGTGCGGTCAGAAACTGTTCAATGCTGCATTGGATTACGAAACTTCCCATTGCGACTTTTGCGAGCTAAGGCAGCACAGAGATGTGGAATACGTACTTAAACAGATTTACTATGCAAATAGATCTCAGAATGCAATACGTATTTTGTGGATACACAACATGTATACCTGTGTATACATGTGTATACACATGTTGTGTATCCACAAAATCGCACTCAACAAACCGACTGGACATGAAGAATATGCTAGTCAAGACTTGCACCTCAGCGTTCTCGGTGGGCAAAAACCTGCAGCTCTTCCTGCATTCGAGAACAGCAGGCGGTGTTGTCTGTTGAGTCAGCTTGGCGAAACGCTCGTGCCTGCTTGACCATCTACGATTGTCTCGCTGCTGGTCGGGCGCCGGCCTTACCGCTCGGCTGTTTCAAATGCAATTCCGATGCGAGATTTCTGCCGCCCAGCCGCCGCCGGCGCCAGGACATAGCGATAGCTTGGTGACACAACGCTCAAAACCATCTGCTGGACGATCTTCAGACAGGCGAGAATGGTCGTTTGGGTTCGGAGGATGCGTGTGATCTGCGCGCGCACCGAATTGCTGGGCTCCCCTGCCACCAGATGCGAGGCGATGAGTTCGCGGATGCCTGGCAGCGGCTTGGGCAGCCTGTACTGCCGGACGAAGAGCTGTATCGCGCCCTCGACATCGTCGTCGAGGAATTTCGCAGCCGCCGTGGGCTCCTTGCTCCCTGTTCGGCGGCTGCGGCTGCCTGCAGGGCGCTGCGGTCTCGGTCCGTCTGCGGTCGCACAAGAATGCCATTTAGCACAGAAGGTGATGATATTACGGATGCGATGGTGTCACACATCATTTTGACCACTAGACCGAAAGAATTACCCAATCATGCACTTGGAACGGGCAACACACGTCATTACAATTTTGTGCGCCGGCGCGCGCCGGCGCACGGGTGATTGTGCACGAGTGATTGTGCGCGCGGGTGATTGTGCACAAGCGAACATAATCCGTCAGTCACGATGCACCTGAGCTGTATGATCCGTGACGACGCTCTTCAGCCGGGAGTTGAAGCAGGCCCGAACCAAACTGACTTGGTCCTTCGCGCTCGATCGAGTAGCCCCAGTTGAGAAAGACAGCATGCCGCAGCGGCGGCAAAGCGTCGGAGCGAGCTGACTTAACGAGTCACTGCATGGTTTCCGAAGTTCTGCTTTGACAATTTGACAATCCTGTTGTGTGTGGTGCCGGTTTCGCAACTCGCGATCGGCTGCACCACTGATGTGCTGCAGCACTGCGAATCACCGCTGTCGCGATGTGAGAAGTGCTTGTGCTGTGAGAAATCGGCCACAAAGAACAAACGAATCAATGTTGTCGATGTGTTTCTTCGCCATGGGAGCCGTTGATATGCGTTCTGCATCCCAGCCAATGACTGCAGTGGTCTAGGGAGGCCGCTTGCACCGCAGCGCTTGCGCTGTGGAGTTACATCAGAACGAAAGCTCTTGGTCGTCCATGAGTGGTGTCGTTGCATTGTCACACCTGTGTCGCTGCTGCACCTGTGTCGCTGCTGCACCTCGTGAGCAAAGATTTCACGTGCCCAGGGCGATGACTTGAGAATTAGCCTCGTCACTTCTCGGCAATTGCGTTGTTCAACACAAGACCGTTGTGCGCACTGTGCAGAGCTTGAATCCTCCAGAAGTTCCCCTCGTGGGTCACGCGATCAGCAAACAGCGCAACATTCGGGTCACACTCGACGAAGCCACCGGGGCTGACACAGTCACCCAAGTCCCGTGCATATCAATCAAATGGGGACGGCACGGGCTTGGGCCGTGCTGGTCGTCGCACTATGCTCGTTAAATCTCAGCATCGCCGCCGGATCGCCGCTGTCAGTCCTATTCCCAGCAGCACTTCAGGTGGCGTGACGTCAGCTTCTTGCTGGAGTGCGAGTTGCCCTGTTGACCCATGCCTGGCCGATATCGGCAAACTGTTCGGACCACCCTCTTCCATGATGTTATACATCGTGCACTACGCTGGCGGGCGCTGCTGGCAGCATGCCCACGTTTTGTATTTTCTGACGTGCGATGCATGACTGCAGGGCCTGCTTCACTCAAGGAGTTTGGCCCAGTCTACCAGCAACGAAACCAGCAGTGCGGCTGCTAACAGCAACGGCGCCGACGTGAACAGTCCGTCGGGAGCTGGCGCCTCGCCGATCGGTGAGTCCTGCGGCGGCGGCGTCGGTGGCTCCACTGTCATAGGCCCCGTGATTCACACCAGATCACACCGATAATCACATCAAGTTGAAGATGTGGGTCATACAGTGCTCTGCTGGTGTGCTAGTAGCACACCCTGAAACTGCTATCAACGAATGCGTGGTCACTCCACATCTTGAACTGAGACGTCAAGCAGACATGATCACATAGTGATATGTGGACGAATCAAAGATACGCATCACTGGTCTGATGAAGCTTGCAAGGACATACTAGGTATCGTTTGCTACCGTGCTGCGGTGCACCGTGGGCGCCACAAACTGCTAGGTGGCACCGACGCTGCCGAGCAGCACCGGCCTGTCTGCTAAAAACGGCTGCTGCCAACTCAATGGAGATGTTGCTAGATCAGAGTGAGGTGTGGCTCTGCTGCGATGCACAGTGGGCGCTACAGACGGGACGGTGGCGCCGATGCTGGCCAGCAGCGCGTTCACAATTCTGCTGCAAACTCGCTCCGCTTATCTGGTGGAAAGCATCGACATCTCCGAGTGTATTAAATATGCTGTGCTGTGCCGTGCAGTGGGCGCGGCGGACGGGACGATGGCGCCGACGCCTGCGTCCAGTGCCGGCCAGTCCGCCGCAAATGACACCGCGGCGGCGGCATCGACAGCGGGCACTGGCAGCCAGAGCGGCGCCGGCGCCTCGCCCATAGGTGAGCATAATGGTCGCCAACCACCCTACCCTCCGAACTCGCAGGATCCCAGATCGTCGGCGCGAGAGACACCGTGGGCCGGGTCTCTGCCGGATTAAGGCTGTGGCCATGCCACGGCGGTTACGCCCTGGTGGGCCTGGCACGCACTGCGCGTGGTTTGGCGGACTGCCATGTCATGAGCAGCACCTGCTTGCGATCAGATGGGACAACGCTGTGGCCGCCCTCTTGCAGATGACTCGGCGATGATCAAGGCGACAATTCCGGCTGGGATGGTCAGATCGCAGATGCTTCCAGCGACATCCAGCATCACTGCTCACCCGCCACGTTCCGCTTCAGATCTCCAAGCATAGGATGACTTGCTGCGCTGCAGTTGCGGCTGCCACCCCTGAGCCTACTGGGAGCACCCCCACTTCGAGTACCCCGGCGCCAACACCGCAGTGGGCGCACAGCCTGCTGAGCTGGAGCGGCCTCGGCGTCGTGGCGGCGGCGAGTGTCGCGGCAGCCGCGCTGACGTTGTAGCTGGCAAGCAGCACTCACTGTATGTGCCGGTCGTGGTGTGAGAGTGCGTGCGAGGCACTCACCTGGGCATGCTGCGGCGGCAACACTACGAGACCTGCACCTCAAATCACAGCAAGGGCATCTTCCAGCAGCTGTCAGCGTGGGTCACGGCCTGCTGTGTTGCAGTCGCCGCCGCCAATTTGCCGCCACCCTCTCACTAGACGGTCGGCCCGCTAATCAGCGTCGGTGGCATGATGCTGACGGCTTGCGCTGACTGCCACGCTGACTGCCATTGAAACGGCACAGTAATGTGCGATTCTGCAATCTTTTGGGGCAGCAGCACCTGTTTGGTCCCTACATTTGTGCTTCGTGATGGACGACAAATGAACCCTGATGGATGAGAAGAGTCGCATTGTGCGTGAAAGCGTTTCTGGCGAATACGTCATACTTGATGGGAAAACGACTGGAGTTTCACCCTGAGCACAGCACCAAAGATCTTCTGCACAGGGACGCTCTGCATCTCTATCAGTCGTCCAACTCTGACGACAAGAAGCATCTGGCAGACCGATCCTGACCACACTCCGCAGTGGGGGTTCAAGCTACCTGAGCCTATATGGCGCGCTGAATGCAGCTGATGCGTCAGCGTATGCGTCCAAAATCAATGTCGACATCTGCAATGGAGGCACTACTTATCTGCTGGTCCGCACGCCAAAAACGGAGGCTGCTGCCAGGCAGCCATGGCCGAGTGCAGCTGCGCCGCTTCTGCCGTTCCAAGACAACTGCAGCGGCGCTGGAGGAGAATTGACCCAATTGAGTCTTGTTCAATCGGAGCTGGCCCCCAGCTAATCATGCGCGGCTCTCCGCTCGCACTGCATCCAACCACAGCTGTCCGCTCCAGCACCACACGCTTCCGCCTGAAACCTTGATTTACAACCCTGACACGCAGCTCTCCACCCGCATCGCTGCCATGTGCATCGCCGCTGCGTCCGCTTCCCTGGCTTCCAGTCGCCGCGCTTCCGCCTCTGCCGCGTCCGCCGTCGCCTCAGCCTCCAGCAACGGCGGCAGCAGCAGTTTCAGGCGGAAGGCGTCCGTCCCGCTCAGGTAGTAACTGCATGCAGACAAAGCCGTCACATGCCAGTCACCAAGCATGTTCGCGGTTCCTCAAGCTCGTTAGTTTTTCGAAACGCCTCCAGCAATGGCGGCAACAGCAGCTTGAGTCGAAATGCATCCGCTCTGCTCATTATCCGCAGCAGGATAACAAGCTCAGTAGAATCGTAGCAAACAGCTCCGAATAGAGGGTTGGAGACATGCGCCGGCGGCAGCGGCAGCAATGTTCCAGCCGCTTGTGCCGCAAATTTCTGGAGGGGGTTGACGACTCGGTGACTTTCATTCACGATCAGATTAGAGTGGGGTACCATCACCTCACCGCTCGAGGCGCTGTCGCAGATGAAGCCCAGCCCCTCTAACCTTGCCAGCGCCCCAGCATCATGATCAAGTAGCGTTCAAATGGGCAACCCCTCCGCACTGAAGGCAGGCCACAGCTCACCGCTCGGGGGCGCTTGTCGTGGATAGAGCCTAACCTCGCTAACTAGCGAGTGCCCTGGCGTTGAACGAGCTGTTCTCTGTCAGTTGGTGATCTCCACAGCCGAGCCAGAGCTGGCGCACCGTTCGAGGCGCTTGTCACGAATGAAGCCGAGCCCCTCGTACATCGCAAGCGCCCTGGCATTGTGCGTCTCTGCCTCCAAAACGACTTCCTGTGCTCCTTGCTGCTTCATGCCGTCAATCGCGCGCCGCACCAGCTGTGTGCCTGCAGTGCAGCAAGCGACTGTCAAAGAAAGCCTGGACTGTCGAGAAAAGAAACGCGCACCCCTGTATGCCGTCCACACAGTCTATGCTGCCGCAGCTCCTGCCGCACAAGCCGTGGCACCTGCCGCCAGGCGCCGCCTGGAAAAAGCCTAAAACCTAAGCCTAAAACCCTAAGAGCGTCTCAGGCCGCCACCTCGCCTGTCGCGCCAGCCACTGACCTCCACATGTGTCGACAAGGGTCCAGCCTCCCAGGACTCTGGTGAAACACAAACAGGAACTGCCAGTACCGCTTTGGGAATCCTCTGGCAACAGAGACTCTCAGCGGCGCACCGATGCCGGCGCCGCGGTAGGCCTTGACGACCACCAGCATCGCAATGTAGCCTCGCATGTTGCCGCTGCACTTGTGCGGCTCCACCTACAAATTCAGTTTTCCTGAAATAGCACGCATTTCCTGATACCAAACCGATCAACGTCTCCACCAGTGTCGCGATGTAGCCCTCCACGTTTTGCCGCTGCACTTGGGCGGCGCCCACTGCAGATGAACCGCAGAAGATGGAACGGAATCTGGGATCATCGCATTCAGGCAGCACATCAGCACGGGGTGTGCGAGCGTCCGCCCCAGCAAATTAATCTCGAGGGTTGGCAGACACGGTGGCAGACAGCAGCACCCCGGCTGCGGTCCTGCTGCGGCTGTCATCCATATCGAGGATGCCAGCAGACGAGGCCTCATAGCACTGCAGAGCAAGGAAGAGCTGCGGGAAGAAGACAGGGCAGAGCCTGAGACCTCCCACCTTGGCCACAATGGTGGCGACGGGGTCGCCATCCCCGCCGCACGCAAAGATGCACAGGCTGGGCCACTGGTGCAGGAAGTACCTGCAGGAATACAGACACAATGCGCCGTCTGCGTTTCCGGAAACCGGTTGAACTTTCACCGGTTGAACTTACAGCAGGGCGGACCTAACGGAAGTCAATGACGTGCAGGCGCGCTTCGGTTGACCTGCTCCGCCGGACAGCTGTGGGCAAGGGAGCACGAGATGGCTGGTCGCTCAGTGCAGATATCGTCCACAAAGATCTGACCTATAGGTGAAGATGGAATAGGGCTCGCTCAGCTCTTCGTCGATGAGCCGCATAACGCGTGGCAAGTCCTCCTCCCCTCGATACTGCACCGCACGGAGTAGCAAGCAAGATTAGCATTAAAGACAGAAGCCATTTGAGCTGCGTCCGATATTCCTGCGATATGCTGGCTGTGCCGACGGCAGCCAGTCTCCGCTGATGGCTGCGGCAGAAGCAGCAACAGGTAGGTACAGCTGACGGCGCTTTCAGGCGCGTGCACGCGGCACGTCAGACGGCCTTGGCTTCAGCTTTCCTGCCCAGGCGGCTGCCGGTATCCGACAACAGCTGAACCCACCTGTCTGTAGGATACATGCAAGCTGCGCTTGCCATTCGCGCCACCGCCGCCGCTTTCCGAGCCGCCGCCGGCGTCGCCACCACCGCCGCCACCGCCTTTCGGGTCAGTGCCATCACCACCGCTGTTGGTGCCGCCGTTGCTGCCGCCGCCAGCCCGCTCTTCCGAGCCGCCGCCGCCGCCGCCATTGGCGCCCCCGCGCCCGGCGCCGCCGTCACATGACGCCGTGTCCACAGCCTGGGGCCCAGCCTGCAGGCCGGCACCGTGGCCCGGCGTCGGCAACTGGCTGCTCTGCTCTGAAGGCCGGGGGTCTGCCGCCACTGGTCGCGACTCCGGTGGCGGCGGCTGCAGTTCCGCTGGCGGCTGCGCCGGGGCCGCGCTGCTTTTGCCGGGCACGGATGCTGGCATGGTCCCGTGCGTTGAACTCGCTGATCGAATTGGCTGCTGCGCTGACGCGAGAGCGACCTAGGAGCCGCTAAGCTGTGCTGTGCTGTGCTACGCTGTGGCGGCCGCCGCCATTGGGCGGTGCACTGTGTGTCCTGGCAGCAGTCGACCAGTTCAAGATCTCGTGCCCGAGCTCAGGAGTCCTGCAACGGCTGCTGTGAGTGGGGAGCCGTGCACGAGAAGTCTGGCTGACAGAGCCCAAAAATGCTGCACAGTGACTGCTATAGGACAGCGATCACTGACGGCTGGCGACCTCGTGCTGCAGCAAAGCGCAGAATCTAGGTAGAGAAGCATGAGCTATCCGATGTGGTGGTGTCATTCGAAGCTGCAGTGCTGAAGCTGCAGTGCTGAAGCTGCAGAAACGCAGATCGTGCCAGCACGGTAGTACTTGCTGCTGCGGTCCCCGAATGGAGTGCACAAAGCGATGTTTCTGCTCCAAAAATCACGTGACAAGGGCAATAGACTGGATCACAGTCTGCCAGTTGCCATGCGAAGGTGACTCAGCACTGAGATTTCGCACTCGTACAGAATTCCGAAGCAGGAAGCCAGGAGGCGATGTGGACAACTGCAGCCAGGAGGTCATGCGGACGACTACAGCCCGGTACAAGCTTACATGTGCATGACACTTGCGCCGCTATCACCCAGATGAAGGATGTGCTGTCCTGTGGCTAACCGCCATGCGTGCAGCATGCGGCAATATCTGGCATTCAACAAAAGCAACTGCAAGCAGGCCGTGGCCTGCAAAGCTGCTTGTTTTAACCAAATGTCTACATCTCGCCAGTTCTTCAATATACCGCAGCGCTTTTGTGTGCAGTCGTGCAGATGATGAAATCACAACGTCTGATTGGCGGCGTCCTTACGCCGTAATCGCTGCCCTCTGCCCCGCAAGCATGAGTATCGAGCGTGTATTTCGAGCTGCATGCCGTCGCTGTCACTGCACCGCCGCCGCCGCTGCCGCCACCGCCGGACTGCATGACAGCCCGGCTGCCGCCCCCGCTGCGACATCCGCCACCGCAGCTGGCCGGCCGGCTGCCACGCCGGCGCAGACGCTGGTGTCGGCACAGGCCCGTCACGTCTCCAGTGCCAGAGCGGCCTCCGGCGCAGCGACATATTCTCGTGCGCTACAGCGCCCGCCGCCACTCCGCCGCCATCTCAGGGTTTAGGCCCCCGTCAGATGCGCTGCTGCCGCACCTCTGTCAGGCTGGGCGCGTACGGATCGAACAGCTCCTGGCCCGGCTGCGCGCCGGCGGACGCCTGCTGCCAGGAAAGCAAATCACCGAACTTTATACAGCCACGATGCTTGATCCAAGAAGGTCCAGAAGGGCTGCGCGGCAGGACGCCTGTCGCATGACCCAGCGAAGTCCCGCAGCCATTCGAAGTACTGCGAATCAAATGCAGGCAGCTGCGTGTGGAAGGCACGCACCCCCAGGAAGACCGTGCCAGGCAGGGATCCCGCAATGCCGTCCGGCGCTGGCGCCTCGGCAGCAACGTCGCTGCTGCTCTCATCGTCGTCATTGCTGTCGTCGCCTCCGTTGTCTGATGAAGATGAGTCGGTGGCGACGCTTCTGCCGCCGTAGGCCAGCAGAAGGAGGGCACAAAGCAGCGCGGCCGGCGACGCGCGCCGTACCGGCGCCATCACCCCGGCGACTCGCCATGATTCGAGATGTCCCCAGCGGTGAGTGCGTTTTATGTGGCAGCGCCTCAGGGCAGTGCATTTGCACGGCGGTCGGCGGTGCTGGGATTTCGATCGATGTTGAGGCCCTTGAGCCGAGGTGTGTTTTCGGATGCCGGATGCAGCGACAGGTGACGAACTCAAAATTCGGTGCAAGGATGAACTGCAACAACGCTGACACGTGAGAGTTGTCTGAAGAAGGCGATCCTGCTGCTGGACGAGCAGCTGCAAAACCGAGAGGCTGAATCCAACCGAATGACCTAGGCAGACTGTGGCGGAACCTGCAGTCGAACCGAAGGCCAGTGCATTGGAAGCTCGTAGGCGGCCTTGCGAAAGCAAACTGGTGGCAATCGGCCGGCTAGTGGTGGTATTCGCGCACGGGATCGCCAGGGGTGTGGCTTTTACGTAATCATGCACGCACGCTCCTACTTCACCAGTAGTTCGTTCCCCAGTAGTAACGAAGAAGGCATGGAGCAAGCATGCTTTCCCCTGGCTTATGCTGGTTAACTCCGAAGAAAACTCCAGGAGTTAACCACCCCTAGCTGGAGGTCTCGTCATACGAGTCCATCCTACATGTTACTCAATTCACCGCTTGTTTGGTCATCGCTGCGGCGAAACATTACCGGTTAATCGCTGCTTCCGCTGCATCAATTCCCCTGGCTTTTAGAGGATGCAGAATCAGACTTCCTCTCTATGACTGCCACCCTTCTGCAAACAGTCAACACATGTACAGCCACGAGGTGGAAAAAAGCAACAGACCCTGCGTCACCACCATTCCTTCCAGCAAACTTTCTCTCCTGGATGTGACGGTATTGCCATTTGCCAAAACACAAACGTCGTGACAATGTGTGGCAACACCGCATGGCATTGTAGGTATTGGGCTCGGCATTCCTCTGGCCGGCTGACCAGCGGACTGATGAGCTTCCCTGATGGTGCCGGCGCCGCTAGTGCTGATGTGGCGCTGCACTTCATGTCCCTCACACATCGTTATCATCCACCGCCGCCGCCCCTCTATCACCCGCGGCGGCAGCCTGCTCGCAGCTGGCGGCGTCACCACCCGCCGCCGCCGCCCCTCCATCACCAGCGGCGGCAGCCTGCTCGCAGCTGGCGGCGTCACCACCCGCCGCCGCTGCCCCTCCATCACCCGCGGTGGCAGCCTGCTCGCAGCTGACGGCGGCATCGTTCTCTGCCGCCGCCGCCGCCGCAGCATTGTCGCCAGATGGCTCCGCCAGCTGCGTCGACACCGCGGCAAGTGCCTGATCGTCGCCGGCGCCGCCGTCCCTTTCGACGCCCGCCGCTGCGTTGCCTTGCTTGCCGCCGGCGCCGCCTTCAGCTCCGGCGCCCTCCATCGCCGCATCGTGGCCATCGCCCGCGCCCTCGCCTGCGACGGCCGCTTTCGCGGCCCCCTGTGCGGCCTTCCTCGCTTTTGCAATCCCCATGTTGCGCCACTTGTCCTTCAGGTCCACCTGCGTGCAACATGGCGAAAGTTTGCAGGAGTTTTGGGGTTTGCATGATGACTACGAAGCGTGCCAGCGCCACAGCCCGACCTTCCTGCGCCTGCTCCCTGAGCCGCATGGAGGGCGCAGGCAGCCTCAGGCATGGCGAGCAGCCAGGGCTCCAGAGCGCTCTCTGAGGGCCTTCAGCCTCGCTGCGGGCGGTCAGAGTGTCCGTCAAGAGGAACAGTCCCAGGGCAAAAGCGGATCCCAGACCCAATGCCTGAGACCAAGATCTTGAAACAAACGCACCTGGGAGCGGCGGTCGAAGCGGCCGCCGGCCCAGCGCTCGATCTCGGCCCAGCACTTGCCGAAGCGGTGCACGCCCTCTTCCAGGGCCGCCTCCTCCTCGGCGGAGAACTTGCGATTTTTGCGGCGGCAGCGCCCCCCGCCGCGCCCCCCCGGCTGCGGGCTGTCCGGCGCCGGCGGGCCATCGTCCGGGTCCGGCACCTGCGCAGGTAGAAGGAACATAGATTCCGGTGATGAAACTTTACTTCCTTGCTGTGGTCTTGGAGTTTCCAATGACTGGCTGCACGGCTGCAGGCTGTCCGGCTCTGGCGGGACATCGTCCGGGTCGGGCACCTGAAAGCGGAGACAAATAGAGTTTCAGGACGCGCAGGTTCGTTTCCCCAGTGGGTCCTTGTGGATCTCACCCATAAACCTCAACAGCCCCCGGCCTGCGGAGTGGGCGGCGCCGGCGCGGCATCGTCCGGGTCTGAGTCCCGCACCTGCAGAGGCAGAACACAAGTGCCCCTTTGTCGTTTGCGGTTAATCCGTAAGTGAATCGAGGATTGAAGCAGGGAGTCGGTTGGCGCCAGCCATGCGGGTCGAGCTGCAATTGAATCAGCGACGCCCAGTTGCGATTGGCCAATGCTCACAATGTGGCATTTCCCCGCTGCCACTTCCTGTGTCTGCCACTTCCTGTGTCTGCCACTTCCTGGACGCCACACTCGCCAGCAGCGAGAAGGCTGGTGTGGGAGGCCTGACTCGCCGGCGGCTGCTGTTGTTCCGGGCCCCAGTGCGGCTGCCCGACGAGCAGCGGGTGCGGCTGCTGCCAGAAAGCGCACAAATGACATCCCATACAACTCATGTGAGCCTCTACAGAACGAGGCCCACTCGCTGGCGTCTCCAGGACTTTCTCCAGCGACGCTGCGGCCGCGTGCAAATCTCGGACCATCGTTTATGACAATGAAAGACAGACATCTCGGTGGCAAAGCATGGCTACTTAGCCGCCGTACCCGGGGCTTCCCAGCCAGCTCTGCGACCGCCGCGCGCCTGCGCCGCCGGGGGCGGCGGGCGGGGGGGCGGGGC
>JAABUL010001813.1_pt1 | contig 38345 bp, 37 predicted proteins | sample 5559151 | NCBI WGS metagenome assembly JAABUL01 (sample SAMN10711876, study PRJNA513368) | rock metagenome | isolation source: Antarctica rocks | place: Antarctica: Victoria Land, Pudding Butte sud | reverse complement strand
AAACTTCCGACGAGAGACGCTCAGAGAACCATATGAGTTACCGTTAGAGACCTCAATGGCGCTTCTTCAGTTCCATGAGATTGTCGAGTATTTCACCTCTGACTTTACCATTAGCCGCCTTGCCATTGTTTCTGCATCTTGGTCTCTTCTATACCTCGGATTCACGTCAAGACGACATTACTGCGGCAGAGCAGTCAGGTTTCTTTCTGCAACGCCTGAGAGACTGGGAGCAGGAAGAATTTCTGTGTGTACGGAATTACCTTACAGAAAGACTTACAAATTACCTGAATCGAGTCGAAGATGATTTTATGCGACGTCATCTAGAGGATGAGCCACATATGATTGGGACAGCAGGCCCTGCTAAAAGGTGGAACCAGGAGGACTGGTTCTTCTCTGACGATGACCATGGCCAATTTCAGGAAGAGTGGCTGGAAGGCTGCTTGACACGCGGTCTAAGAACACTCAGAGTGATGTTGACAGCAGATACATCCGAGGATAGGTTCGACGCTCTCGGAAGCACGGATCTCCCACGAAATACCTTGAGTCAGGCTCTGAGTACAATGCCCGTATTTCAGGACCGGCCGAGAAGGGAATGGGCAATAATGAACTATAATAATCTCGAACTTTATAATGATCTCGAAAAGTATAACGAAGCTTGGTTATGGGCGATGAAGCGTAAAGGACACTTAAAATGCTCCACAAACGACGCAAACGACCAATTTGTCGAGGGTTCAAGACGATGGGACTGGCAAATCCTCATGGGGTATTTCCTCCTCACAGCTTCTAGCACCAAGAGTCTTATTGCTACGTACCAATACCTCGCCGCCCATCTCCCTCACTTTTTCTTATATAGATCTTCATTGTTGTCCCGTGGAAGCCTTACAGCCTTACAGGATGTCCTGAGCATGGAATTTGGCACTACATTGCGATAAGGTCTTGCCGTAGATTGTACGACGTGGACCAATGTCTAGCCTTCCATATTGTGGACTATCTCGAACCCACTCTTCGTACAGAAGATGTGTTTTATAGCTCTTACTATACCTATATGCTCCTAAATCTTTATACCTTTCTACAAACTCTGCTCTTACGCACATTGCTGGGATTTCAGCCTCCCAGCGCTGATCTCGCTTCAAGAATCCCCAGCTCCTTGGAAGGCGAAATAGCTAGGAGTTGTTCTACTTTGCTCATCTATGTATGCTCATCTATGCTTGTTACTATGTTCTATATCATTATCTCAAAGACTGGTCTACCATCCTCCTCGATAGCTAGGTTCACTGGCTGGTACATATCACATCTAATAGTCTGAAGATTTCCCTAAGGATGTTCTAGCGAGAGATTCCTAATTTGGGCAATTGGTCAGATGTCAGCACTGCATCTACAATGCAATTGGATGTTTTGGGACCGGGCGGCTTGCAGTTGTGGCTGAACGTGGACCGTTTTGACATGAATGCGGGGGTGCTGACAACAAAGTCCTGTAGCCATGACGATCATCCAAATCCAGGAGAATATCACAGCTGACAAGAAAAAGCCACAGTGAGAGTCGCTTTAATCTAAAGTAGGTGATGATCTTCTTGGCACTGCCTTCATTTCCATTCCCCAAAACCAATCATGGAATTTATCTGCAATTCTACGCGGCCCTTTCCATGGTGCCAGCGCGTTACAGGCTCGCACCATGGTAGTGACTGTCTTTCAGCACGATCGCCGAATGCCACCGTCACTTTCAATTCGCCTTGAGAACTGTCGTTGGTCAACATCCACAGATGAAGTCAGTCGAATGAAGGCTTGTTTCAGATGGGCGGTCATCTACAATGTAGATCAAAATTATTTGACCTTGCAATACGCAGCACAACGCACTAAGAACAGAGAGGATTTTTGCTTGGCAATGAAACTATATCGTCAATGGAATTGTGAGTACCTGAATGCCATGGCTGGGCTTTGTGATCCAATGGTTCCTTCTCGATTTCTCCAGTTTAGGCCTAATACTCTTTTCCTTAATCTGAGATTTTCAAAATGCCCTGGTATTCGGACACAGATATCTATATAGGTGGTTACAAGTTCGATCCAAGCCTAGATATAGGTCCTTTAGCCCCATTTATTCCGGATGTCGGCCTCCATTGAGCTATCGAAATTCGACGTCGCAGTATCGTCGTTAAGTTTGATGACCTCTCTTAGCCGGATATTGACGAAGGGCAGTGATTCGATAATCTCATCCTCGAGCCTGATTTACCAATCTTACCCGAGTCCTACTTCTCCAACTGTCTCATAGGTTGATTTGAAGGGGTTGTATCCAAACATTTTACGCTGTCACCAATTGTTCGACTATCGGCCAAAGTGCTGTTTTGGAGGGCCTACTTATGCCAGGATCATTTAGATGAGGACCCTTTGGATTGTGTCGGTCACCAACAGCTGTCAGCTGTCATGGAGACGTAAACCGTGGGTCCAAATTACGGTGTGTTTGATACAATGGTGACGGGTGGATCCAATCCAGCGGTTTGATGCTTAAGTCGCGGTTTCCTTAACCAAGATAGGCTTTCATTGAATAGATATATAACTGCCGTTCATTTTGGCTGTTATTCGAATACATATATATATACTCCGTACCAGAGCTGAAACCTCACTGTACGAGTAGCGAGGAATGTGTCTAACCCAGAGCAGTAACTTTCTAGAAGGCTTCTGGAAGCATCCACGCACATCATTCGCTGACTCGCCGACTCGCTGTGCAGCGTGCTGTGCATCTCGCCAATCATCGATGTGCCCACACTCTCCAACTAAAAATTAACAATTAACTCTGAACTCTGATTGCTGTGGGATCGAATCCCTTGGTAGATAGAAAGTAGATATTCGACTATTAGAGGTCAGAGTGGCAGTAAACATAGTCGTAGGCTCGTAGCTTCCCTCTGTGACTCACGACTGCTAGAAGCCTTTGCCTTCCGCAGGCTTTGTCGATAAACATCCAACAAACATCAGTTGCCCTTTGCAAATCGTCGGATCGTCTGTGAACTCCCGCGTACTTTCGCCCTGCAGCAAAACGATCAACGAGTTCTCTCAAACATACGGAACACCCCCGTCCGAACCCTGCAAGTGCCCTTGAATCGCCGTCTGGGAAAGGCAAACGACGTCAAGTCGTTCGGTGGGGAACTAACCAACTCGGCCAGTCGATTCACTGCCCCCTCCCCATCAAGGGATTGTCATCAACTAACCCCCCTTCACTCGAATGTCGCTACCATCCACATATACCAATGAAGTCAACCACCTAAGCCACGAAATCCTCAAAGCCCAGCCTACCGACATCCTGCAATTCTGTGCTAATTTCTTCAACAAGCGACTCGAATCCCAACGAACAGAGCATCTACTTTCATCACTCCAACCGTCACGCACTGGGGCCTCTGGTATGATGGCCGAGAGCAAGTTCCCGGGCAGTAATCCCTTCGGCGGTGGTGGCTTCGGAAGCACTGGGACAGGTGGAGGAATGCAGAATGTACGAGAAGAGGATGAGAGCGGAAGTGTTGCTTCACCCACAGGCACCAGTTTCCCACAACATGTCTCATCGTCCGGTCCTACCTCAGGCAGCCCGTTCAGTGGTACTGGCAACGGGAACAGCTCGTTTAGCTTCGGTCCCAGTTCAAATAACGCACCTCAATCGTCTTCTGGATTCAGACCACCTCAGTCCGTCGCTGAGAGCTTCCCAAACAACTATAGCATGGCCCGCCGCACTTCAGTATCTGCCGAGTCCCTCAACCCCACCTCTGCCCAGAACGACAATTGGAAGCCTCCCTTCCATCAGAAGACGCCCGACCAACTTGCACGTCTGAAAGCATCCGTCTCCGCGAACTTCCTCTTCTCACACCTCGACGATGAACAATCATCCCTCGTTCTTGGTGCCCTCGTTGAGAAACCGATCCCGGCAAAGGATATCAAGGTCATCACCCAAGGTGATGCTGGTGACTACTTCTACATTGTCGAGAAGGGACAATTCGACATATATGTAAACAACAAGGGTAGCATTGAGCCAGGACCCTCAGGCATGGGGGTCAAGGTCAACACCATCGGCCCCGGCGGCTCCTTTGGCGAACTTGCCCTAATGTACAACGCACCACGTGCAGCAACGGTCATAAGCACCGAACCCAATAGTACGCTGTGGGCCCTTGACCGGGTGACCTTCCGCCGAATCCTCATGGACTCTGCATTCCAGCGCCGCCGCATGTACGAATCCTTCCTGGAAGAGGTTCCTCTCCTCTCCACCCTCACCCTCTACGAACGCTCCAAAATCGCCGACGCCCTCAACACCCAAAAATTCCCTGCCGGCAGCACCATCATCCGTGAAGGTGACCCCGGCGAAGCTTTCTTTTTGCTCGAAAGCGGTGAGGCGGAAGCGTACAAGAAAGATGCGGGACCCAATCCGGTAAAGAGGTATAAGAAGGGGGATTATTTTGGCGAGTTGGCGTTGCTGGATGATAAGCCCAGGGCGGCCAGTGTGATCAGTAAGGGTGAAGTCAAGGTGGCGACTTTGGGCAAGGATGGGTTTCAGAGGCTTTTGGGCCCGGTGGAGGGAATCATGCGGAGGAACGATTATTCAAGCGTGCCAGAGGCCAAGGAGGTGGGTCAGTGAGGCCGGACGGAGAGGACAAAGGGGGATAAAGGGTTAAAGAAGCGGAAACAGGCAGGCTAGATGGGGTGTGTGGCATAGCTGAGGAATGGAACCAGGGCGGAATACCTGTGCTTGCGCTTTTGCTTGTGCTGCTACTCTTTTCCTCCTAATTTTTTGGTGTGTGCTGCTTTTTGTGCTCGCGGGGTTTCGGCGATGGTATGGTAGGTGAGTGGGGAAGGGAGGGCCATTCTTGGTTGATTGTTTTTTTCCAGACCCGGGCTGTGTGTGCATGAGATTGGCTTGGGAATGGGGTGGGGTGGATTAGAGAGGCGGGAGGTTATTTTTTATGGTAGACAGGGGAAAGGGGGATGGGAAGAGCATAGGTAGAATAATTGAATCAATGAATGGGTGGGTTGGGGAGATCCCGTATCCCATCTCGAGTGTGATGGTTTCATGACAAGTTTGTCCCACTGTATCCTGGTGATTTCTAGTATATAGGAAGAATGTGAATGTGATGAGAAACGCTCCTGTGAAGTTGTTGTTGCGATTCGTGTTACAAGCCAAAGACGGATAAAAGAGTAAAAGCAGGACGCGGACATGAAGGTGCCGGTTTTTTTGGGACGCTAGACGTGAAGGGAGATTTGAGGCTACAGTAGGTAGTAGGTAGTTTGTTGTAGACGAAGAAAGGGGATGGGGGAGTCTGGCAATTTCATACATGGTATAAATAAAGAAAGAAAGGGGTTCGATCATATTGTATGTATCATTTCAAGTAAAGAGTATCTAGTTTATTAAAAGATTAAAAGTGTGCTGAGAGCGGGAGGGGTTGTGGAGGTGGTGCTGGAGTTGGGGGGATAGGTAGGGAGGAGTCGTGTGGGGCGTGGGGAGGGGTGGATGGGGGTGGGGTGTGGATGGGTTGGGGTGGGATGGGTATTTAGGCGGAGATGGATGGGGTTTAGAGGTATGGAAGGGATGGGATGGGATGGGATAGGTTTTGAAGTAGATAGGGGCAGGTGCAGGGGATGGGGGATGAGGGATGAGGGATGAGGGATGAGGCGAGAGTGAGACAGGAGATGGGATGGTGACACCTCTCAGTCTACGTGTCTTTCGCATAAGGTTTCAATTTCGTGGAGATGGTTTATGTAATGTGAAGGTAGATTTAGGGAGTTTCCATGATTCGAGCCAGTCTGGTTAGGTGTCGTGGGACGTGATGGATGGTTGCTTGTTGATTATGCTTTGGGATGTCCTTGAGTTGATTCATGCTGTAGACCAATGGAGGCTTGAGCGGTTTCCGTAGATGAAGGGAGCAGGATTGGTTGGAGTTGGGCGGGATCAGTGGTAGAGCGAGGTTTGGCGTGCAGGATTCGAATATCGCTCTTTGATTATTCCGTGGGACTCCTCAAACCATTGAAGCTTGCCACTATACCCTATGTGCTCCGAAAGCCTCAAGATGTTTCTAGTCTGGCTTTGCTCAATCGGGTTCCCTGAGACCCGGACGCTCCGAATTCAATGTCCCATCATCAGGCTGCTTTGGGAAACTTCTGATCGTTCCCATTCTCGTACTTTCACTCTGCTAGATGAGTGCACTGTATAACTGCTTCCTCACTCTTCAGCTCCTAGTATTTTCGCCTCATCGTTTCTCTTCTCTACCAGAAGAGCGCGCCGTTTCGCGGTTTCTTCACGCTTCTGCCGTCCCCTCCGCTTCCTTTCTGCATTCACCTCGTCGGCCCACCCCTTCTTCCGCAGTCCCTTCAAACTGAGCAGTCGAGAGAAGTCTGGCGCTTTGAGCTCCATTGGCAGCTTGAAGTTCATATCTACCATTGCGGTTACAGAATTGTGCATTCTTCTTCTTCCAAATTCAAGAGTTTCGTAGTTCGCGCGCAATAAACGATTGAGAAGGCCCCCTTCAATACTTTTTCTATCTTCAACAGTTTTGCGTTCCCATGCAAGCATATCTTCCATAATATCAACCCTCGCCCGCTCAAAAACCCGTTGTACATGTTTGATGGCGTAGGCTTTCCTACCAAGGTCGTTAGCGGCGTCGGCGGGGTCTTGAAGGCACAGCAAATAGGGTTTGCGGTGATTAAGGGGAAACAGGTTGTTGCCTGCTTTTGTAAACGTGCGAGGTGGGTCGACACAGAAGCCGACATCATATAGATCTGCACTGGAGTAGAAGTGCAGCACATGAAGAAGATGGTTGGCATGATCGTCACGAGCATGTTGGCCGCTAGCTTGCTTGAGAGCAGCAACAATCATCATAAAGATGGAATAGGAACCCAGACCGCCTTCGAAAGGGGTATTCAAGCCGCGCATTTCAAGTGCGTAGCGAAGGACGATGAATATAGGGCGGAGTGTAGGAAACTCTGCAAGGTATGCTGCAGTGAAATCGCGGTCATATCGATCTGGAGATTGGGTCGATATCTGGACTTTTAGCCCTGTGCGATAATGTGTAGCCCTAATGATCGGTATACTGCCAAAGACTAACTCGGCCTCTCGAAATGACATGGATTTGTGCAGGTGTCTTTGTAGTCCGCGAAGGATTTTCTGGCTGACTTCTCTAATTTTGGTTCGTGATTTATGACTTCCTTCCTCTTGGGATGGCGGAGACAGTGAGAAATCAATGTCGGACGTTGGGGTTGCAAGACCAGTGCGGTGAGAACCGACCACTGACAGTGTACTTGAGGGGAATGCTTGCTCGACCATAGCTTCAACATCCGTGATGACGGCCTCGGAAGCTGACTTTTCTGACGGGGTGAGTCTGGTGTACGTTTCAAACGCTTTGATCTCTTTTTGTAGCCTAAGTTCAAAGATCAAAATTGACACTGTTGCCATGATTGAGTGAACAAACCTTTCAGGACCGTCCCCCTCGTAGCCTTCCACATAAGCAAGCCAGGGCCATTGGAGATCGTCTGGCAGCACTTTCCCCTTGAGTAGCCATGATTTACATGGTCTAGGACTCAGCGATACATACTCTAGCACGGAAGGCTCGGTGACCTTATCGCTGGGTTTGATTCCCAAAATATCTTTGTACTGAATAGAATCTGCAGGCCAATGCTGCCAAGCTTTTAATGGCCCAGAACTGGCGTGTAGATTGTCAGCGGTGCCGGCGCCAGCTCTTTCGTTTCTGTCGGTTTCACTTGCTACGATCTGCTGGCTCCCTTCTTGTTGACAACCGTCTAGCGAGCCGGAACCTCCAAGGACGTTCGTACTTTCAAGTTCTTCTGCTGGGGATTCTTTTCGGAAAGCAAGAGACAGTGGCCTCAGGAAAGACAGACTACGTTCATCAAAAACGGTCTCGACTCTCCGTATGGTCAAGGCTCTGTTGCTCTCCCTGTGGGCTTCAAGTGTCGCTGACAGATCATCAATGTAGATGTCTTTATTATCCTCAAGCCTGGTCTTGATGACGTTCCTCCTCTTATCTGCCCACGCTACTTGATTTTCCAAAGACCCAAAAGCTGGGCCTTTCTTTTCTACAGCCGCAGCCCTTGTTTGAAACGAGTGGTCGTATCCAACGCGCACCCATCGCGACTGTTCGAGGCTATAGCGAAGACCGATCTGGGCGTTGAATCTTAGTACGTTGCCGTAAGGAGGGCATAGTGCTCGACAATGCATGAAAGCTACATCTGGCTGAGGATTTGGAAATTGACAGCACCCGGATATGAATCGTCGATGGTTAATTCCGTAAAATGGTAAGATTTACAGCCTAGCGAGCGCGCTTGAAATTGAGGCTGTAATTGTACCGTTGTACGAGAGCAGGTAACCGTGCATAAAGAATACTCTCTACCTCATAGCGGAAACCGTCATCTATTTTGTGAATCCTCATCGGATTCTGGGCCTTGTTGAGTGTAATTGTTTCAATTCAAGATGCTAAATTTCTAGACACACTTCCGACTTCTTCAAAACATCTAAAATACATTCCAAAATCGTCCAAACCCTTGCCCAAGTTCCATAATATAATTTTCTAAACGTTTCTATATGCACCATTAACAGGGTCTTACTCCTCTAGTCGATCTCCAGCCCCTTAACTCCTTCAATCACACTCGGACTTTTAGATGTCTTCCTGTCTTTGCGATTCTTGCCGCAGCTAATGTGAGGCAGCCACAGATCGTTACTGTGCCAGCAAACATCTGAGCATACAGATAGCGTCCGCCTGCTTGCTGTATTAATGCCCCTGCCAGTGGCGGTCCAGTCAAACAAGCGAAACTTATGACACTGAAAACCATGCCTATTCTCACCCCCGTCTTACTTAAGTCTGTTGTCAGACTTACCAGTGTTGCAGGGAATAAACTCTGTATCCCTGCCGAGAAAAGCCCATAGATCACCGCAAAGCCTACTAGACCACCACTAGAAGAAACACCAGACCAGGAGTAAAGCAGTATGCCGGAGACCAATGCAAAAGGAACCAGGAGGTTAAAAGGACCGAAATACCGGTCCGCAAGGTGAGCTGGAACTAGACGGCCGACCAAGCCAACACCATTCAAGATCAGAAGGTTGTTGATGGATTCTTGTTCACTATTGCCGAGAATGTTGCGGCCAAAGGAGCCAATCTAGAAGTCTATAAGTAGGGATAGGCTTAAAAGGCTCGAAAGACAGAGGGCCTACGTAGTAAAATGCAAAGTACAATCCCAAAAATATCAAAAACATGCCTACATGTCCCATTAGCATTGGTTTCTCTCTTCGAGTGGCAGCATTTACCGATTGAGAATAGGGCGTACGGCAGCTCTTTGAAAGCGGCCCATTCTACCAGAGGTCCTGATTTCCTTGGTGGCAGTCTTGGCTTAGTAAGTGTCAGAGTAACGCACATGATAGCGAGCATTACGAATCCAATAATTCGCACGGTCCAAGGGAATCCAATCTTCGGAAGAAGTTGCTGAACAATTATCGGGAACACTAGCCCTCCTGTGGCAGTCCCAGACGCTACAAGACCAAGAGCCAACGACTTCTTTTTACTAAAATAAGTGGACACTATCGAGATGGTAGGACAAAATACAAGACCGTTCCCCAGACCGGTTAAGATACCCTGTGCCAAAAAAAGATGCCAGTATTTGGTCGATAGGGAGGTCATGAAAACACCCAGAAGCTGGAAGATCGAGCCGACAATGAAAGTGATCCTGAAAAGACCGTAGTCGGTGGCACGGCCAGAAAATGTTCCAACGAAGAACAAGAGAAAACTCTGGACCGATCCAACCCAGGAAATAGCAGACGGTGGTTCTTTGAGCATGGTGACATAGTAAGTTTGGAATACACCGAAAGAATTGATATAACCCCAGGTATTGAAGACAGTTAGATGACCCATTATCACTTGGGTCCATGCTTGCAAACCCCCGTCTGGAGGAGGCCCTGGGTCAACACATGACGTGCGAGATCTCGTACGACTCAGAACTTCTCTGATCCCCTGAAAGGAGGCCATTGGGCTGTCATTGCTAGTAGCATGTCCTTTCGTCTCCTGAGCATCTGTGCTGCCGTCCTGAGGCTCTGCTGTATTGTTCTCTGGTTGTGGCCGGCTTGACGAATCCGAGCTTCGAGGACCGCTACGAATTTCTTTCTCCAAGTCTATACCCATAGCAGAGAGTTTTCCAAAGTTAACTTAACCAGTACTGACGACGAAAGAATATTATTGTGGGTAGCAATGCATAGCTTCAAAGAACCAGACCTTTTCCCACCACCATCAATCAGCAATCATCCTGAGCGTATGGGGCTTGGAGTACACACCGCTATATCATAATCTTGTGAGGCAAGGGACAATATGTAGTCCACCGTACCCCCAAGTAGTCATAGTTGGAAAATCCAATCGAGGACATACCTCAATTGATGCTGAATTTTCTTACAAATCCAAAACCCTTGTGAGTCAACCGCAGGACTGTTATGTACTAGTATACTTTGTTGGTGCCCGAGGGCCCATTGAGTGCAACCGTCATCCGTGATAACCGGCGCAATCTTTCAGGTTGCTTGCTACTGTAGGCTAGCGTCCAGTTGTCCGTCATCGCCAGCCTGAGAGCCATCCAGGTAACAATAACAATGAGCCTGGTGGCTACAATCTTGAGCCCTCAATTGATCAGTATTTTTGGAATACAATCGACGAAGAAGTCAGCTATCGATAAAAACATCCAAACCAAGCACAAGCATGCAGTCAGCGTGCTTCAATGTTTTAAAAGACGTTAAAAGAGAAGATCATGACGTCATCTTAGTCACGAGCACTGGTACTTTCCCCTTGCTCTCTATCAGAACCAAATACCTTAGTGTTCTTTCTCCCCTTACAATTTCTTGCAAGATGTTCTTTGCTTGGACACACTCGTTCCTCTCTACATGTTATTGAAATGTGAAATGAGGACCAGATGATGGGAGGGGATTGAAATGACGGTGCGCACTTCGAGTAGAGCATCGGAGGGAATGCAGGAGGAAGATCGGACTGCACTTTAGCAGTGGGCAACTGAAAGAAGACGATGATAGTAAAGAGCGAGATAGAAGGATTATACCGCTAGGGCTTTCAATTGCACATATTAGGTTGGTTCCATCATTCGTATAGAATTTGCCTATCGAGCAATCAGCCCGAGTGGACAAAACCTTCGTTTTGTTACCTTTCCCTTGTTTGCAAGCACCTCCATTCCTCATCAAGGAAGCGTAAATCAAAAATCTTGCCCTTTCAGCCGATCAAATGTGCCATTCAGCCACGAATCAGCATTTAGATCTGTTGACACCGAGCAAATACGATACTTGATCTTGAAGATGTTGTTGATGATTATGATTGTGTCTGTTACTAGAAATCTATAATACCTATGGTGATGGATGACCTGGGAGTTGAAGCGGTTTGACCATTTGGAGCCTCTGACTCGTGGTCAGAGATCTCATGAACGGCAGGGCACGTGGACGTCAGTGGGTCCTGAATATCATGGGTCAGGCGGAGCGGAAGTGCTTGCAAATTAGAAAAAGGGTGTCCAAGTCATCAGGTAAGATGCGTTCCGATTGGATGGTCATTAGGAGCAATTCATGCTGAGTATATACATTGCTTGCACGATCCAGACGCTAGTTCTTGTATACAAGCGACAGTCCCTTAGATCCGCCAATTTTGCAGTCTCTTCTGTAGAATAGAGGGGGAAAGTGAGGCGACTCAATAAAATGGTACAACACCTGGATAAATTTGTTCCCAGGTAACGACATTACTTGGAGCCAATGAGGCAATGAAGCAGAAGCCGACGGAGACCAAGTTACCGTCAACGACGAGCCATTCCACAGGATTAGGGATGCTGACGGCCATGATTTGCTGGGCTAGGGTGCTTGGTTAACGATATCAAGGCAGATACTGAAAACTTATGTGTGGAGAAGGGGCCTTGTAACGTAAGAGGTGAAACATACTGAGAGCGTAATAGGCGTAACTATCGACATTCCGCATTGCTTGAGGAGGCTCTAAGAACCTGATCTGATCCCAGCCAACGCGGGCATTGGCGCTGTCGTCAACTGTGAAAACGTCAGTTGTTTGAAAGGACAACAGAGCTTCGTGACAGTCACTGACAGAACCCCGGTAGAGCTAAAAACATGACCTGGCGAACTAACGTGAATGAAAGGCAAGTGGCAAGTGCGACATTTTCAATTGGTTTTCCCTCATAAAACCCTGCATCTCCGGGCAAGGCCTTGATGGCTGCAACCCCAGGTTGACTCTCTGTTGAGTCTGGCGAGCTACCCCTAGTCAGGGCTGGATCGCAGAGCACAAGGTACTTCGCGTCGCATACGATGTCTCCGAACATGCGAGGCATCACCCGCCCGGTCATTGCCATAGATACGGCGTCTCCACACATTCTTGCATTGCTATCACCTCCGTGCGTCGAGGCTTCAATGGAAACACCAGTTTTGGGACATATCCAAGCGTATGGTGACTTTGCAGGTATGGGAATGAAGGCTGAATCGCCACAGAATATAGAGATATGGTCTCGATCGGGAGTATCAATCAATTTCCAATACTGAGACGTGTAAGCCACTACATATGTCTCTGGTATGACCAGTAATGTTAGTCGAACACGAATAGAGCCATTAGAGCGTATTTGATATAGCTAGAATACGCTCTTCTGTTGCGGACATGTATGGACTGACTTGCGATCTCGTTTAAATCATTCCGAGAGGCACCTGAAAAGCACTCTGACCTCGAATTCTCGGGTACCATTCGCACATCCTCCCTGATCGTTAAACTAGCGCGGACCATCATTCGCAATGCCTCGTTCATTGCAGCTTTTATGATGTTGGTTTTGTCCACGAGTCCTCCTGAAGAGGGATATCGTTTGCATGAATCATCGATGAAATAGGCTCCGACCCGAGTGGAGAGCGTGCACAAAAACAGCCATGCACATAAGACTTTAGTGAGTGAAAGCATGGCCTGACGATCGAGGATATCAATGATTTGGCAGAAATGGCACGATGTCAGAGAACGGGTTGAAAAAGGGCGAACATCGAGCGGTGGGAACTGTAAAAGAAAGCACCTACAGCCCGTAGACACCGTGAAAAGGACGAATAGAGCAATGACACAAGACAATCAACGAGTGTTGAGGGAGATGAGCCTGCATTAATGAGACACCACTAATGTCATAAGAGGCTCGTACAGAGTCTTCTATACAGGAATTCGGGTCCAACAAGAGAGAACGGGCGGGATGTTCAATCTCTCTCACAGAAATACCTATATTATTGTTTCTGGTCCACATACTAGCCAGGGAATATGAGTTTGCACTCGAAGGTAAGGTGCTTCCGTTCCGTAATCTGAAACCAATGTGGGTAAGCGTAGAAGTCGACGTCAAAGGTGATTTGAACACAACCTGTCTCCGTTGCAGTGTTTTCGACGTCGACTGGTGCTGAGTAGCAGAGAATTAGGGTAGGAAATCGAATATTCCGTAAGTAATCAAGTCTTGTTAGAGTAAAGTACTTGCTTCAGGGCATATTCCTGTTTCCCAGTATCATTATCGGTTCGGTAGAGTACCCTTCCTCTCTCAACAGCACCACAAATTCAATGATGAAGATCGACAACGATTAACGAAGAAGCTTCTTTTGTGCAGAGAACACCGAATGCCTACTTGCCTCGGGCTATTATTGAGTACGTACCTACCCACTACACAGTAGTAGTAGTAGTAGTAGTAGTAGTACCCTACTCTGCGAGGCTCACTGGCTCACAGCTGCCTCAGACAACATTCGTTGGTCTTCGCTTCTATACCGAAACAACCTTACTTCTCTGGTCTGGGTGAAATCCCACTGCCATGTGCACTGAAGCTCTCATGCGGCAATAAAAACATGCCTCCCTCCCGCAATATTTCTCCGCCCCCATTCTCAGCGGCAATATCTTAGTGGCAGTAAGGTATATCTACCACTACTATACGCATACTACTACTGTACTATCCTGCTCCGTTCATGATTACCCCAATGAGAAATTAACAATGACCGAAATCATGGTCATTCGGATGTATCTTGCTTTTTAGCTCCTTTCTTTCTAATATGGTTGGATTATGCCCTGTGCTAAGTTTCAGATGTCCACCCAAGGTTGTCACCGAGCCCGATCATGGAATATCTCGTTATCTACTTACATTCCGAGATGAACGGCTAGTCTCTAGGGTTCTACTGACCCTCAGCGTCGATGAGACTCTCGCTATAGAGGTTAGACTACTGGATTTTTGTTGTTATACTGGTGTAATACTAACATTGAAGCTTGAGTGTTAGTCACTATAAGTTTTCCACTATGTACTAGCAATGCTCTTTTGTTCACTCCTGTCTCGGCCCTCTTATACTTGAAATCATAGCACTGAAAGTTGAACAAAGCGCAGCTGTTCCTTTTGTGCCTTTTAGAGCAATCAACAACGTTTTGTCGTACTCGATATCTCTTCATTCCTTTCCCATCCACCCTTTTACTGGCTCATACATCGCCTTCTCCGTTGCCGATATGGCCGGACGCTGGTCGCTGGTTGTAAGCCTTCTTCTCATAGTGAACTGTCGAGCAGCGCCTGCTCATCAAGATCCGTCTGCTTCCCTCAGCGTCATTGTCGCCGATTCTCCAGATGGCGGAGCGAAAGCACTTGTACAGAAGAGATCGCCTCGCCTGGTGACGATGACCTCGAATGCGGCCGCTATTAATTCACAGCTTTCTGTCCAACTCGGTCCACGGTCTAAGGCGGGTGCAATCACTTCCGTGATCCAAACTAGCGACGCAAGAGGCTCAACAACAGAGGTCGTCGTTGTTGCTGTGCCTTCCAATGATAGGCAAGGCCCGACAACAGACGTTGTGGCTACCATTTCTGCACTTCCGCCAAAAGTCGTCTCAAGTCTGCTCTCTTCCGCTAAATCAGCGACCTCACATGCTAAGCAAAAGCCGACCAATTCGCCTCCGCCAGCCGTAGTTCTTGGGGGGATTGTTCCACCTCCTCCACCACTACCACCACCACCACCGCCGCCGCCGCCTCCGCCGCCACCTCCTCCTCCGCCACCTCCCAAACTACCAACACCGACTGTGACACCGAAGTCTGATATTACTAAATCTTCGGACAAATGTAGTAGCGCAACGGCCACAATTACCACTGTCTCTTGCGCTTCTTCGGGTCCATGGTGGTCTTGCGCAACTGCGACGACTCCAACAGTGGGTTGCAATGTAAAAGGATCAGCCACGACAATAGATTCGTGCGCTGCAACTACCACATTCGGTTCCTCGACACTGTGCTGCTCATCCACAACGGTATCCCAAGGGTCTAAAGTCTGCGCATTTCTAACATTGACACAAGTCGACATCTACAGGGCTCCAACCAAGCCGCAAAGCTCAATTGGGTCTATCGAGCTTATGGCTCAACTTAAAGCATATGCGGCATCGCGTAACAGTTCATCGACTTCAACGACTCAGCCTGCCTCCGCGAGTGCTTCCATAACTCCAACTACCACAACCGCCCCAAGCTCGTCGACACCCGCCCCAAGCTCGTCGACACCCGCCCCAAGCTCGTCGACATCCGCCCCCCCCGCAGGTCCATCAGCCGGTATCGTAATCGAGTTCTACAATTCCAACTCTGTCAATCCACCTATCCAACAATACCGCGTATACGACTGGAGTGCATCGGATCCGCTTTCCCAGATGGACTACTGCGACAACAAAATGAAACCTGTTGCAATCGCGGATTGCCCCTTTACTGGTAACAGGGCGTTCCTGCCCACGGGTCAAATCCCCGCCTTCTGGACTCATGGCATGACTGGGTGTTTGTACCGCAGCGCAAGCAATGTCAAAGCGGGTACGCTGACTTGTCCTGGCTGGACGAAGCCGGTGCAATGTGTGGTCTTGGCGCCTCAGATTCCTGCGCCCAACGATATGTGTCAGGTTATTCCTGGTCAGGTGGGGGATCTGATGGGGGCACTCGTAACTTGTAACTGGTAGCTGGGCAGCATGGGAAGAAAGTTGATTGAGAGGTATGATGTCATCCACCAGAAGGGGGAAAAGACAGTATATAATAATTGGTCTCTGTAGAGATACCCAAGTGGACGAATGGATCTCTTGTTCTCTTGGAATAGAATAACTATCAAATTGAGATTGTTTGCAAGCATTTTGCTATAAGAATAATCGGGTAATCGAACACCTAAAGGCTGGAGTAGCATAACTCTAGGTAATCAGCTCTCCCATATCTCGCTAGACCCTCATACCACGCTATCGACAAATAGCCACTGAAATCGAGCAATCGAACACCTGGAGTAGCATAATCCTAATCAGCTCCCCCATATCTCTCAAGACCCTCAGGCCACCCTATTTCAAATAATAATCGTTCCACAAATCTTCTATCACAAGCCCCAAACCTCCAAAACGCCCGCTGAATGCATCAACCTTCCCAAATCCCCCCTATAACTACCTCCCTAAAGAAACCCTATCGACTATTCCCATCTTCAAGGGAAGATAACGCTTCTTCAATACTTTCTCCGGAGTTGTGTAATCCCTGAACGCGTTATACGATGGCTCTGACAAGTATTATTGCGAGAACCGTTTGCCAAGATAGCGGGCGAGGCTGAGATCACTCGTGCACTGAGGGTTCTGAGCTGGTGTTATGTTAAGGTTTAGGAGAGGTGTTTGACTCTGGTCTTTGGGGTGTGTGGAAAGGGATGGTTTACGGTGATGGTTGTGGTGGGGGTTTGCGGGTTGGAGGATTTGCGGAGGGGATTGTGCTTTTTGGGATTTAGTTGAGAGGGCCTAAAGGTGGTGGTTTGTAAGGATTTGTGGTGTGCCGGTTGTCTGAGTATGTTGTTGATGTTTGTTGGGATAGATGAGGTATTGGGATTGTGAGGGGTTTTGGTGGGATAGGTCGTTAGGTCTTCGTGCGACTCTTGTGTATTGATCGTATTACTATGTGATAAGAAGTCATGTCATGTAAAGCTATGCTTTGACAGTAACAGTGTCTTGAGCGTTTTGAGTGAGTTTTGTGCAGTTGAAGGGAGAGGGGTTTATGGAATGGACATGGAAAAGGTGGATATGAGGATGAAGTAGAAAGGCCTTAAGCAAACCTTAACGGGAGGTTTGGAAGGAGAAGAAAAAACTCAAGTAAATCACATACGACCCAATCTATGATCCCTCAACTGCCCTGCGCCTTCATCCCCGGCCCTCCCTCTTCAAGCCCTCCGCGCCAACCACTTTCGCCAGTCACCCCTTCACCGAACTCATCGTCTGGTTGTATACGCCCTGCCTGCGGTCAGAGTCGTCCTTAGAGACCGCGCCTGAGGAGAGCACCGCGGAGGGATCAGCTCTATAGAGTCGACGCTATGTAAGGAATCGCGTTCAGCGAAGGCTTGGGACTGGCGGGCGTCACCGTGGGTCAAGATCCAATACTATGTGCATCAGACTCTCTATAATTATGCCTTTGGTTTCCCTTCGTCTTCTCGGCTTTTCTCGTCGTTGCAGGATGCCTTTAATTTGTGCCCTAAGCATACCAAGCTTCTGGCTTCTCGCCGTCCAAAGCCTTCGTCGCCTGTGAGTCTCCGCCGCAGAGGGCTCTGTCAATCACAGCCTTTGGACGGCCGCATCCACTGGCATTATCGGTCAAAGCTCATCGTCCCGTCCGGGCGTCCTCCGTCCCGCTAGCCGCTCCTTGAAGCCGCAAGCTGGACATTCGCCAACGCAGTACTGCCACAATTTGGAACAGTTAGATGAGGCAGGGTCGAATTTTGTCTCTGGCATATCGGAAAGACGAGCAAGATCAGCAAGTTATCGTTGATCTCAATCCTTACTCATCACTGTCATGCGCGAAACTAAGTTAGGAAACCCCGAATGGCGGTTCGGAAAAAGGGTTATCCGACACTAGTTGCCTGAGAAGTGAAGTATACTGTATGGAGTACTGACGAGTACCTTAGATCTGCAAGCACCAATGCGAGCACTCTTGATTCCCTTCCGATTATTATCAATCCACGGATATCATACTAATAGTCTGTGGGACTTGGGGACCGTCATCGAAGAAACCAGCAACTGGGGTGGAAACAGAGTCGCAACCGGCATGCCTTCAACAGTTACAGACCTTAATACCTAGCATTCTGCAAATAGTGTACTGTAGTACAGTCGGGCATCAGAGAAATCTGTTCAGTTCTGAGGAAGTACGAGGACGAGGACGAGGACGAGGATCAGGCCCGCCGATGGCTCCACCCCACAGTCTGAGTCTCCGTTCAATCGGTAAACCTATCAAAATGGTGTCTACTGCTTCATGGCTTTACCCCTTCAAGGCATGGCTACATTGAACCTCACGATGCCTGCGCTTACCGGGTTAGGGAGTTTACTACTTCTTCGCTCATCCCTTCCTCTACCCTTTACTTCGAGCCCGCCTCCTCCCGGGCTTCCTGCTGTCACTCTTCGTATTGACGAACCTCTTCATGTGGACATACCTCCCTCAGGTAGCTTTTCTGGCAATATTCCATGGGCCCCTAGCCTGGATCAATGGGGCTTTCTTAGTTCTAGGAGAAGGTGCCGCTATAGTAGCGTTGTTGTTCGAAGCATTCTTTGTCGACGAGTGCCTGGTCGATGTGTTCGATGCTGTTCTGGTCAACGAAGGATACCAAGATCTTGTCGCCAGTTCGCGTACCATTGACCCTGAGGCTGGTGACCCAGTGAAACAACTGGGGAAACCTACAGAATCTACGGTGTACTCGCCGTTCTCCTTCCGCCAAATCCTTGAATTCATTATATTCCTTCCATTAAATCTAATACCTGTAGCCGGGACGCCCATTTTCCTGATTCTGACTGGGTATCGAGCCGGACCATTCCAACACTGGAGGTATCTCAAATTACTAGGGTTTACAAAGAAAGAGAGGAACGCCTTCATCAAACAGCGGAAACTGCGGTATACATGGTTTGGGACCATAGCTTTACTTCTGCAACTCGTTCCTGTTTTCAGTATGATGTTTCTTCTCACAACCGCGGCTGGATCAGCTCTTTGGGTGGCTCAAATGGAGAACAAGCGAAGGTCTTTACTAGTCGAACCCGGACAGCCCCAAGCTAGGCCTGACTATGTCGATGATCCTGTTTGAATTGCCTCGGCCTTGGGATGGCTCCTTGATATTCAGTGGGTGTTGAAAGGCTCGAGGATCAATACCGCTGCGGTACCTACCAGCACAAGACACGACCACTGCCTACAATATCGGTTGCTCTTAAGATTATAGAACTAAGCAGCTCGATAGTGCTACAGCGTCGAGGTTGTTCATCCAACCAGAGGAAGCTTGAGAGAAAGATGACCATTACTATTCCGCGCGTACTTAGTGGCTGATGGTGACTCAGTCCAGCTATGAACGAAGATTTGGGTCATTAGATGCCCAAATCAATAGACGCAAAAATTAAAGGTAGGGACATTGATACTATTTTCATGCAGAAAGGACGCGTGGGAGAATATTTTATCAGCCAGTGGATTTTTCTTAAGTGTAGGACACCATCTGGGAGGACCAATGACAACGCCGAAACGCGCATGAGAAATCTGAAACCACGCAACGGAGCCGCCCGAGCTTCTTCACAGCTTCATTCGAGTGAGTTTGAGCTCTTGCTACCACAACGCGAAACATACGAATCCCTAGAATGTCATTGTACAATAATAATGGCCACTGTTTGGAAAGGCATGTAGCAGGTACCGCTGAGTGAAGACTTTCTCTCGACGAGATTGTCTTGATTTCTGTCACCCTATATTCATGCTGATGTTTTAGGGTTAGTATGAGCAATGGCTTGTGTGATCCTATAAAGACTACAATACCTATTGATCCCCTTTGCATCTTTCTTTGACTCTTCTTTCTCGTTCTATAGATTTCTGCTGCTTTGTAGCCCGACCCCATTCTTTGTTTGTCAAATAATCCCTCTCATTCAGCTGTCGTAAATTCTTCTTACCATATCATTAATTAAAGCTCTCTACTTTCTTTTCTTCTACACTTGTCTTCTCACATCTTTATTGCTGTGAATACAATACTCCACCATGCAACCAAAACTCTTCACACTGCTGGCAGTACTTTCTGATGTGGCCACAGCAGGTCTGGTTCGCCGTAATGGTCCATATGTTCCGTAAGTCACGGTATCCCATTTAGATCTCAGACACAGCTAACTCGAAGAAGGTCTGACAGACAGGTCCGATCATTTAACCAGTCCTCGGTTTCTGTCGCTCAATTACAACCTCAAATCTCAACCACTTCCTCAAAGCTTTCAACGTCAAGTCGGCCACTTAAGGCAGTGTCGGATTCTACAACATCCTCTGAATCTATTTCAAAGCAAGTTGGTAGTGTACCTGCGTTTGGAGACGGGCCTGGAGCAGCTACCATAGATCCCAGTACTTTCACCACCCAAACGAGACAGTCTTTTTCAGTTGCTGCCTCTACATCCTCTCATACATCGACATCAGCTGCAGTACCGCTGCCATCGAGCAAACCGTATCTCACTTCGACCTCGCAAGACCAGAGCACAAGCGTTGCAACCTCAAAGCAAGTCGGCAGTGTACCAGCGTTTGGGGATGGTCCAGGAGCAGCTACTATATCAACCGTCAACCCCTCCACATCTACCACATCGCCGCTAGCACTCTCTTCATCCGCCACTGGGGCTGTTAGAGCCTCCAAGGAAGCCAATTCATCGACTTTTAGCACCATGCTTTCATTCTCGAGGTCTTTTACGCTGGGAACTGGGATCGGTAGCCAGAACCCAAGGACGAGCCAAGCGCCTACAACATCAACCGCCACCACATTCCAAATTACACCAAGTCAGAGTCTACCGTTGTCGACATCGTCCGCGACTGCGAGCACGAGTCCAAAAGCCGTATCGCCACAATCTTCCAACGGCTTAAGCACCCAAACAGCAACGACCAACCCTACTTCAGTCAGCGTGAGCTTGGGCCTTTCAGTGCCGTCGTCGACAACAAAGCCGACTTCAACAAACTCCGCAACCACGTCTAGCCAATCTAGGCCACCAGCACTCACTAACACCCCGGATGCGCAGGATGGCAATATAGCAATGGCGCTTGGATACAATGCCATCTTCGAGACGATGACTCCTCAGTCCTCCTGTGATGCCTCAAACAACAAGCAGGCTTCTGCTTGCATAAACGAACAGCCTGCTCAATGTGGTTCTGACGGCAAGTATGTAATGACTGCATGTCCTCAAGGTCAAAGATGCTTTGCACTTCCGCTATCAGCTGGAGTAACAGGGATCGGTGTTCAGTGCGCAACGCCTAGTGACGCCAACGCAAAGCTAGGTTTGGGGGCTTTCCCTGGCTCTAATTCCAGTACTACAGGACCAGCATCCAGAACAAATTCGCAAGCACCTGGCTCAAGTGCTCTAAGTGGGACTCAAGGGACATCGAGCGTGCCAAGTGCAACACAGAGCTCACTAGAAATTCCTGTTGGTCCCGCTCAAGCACCGTCAACTACCCCAAGCGTGTCGACAACTGCAACAACAGCATCTAGCCTTATCAGCACAGCGTCTACATCTACTCCTACAACTCCACCAAAGAGCACCGAGTCGGCAAAACCATCTTTAACTCAAGTACCATCGACGACGTCGTCACACACGCCAGTGGTCATCTCGTTTCCCAGTGAAACATTGTCATCCCCTGGACGTCCAACCATAAACTCTGCGCTTTCAACAACTCCAGCCGCGGTAATACCAGAGCCGGCGTCGACATCAGCTCCAACAGCCACCGGCTCCAGCATAACGTTTGTCTCTCCGGGAGGAGTAGGCCTTGCGACCGTCACAGAAACAGTCACGGTCACAACTACAGCACGATAGTGCTTCCACATTTTTTCTTCTATTTCATTCGCTGTACATAGGACAAGGCGTGATTGCTCAATTTGGCAGGCCGCCAATCACAACCATAGAAGTAATCTTAGTTTGTATAGGGAAGGCGTGTCTTGCATTAGATAGAACCATCCTGTTTTAGAAAGGAAGTAACGGTTTGCCTTGAAGTTCTTTTACCGAACCTTCCACACCCACCACGTAGCTGTACTAGAAGGAACAATATACCGTGTAGGGTACCTTCCATTTCAAGCGCGTCCCTCCGCTTCCTTTAGCGAGATCGCCTTGACGGTCAATCTATTGGCTCACCTTTAACATGCGTGCAGTCTTGGCCGTTATAAGCATTCGTCCACTCACATTCAACCCTTTCTACCACGCTGCCAGGAAATCAGGAGTTTCGCGCGCAGCCACCTCGGGATGTACCTGGATTAGGGAGTATCGCGGTAACAATCTACTCTACCATGATTTCAATCCCCAACCAATACTGCTTCTATCCTTCTTTTTCGGGGTGTTTGTACGAGGAACCCATATTGTCCGTCGATGATCTTACCCAATACTCTATAGACCTTCATTAGCCGGCTTCAACTAGCACCGTGATTGTGCGAGCACGGGGCGGACAGACAGGGTGGTAATCAACGAGCAATGTCTTCAAGTCATCCAAACACTTGACCGAATCACGGGGTACTAAACGGATGCAAACATGTTATGCGCTTCTACAGTCGAGTATCCGGGCAAGTGTTCGATAGTGTGAAATCCATGTGTACCAGGAAAGATATATGAACAGCGTTATTTCTCAGTAGACAGCCATTTTTCTCTATCGCTATCTACATAAAGTCCATAATCTACCGCATCCAAGAGCCTCGACAGTCTCTTGTCATGCGTTCATTCACCTCCACCACATTGGCGCTACTTGCCTGCTCGCCTGGAGCTCTCGCATGGGGTGCGTCTGGTCATGCGACAGTTGCACTCATCGCCGACAACTATCTTACACCCACCGCGAAAACATGGGTTTCGAAGATCCTTGGATCTGGAGTCACGATGGCTTCAGTGGCTAGCGAACCAGACAGCTATCGCTACACCAGTGCCGGAAGTTTCAGTCGCCCTTTCCACTTCATTGACGCTGTTTGTACCCTTCGTTTAGTATGCTATGATCACTATTGACCTCCGTGCAGGCGGACAGTCCCCCTACTTCCTGTTCCGTAGATCTCAACCGTGATTGCGGTACGGGTGGATGTATTGTGTTGGCAATTGCCAACTATGTAGGTTTCACTTCCGCTCCTTGACTTCGTTACTTTCCTAGCAAAAAGAGAATTAATGAGAACATATGTGCTAGACCACCCGAGTTCAAGACACCAGCGCATCTGCCGCAGCCCGGAAGCAGTCCCTCGAGTTCTTGATTCACTTCTTTGGAGACATCACTCAACCATTGCACGATGAGGGAGAGAAACTGGGTGGGAACGACATTGTTACTCTCTGGAACGGCGCTACCACCAACCTACACCATTGCTGGGATACACAAATGGTTGAAAAAGCAGCAGGCGGCGCCACGGTAGCTGAATACACCGCATGGTCAAAGACGTTGATAGCCCGCATCGACAACGGAACCTACAGCTCGCAGAAGGCCTCGTGGATAGCTTGCGCCGATATCAGCACCGCTAGCACCTGTGCCCTTTCCTGGGCTCAAGATGCCAATGCAATCAACTGCAAGTACGTTCTCCTACATGACGAAACCAACCAGGAGTTGAGTGGGTCATACTACACGGGCGCGAAGCCTTTGATTGAGCAACAGATTGCAAAGGGTGGTTACCGACTTGCTGCCTGGCTCAACAAGCTGGCTGCGGCTTGACGTTCTGGTCTGGTATATAAAGGCCTATATAATTAGTATATTGAGTATTGCGTTTCCGAAGCCTTCGATTACATTTTCATACCCGTACCCATAATCTGTATTTGGATAAATTGCTTCAATTCCTTGAATTCATGACCACAACTTGATTAATATTGCGAAGCGTCAAACTATACTTAGAGCATATGTCTTGTTCTGTTATTGAATGCTCGCTGTATAGTCTAATAGCCGATGTATGTCTTTATAGAAATCTTCTGAATTAGAATGGTAAGCTCATCACTCTGATATCATCGAACAGCATATCAATGTTTCAGAACAGATCATTCGTTGAGACTATAAGTAAATACCATGTACAGTGATATAGCCATCATCTGGGAAGAAGAGACCACCGCAAACCGTGCTACAAACCCCTTCAGCTGCCATTCATGATATGAGATGAAGCTACCGTTATTAGATAGATCTCGATGTTGCTGTGTAACATTTCTTGGATCCATGTCCTTCGAAACGCAAAACGCGAAGACAAGACTCGAGGCTCTCAAACCCTAGGTTTGTAGACCGAGGCCTAGAAAAGAAGTCATAGAGACACCCATGGTTCTTCATTCTTTGTTAAGATATCCACGAGGCGGCACTCAGTTGCAGAGCTGCAGGGGGAGCAGCGGGGAATGCGGGACCAACGGGAACATCCTTTGTGGGGTCTAGCCCTAGTCCTGGTACTGACGAATGGCAACGACATGTTCTTCCATCCCAAGGACAGCCTCACACTGTCCCTATCTGCTCTTCTGCAGCTTCCTATTACTTGTCATCAATGTCTTCAGGCAGATACTGGGTCAGTGTTCCAATGTTGAGGTCATCTCACAGCCATGGAGCGCTACTGCATGCACAAGGACGTTGGGCAGCAATAGGATTAAACCGGACACCAAAGTGGAAGAGTAAGGCGCCACTCACAGGACTTTTCGTCATGCAAGAAGCCAATGCTAATGTACTCCTAGTAAACGGTATCACCACGACCATGCATCGTAACCAGATTGCGTGCCGGCTACATACACTTACTGAAACTCTTTTTTGACGTGGCACCAGTGAGCCATTGTTCATTTATCATTGGCTAAATCCAGCATGGGTTTCCACGACCCAAGACGGTAATTCTATGAAGAGGGTGATGGACGACCCTTTTTCTCTCGTCTCCGTGGACCATGTGGCTTTGTTGAGAGAGCCGGATATGCTGCCTTTCTTTCTGCTTTCGATCTATGTCACACAGCTTGCTTGGTCCTATCGAGACGTTGCTTATAATGATTTGCTATTCTCATTTTTACGAGACGAGTGAGATTCGTTTCCTCTGATTATTCGCTTATCCCACATTACCCAATCGATTGGTAGTGATTCGACATGGGTAACAGGAAGAATAAGAGGGAGCAATGGTCTCCATCTCCGCCATGGGATAAACCCGAGGTACCATTTCCTTCATATCCTACCTCAAAATGGCTTTCTCCTACCACAAGCCTCCTATGTTTTACTACCAGACATTTGACCGTGCAAATTTACAGTTTACCAATGTTCCTTGTTACACGATACATCAACCTCAATCTCCTGCCACACCTCCAGAAGAGCCTGCTGAGGGCAATGCCAGTGAAGGCGTAGCAAACACGCAAGATGGAGAGCCCCCTGCCTCTGATGGTACGCCAGAAACTGCACCAGGTACGTACTTTCATTAAATTCAACCGGGATATACGGGTGAGGAATGTTGTTTACTAATTTCACTCTAGAGGAGAGCAATCCCCCAGATGGAGAAGGTGCAGCGAGTGACGTAGCAGTTGTCGATGATGGCCCTTCAAATTCAGACGAAAGCACTACTGATCCTCCGCCTGAAACAAGTGAGCCTTCTGACTCGCAAGAAGCTGTTCCCAAAGCGAATGACGATGCGCCTGCGGAAGAAACACCTGTCAACGTTGATAGTACCGCAGGCGAACCGAAGGAAGCTGAAACTACGCCAACTGAGGCAGCTGCTGAAAGCAACGGGGCAGGGGCGAAAGAGGCAAATGGCGTAAGCTAGGCCTTGGCTTCCAGATGATAGCAGAATAACTAATACAGTATAGGAAGAGGCTCCACCAGCCGATGCTGAGACACCAGAAGCGAGTTCAGACCCTCCAGCGCCATCAGAACCAGCACCAGAAGAGATGCCCCCTGCGGACCCCCCCTCTAACCCACCTGTGGCAGAACCATCTTCTGATCCAGCCGCGACCGAGTCTCCACCCGCGGAAGCTCCGGCAGAGCCAGCGAAAGTAGATGACTCTACGCCACCAGTTGAAGATGCACCACCGCCCGCTGCACCAGAACCTCCTACTGCAGACAAGAGCAAGTCGAACAAATCTAAGAACAAAAAATCGACAAAGGGCAACTCAAGCAAAAAGAGGTCGGAAAAGCAGGAAAAGCCGTCGAAGAAGTCAAAGGGAAAGGCTGCCCCCCCTGCAGCACCTGATCCTCCTCCAGCCGACGCTGCTCCTGTCAATGCCGCTCCGACCGAACCCCCTCCAACCGAGGCTCCTCCTATTGTCGAGGAGACCCCGGCTAATCCTCCCTCGACAGAACAACCTCCAGCTGAATCAGCTCCCGCAGACGCTGCGCCAGCAGATGTTCCGCCAGCAGAAGACAAGCAGGCAGAAGACAAGCAGGCAGAAGACAAGCCAGCAGATGCTCCACCAGAGGATACTCCGCCAGCAGAAGAGAAGCCAGCAGAAGAGAAACTGGCAGAAGAAGAGCCAGCAGATGCTCCACCAGCCGAATCGACGACCGACGCTCCTTCAGTTGATGTTACTCCAGCCGAAATCCCTGCAGCGGAGGGGAACCCAGAGGAGGCACATACGAAGGCACCTGCAGCAGATAATCTACCGGCAGATGCTACTCCAGCAGAAGCTTCACCTTCTGAGAGCACACCAACCGACGTAGGTGCAGTTGAGGGCGAAAACAAAGACGCTGCATCTACCGAGCCAGAGCTTGCAGCAGATGAAACAAGCCTAGAACCTGCAGCAGAGAGCTCGCCACCCGAGGAGATGCCCGGAACTTGGCAACAAGACGCAGCCCCACAGCCAGAAGCCCCGCAGCCAGACTCCGCGCAGCCCGTTGCAGATAACCCAGTCGAAGAAGAACCATCAGCAGAGATAATAGAGGCAGCCATCCCAAACGAAGAACCACCAACAGGGGATAATGATGGGGGCGAGACGGAAGCCGCTGTAGAACCGAGTTCAACCGAGCCTGCCGCGCCAGTTGAAGATCTGCCTAAAGAGGAGATTGCTAAGGTCGAGGATGCTCCTAAAGATGAGATCGCACTGGCAGAGGAGGCGGCTCCTACTAGCGAGCCCGCTTCGGTTGAGGATGTGGCACTAGTTGAAGAACCTGCAGCCACCGAGAACGCAAAACCTGCTGATGACGCTGAAGCCACTAATCCAGCTCCTCCGGCTGAGCCTGACCAAGCTGCTGCTCAACCTCCACAAGAAGTGAAAACCGAAGCACCTCCCGCGGAAAACACTGAATCAGCGACTCCAGAAGAAGCTCCTGAAGAATCTCCAGCCGTCAACGGAGCTGCCTCGGATCCTGCCCCAGATACAGCTCCTAGTACGACAGACGAAGGCACCACAGAGTCATCCGCAGAATTAACCCCAGCAACGACAGAAGCCAGTACAGAGGCCACAGCAATAACAGCCGAACCGTCGTCAGGAGAAACTCCTGCAGATCCACCTCCGACGAATACTCCTGCTCCCACCGAAGAGCCAGCTCCTCCTCCTGCCGACGAGCCCGCTCCCCCTCCTGCCGACGAGCCAGCTCCCCCTCCTGCCGAAGATCCAGCCCCGCCACCTCCGGAAGATCCAGCTCCCGCACCCACCAAAGATCCCGCTTCCGATCCACCTGCAGACCCCACTCCCGCAGCAACAGAGTCAGCTCCGTCAGACCCACTACCAGAACCCACACCTGCAGACGATATTCCTCCTCCTGCCCCAGATCCGCCCATAACCACCGACTCCGTCATCCCCGAAGAACCTTCTGCGGTTGGTGCCGCACCTCCCTCCCCAACATCCGAAAAGCGCCGTCGTAAACGCGCGGGCTGGGAGCGCGAACGCCGCTACAGTAAATCGAGTACGAAAAGCAACGAGACCGCTTCTAGGCCCGAGAGGAAAAGGAGAGAAAGTGACGTTAGCGCAAGTACATCAAAGGGGGTTATGGAGCCGCCCAAGGAAAAGGAGAGAGAAAAGGAACGGAGAAAGCGAAGTTCGCGAACGGTGACCGAGGCGAGTGCGGCAGAGAAAGAGCGGCCCAAGTCGCGAAGATCAGAAACAGACCGCCCGAAACTAAGCCGCTCCGAAACCAGCCGGCGCAGCAGAACCTCCCGAGAAAAAGAACCAGAAGCAAGACCCTCAGAACCAAAGCCCTCAAGACCCACCCTCTCCAAATCCGCCACGGAGCGCCCACCCCCCACGCACTCAGACCAGCCGCAACCCAGCGAGCGCCCCAAACTCTCCAGAAGAAACACCACGCACCGCAGCGAGAGACGTAGCAGTGACAAACCCCTCACCCGCACCCCTGAAGAAGACGAGGAACGCAGGAAGAGAAGGGCGGAGAAAGAGGAGTTGAAGAAGAGACTCAGGGAACTTAGCGAGGCAGAAGAGGTGGAAAGACGGGAGCGTAGGGCCAGGAGGGAGAGGGAGAGGAGTCCGCCTAGGGAGAGGAGGGGCGGGGTCAAGGGGATGTTGAAAGGGATTTTTGCGTTTTGATATGGGTAGGGGATGTGAGATATGTGTTCTGCCTCTTTGGCTGTTGTATGCTTTTTCTCTTCGTCTTGTTCGTCTCAGCTTTCTGCTTGCCTTGACTATCGGGATGGCGAAGAAGAGAAAGCAAGAGAGATCAGAACGGACGGCGAGTTGAATGTGTTTTGTATTGTGGGCGGCATACTGTAATACCATTTGTACTCCTGATGTGTTCAACGACTTTATGTATTCGTCAATGTTTGGTTACATAGAGAGAGCATGGACTATTTTATCCTTGCGACTGTACGAGTGTTTCATCGTCAGTTCTATAGCATGCATGGTATAAATCAAACTTGTACATCAAACCACACCACCCCCTTTTTAACTCTCTCATCCCATCAAATCCCATCATCATCACCATCACCACCACCAGAGACCCCCCCCAACACCAAACCCCTCTCACACGCAGGAAACATTTCAACCGGTAGTAAGCACCAAGGCCAAGGGGGGGTTCTAGCTTCTGGCTTGTTAACACGACACGAGAGGTTACAGTACATGGAGTGAAGGAGAAGAGGGGGGGGTGGGGGGTCTGTGGTTTTGGATTCACTGTACTGTATGGGGGCATCCTGTTTATTCGGTTAGTAAGTGAGTAAGTAAGTGAGTGAGTAGGTAAGTAGGTAGGTAAGTAAGTAGGTAAGTAAGTAAGTGAGTATGTAAGTAGGTAAGTAAGTAAGTAAGTGAGTAGGTAAGTAAGTAAGTAAGTGAGTAGGTAAGTAAGTAGGTAAGGAGGTAGGTAAGTAGGTAAGTAAGGTAAGTAGGTAGGTAAGTAGGTAGGTAGGTAAGTAAGTAAACAAACAAAGAAACAAACAAGCCTCATCCCCATCGAAGTGGAAATCGCAACGACAGGTAGAGCTGGTTCGAGGATGGATGTGGATGTGGATGTGGATGTGGATGTGTTTCAAGAGCGAGCAAGGTAGGTGGGGATTCTGGGATGGGAAGTTGGGATGCGGAAATAGAGGTCGAGTTCAACTTTTTGATATCGTCAGACCTCGTGGACATCAATGTAAACTTTGTAATACCAAACTCTCCTCATAATGCATTCGTTGATTCATCGCAAGGCACCTTCCTCAAACCCTTAATACCCCTCTTCACAACCACCACACCCTACCCCATCTCCCTATCCATGCGCTCCCTCCACGCCGGCCCAAACCTTCTCATCGCCCAAATAACCGCACTGCTCGCTGCCGCCAGCACTCCAATGCCCGTAAACAGCCATCCATTCCCAATCGCGGCGATGAGCGGCTCGGCAATGATCGCGCCGACGCAGGAGCAGATGTTGCGGACGAAATTATTGGCAGCGACGCCCGAGGAGGCGCGCTTGGGCATGAATTCCGTTAGCATGGTGGTCGCCATGGCGAAGATGAGCATGCTGCCGACGCCGAAGAAGAAGTTGGCGATGAGCTGCGGGAGCCGGGGTTGTTAGGATTGGGGTTTGAGAGGGGGGAGTGGGGGTCGGAAGGGGGATTTGTAAGTGGGGTGAAGGGAGGAGGGCTTACAGGGACGACCCAGAAGATGCCATTTTGTGCTGTCCAGCCGTACCAGATCAAGGCGCCGGGGTAGAGGAATGCAGCAATCCATGCGTTTTCTCGCATTCGATCCTCTGGCCGGTAGACCAACTTACCCTTTGCATCGTATCTTCCTGCCTTCTTGGCTTCCCTGGCCATGATTGCGTCGGTCCACCTGCCTCCGAACAGACTGGTAAGGAAGTAGCCGACGGAATTAGGGATATAGGTCAAGCCGACGATGATGGTAGAGAAGTTGTAGGGTGGTTTGGAGAAGGTGGTTTCAAGACTGATGTTCAGCATATAGAGGCTACCAAAGGTGATGCTGGCGTAATACACGGTTATGGCGATAGCTGGAAATCGCAGGTACAGCAGGATCTTGAGAGGGTCGATAAAAACTCTCTTCGCCATCTTGAGCCACTTCTTCGTCTTCTTTTTCATGATCTGCCGTGAGCTAATCCTGTTCAAAGCTGATCTTTTACTTGATGCCCCAAGGGTCGTGTCCTCAACTTCATCCAGTATAGGCTTGATAGCCTTTAATGTTTCCGGCAATGCGAAAAAGAGGAAGACCAACAGCACTCCACCATAGCCGGCAAGAAACCATTGCGTACTCCGCCATCCCAGTTTTTGTGCTAAGGCACCTCCTATTATCGGAGCAAGAAGAGGTCCACATAGCGGTCCAAGGTAAAACATTCCCATGGCATTCCCTCTCTCCTTGACTTCCCAAATATCCGCGATTGTGCCTGCACCTACTGCCTGAACACTAGCAGCGGCTCCTCCACCGAGTATGCGCATAACAATTAGCATGGCTATATTAGTCGATACAGCAGCAAGTATGTTCCACAACAAGAACAAAGCGAAAGAGACAAGGTATATTGTGCGCCGGCCGAGAGTCTCGGAAAACGACGACCACCAGAGAGGAAATATAGACATGCTGAGCATATAAAAGGCAACGGAAAGATTAGTAACTGTCGCTGTGCTATTGAATTCTTTTGCAACGTCAGGCAGGGCAGCTGCCAAGACTGTCAGCCCATGTCCAACAAAATGTCAGATACTGGACAGTCGTACGGAGGATAATGGCGCTTCCTAGCGGAGCTGCCACAGCTGCCATTGCTATCACAAAAGTGATGTACCATTTGGTTCCTCTTGGGTAATGCTGCGGCTCTTCCACCCTGTTGTAATTCCGGAGTCAGCAATGCCTTTTGGATTCTAAAGTTGAGCCTCATAATATATCAGGAGAAAGAAAAGGGAGATGAAAATTCGACATGCTTCCGAAACATCGTATGCAGACTTATTCAAGGGCTGAGAGCATGGGGAAACGACTCCCAAATCACTTACTCGGCGAGTATCGAGAATCGTCCAAACAAGCCTCTACGCTTTGATCTCGGCACCTTTACTGGCACTGGGGCTATTGACGAGGCGGCTGTGGTAACCCCCGCCGCTTCCACATCTTTTTGCTTTTCGTTGGCATTGTCGATAGGTACAACGATTGAAGGTGAGCTTGAGCGTGGAAAGTCCTCCTGAGGTCTGGTCTCCTTATCGACCTGATGAGACTGTAATTCCGAATCATCTCGTGGCGCTTCCTGAGCGTTGCAGTTCTCCATATTGTGATGCATTCTTTTAGATCCATAAGGCGTACAACAGGACCATCAAATAAGGCTAGTTAGAGTAGAGATATAGGATATTAAACGTTATATGATTGCTATTTACCATATCGTTGCATCTGCAGCTCTGATGCTCATAGTGTCACCGGGTCATGTACGTAGTTACGAGCCATCGGCTGTTTTCTGGCGTGTCGAGGCAAATGTGCAAGCATTTCAAGCAGTAACGTTGTAGGACAGAGCTTGTCTCGAGAAGGATGAGAAGCGGACAACGATGCAGAACGACGAGTAGTAGTAGGAAATAAAAACATTATCGCGAATAGCGAATAGCGTACAGTATATGCGTACGGGACCTCCGTATGCACGGTGTTGGGTGCAGTAAGGTAGTCGGTGAGGAGATGATGTGGTTAGATAACTTTGGGGGGACAAAGTGCCGGTATAACCGTTCGAGCTTCTTCAAAATATCCCCAGGTTAGATAAGGTAGGTAGCCCGTGGTGCATTGTACTCGTATGCACGGGATTTCCGCGCACACTTGGTTTCCGCGCACTCTAGCCTAGAAAGGTTAGCGACAGATATTATCGGGTTTAGTGTGCTAAAAATGGCACTAAGATAACTACTCTAGTCGTACCTTAGTTAGCGTGCGCGGAAACCCAGTCGTGCCAGTGCATACCAGTAGTTACCTAGTACCTTATCGTTATCGCAGCGCAGGGGGACGGTGCAGTACAGTGGGGAGTACCTATGTTTGCAGCCCAGTACTCGTACTGCTTGCTCTACGGCATGAGGTATTTGTTCCTCGCGGTCACCAAGCTTTCAACGAAGTCACATCATCGTGTATATGCCGTCAGGACTACTGATGCACTCGTGGAGTCGTCAGTGTCGCCGACACGCATGTCGAGCGGTCCTGCCCCCCGCCAGACATGACGCCATAGCGTGGAGCCGGAAAATGAACCACTGAAGCCATGCCACTCGATGTTCAACTGCTCAAAAACCCCCCCATCCCCACTCCTATACATGTCCTAGCAATCCCAGTACACGTTTATACCTCGAAGATCGACTGAAAATTTGAAGTGGTTACAGCATGACACAAACGCCAACAGACGACAGAGCTAAACTACTAGCCCATTTTGCTGGAGACACATCGAACCACGCAGAGCGCTGGTCTACGTTGTGGGATAAGGGGGACTTCTTGCCATTTGACAAAGGCTTGCCCAATCCTGCCCTCGAAGACATGCTCAAGGACCAGCGTGAGATACTCGGTTCGTGCTTCAGGGACGATTGTCATGGGGAAAGACGACGCAAGAAAGCACTGGTACCCGGATGTGGGAGGGGATACGATGTCTTGCTCTTGGCAAGCTTCGGGTATGATGCATATGGACTCGAGGTCAGCGAGACCGCGGTGAAGAGATGTGTTGAAGAGCAGAAGGCCAACGGGCACAAATACCCGCCCAGGGAGGGATCAGCTGGCGGTGGACGCATCCGTTTTCTTCATGGTGATTTCTTCAGCGACGACTGGATTAAGGGCGTCGAGGGGGGGGGTTTGTTCGATATCATCTATGACTATACGGTAAAGCTCCAGTCGTTTGACCGGTACCTCACTATGGATTACGCTGTAGACCTGCAAGGAGTCAAATAATAACAAGCCTGCAGTTTCTCTCGGCTCTTCCACCAGGTCTGCGTTCGATGTGGGCACTTCGTCTTTCACAGCTTCTGGCCCGGCCTCCTTCAGGTAATTTAATCTGTATTGAATTTCCGACGTACAAAGACCCCAAGACTGGTGGGCCTCCGTATGCGTTACCACCTCAAGTGTATGTCGAGCATCTCGGTCATCCTGGCACAAACATCCCATATGATGAAGATGGTCGCGTGAAGGAAGGCACTTTGGGAGAGCCAAGTGCCGAAGGCTTGGAGCGAATAGCGCATTGGCAGCCCGCACGCACGCATGCGATTGGGAAAGGAACCGATTGGGTTAGTATTTGGAGGCATAGGCGAGACGCCTAAGCACATTTGGATACAGCGGCATGATGGCCCAATTGCAGCAAAAGAATGAGGATGAACGGAGTAGGTATGATTACCCTGGAGCTGTACGGCGTAAGGAATTATAGTGCTCTCCTAGTCCGAAATTGTGGCGATAGTAGGCAAGCCAGAGTGGGTTGGTAGTCTTTTCTGACCCGCACTCTATTTCTTCGACGTGGCCATCACCTTGCAGTACATTGATGTTGACACCATACGCTCTCGCCAATGCTAACAATTCAAGATGTCCTCCCCACTCACAAGTGTCGCGAATCCTTTTGATGTACTCCTCTAGAGGCTCTTCCAGGAAGGGCGCAAAGTCATCTGGGTTCTTCGATATATAGTTTGCTGTTACCTGTCGCGTAACCTGGTAGCCAAGATTTGAAGATTCTTGATTGAAGTCCACAGTATCAACATCAATTCTTGGCTTCAAGCCAATGTCAGAGTCGATCAGCTGGTCCGCAACTGCAGCATACAAGCAATGGCCGTCAGATCGTATTTCCTTCTCTTTAAGACCACGTGAAGTATATGCTGTTCGCATTACTTCTCGCTCCTTTTCGCGAAGATTTGGTAAGTGGGAGGCTTCTTTGGCAGCTTGTACTGCTGCCACTTCCTGTTCAGCAGCCCGTCTGGCTAATCTGACTTTTTGACGGTTTGGCTTCTTGATGTGATCAGGTGCCGCTGCTACAGGTGACAACTGTGGAGTCCTTGTTGACTCATCAAGGTCTCCAACATTCGGAACGTACTCTTCTGAGTTTCCTGTAAGGTCTTCTCCAGTACTGGATATCTCTGCTTCCTGACTGCCATTCAGCGCTGAGAGCTCGAGCTCTTGCTGCTCCTTGAGTTGCTTTTCGAGGTTTGCACACTCATCGTTGACGCCCTTGCGCGTTTTCTTAGTTGCAGAATTTTTCTTCTGCGTAACTCGTGACCGAAGATCTTTCTGCTCCTGCCTATGCTTTTTCTGTAACTCCTCCATGACTGACTGGTAAAGGGAAATTAAGCGACAAATGTAAGGAGACTCGGACGAGTGACGAGAGACGAGAGACTTGCAAGTGGTACAACTGGAGCAATTCTGGGAAGACCACTGCCCCAGGAGAATTGGACGCTGAACTGCCCTATAAAGTGACCAGTCACAACCATGAAGACCACAATAAGGCTGGTGAAGCAATGGGTTAATGACAAGCGAGTTTTATGGTTGATACACACTAGGAAAGATACATTACCCGCTCCGAGCCGAGGCAATCGTCCACGTGTCCTGCCTCCAAGAACATGTCTTGGTCTCCCAAAGCTCAGCACATTGTTTCACGGAGATTGTAACCTGGAGTCTTGGGTTGTATATCAAACTGAGATAGACATATCGGTGATTCGAGAAGCACTGCGTTATTAGATATTTGAAGAGATGCAGTAGACCCATAACAATTGGCGAAACATTGACGGCATGCCTATTCCGTACGAGTATGACAAAACACCCCGGCAACTGTCCCCACAAATCGCACATGCTTGTAGCCCTGGACCTTTGGTCAGTCTCCCTTTGGACCGACGAACTTCCATTACCACGAGCAAATATGGCATTCCGCTACTCTTGCCTCGGGATGGCCGTATGGCCGCCGATGCATCCCGCCCGTCGTATTATTGTCATTCCTCCCCATCTTGGAGCTTGTGAACTTGCTCCTTCATCATCCCTCCAACATCCAAAGAGCTCCTCAGATAACAGTGCTCAGGCCAATAACCCACATAACCCTACGGTGTTCAACGGCTGTTATCTAGCAAGCAAAACTGGCGGATCAGAAACCCTTCGTAGTTGCTGTACCAATGGCGTCAATAGACCTTGAGGACCAGCTCTACGAGAACGATGTGAAAGCCGTCAAGCAATGGTGGATCGACTCTCGATGGAGGTACACCAAGCGGCCATTTACGGCCGAGCAAATAGTCGCCAAGAGAGGGAACCTCAAGATTGAGTATCCAAGCAATGCCATGAGCAAAAAGCTGTGGAACATTGTTGAGGACCGGTTCAAAGTGGGTCCCTTCTTGGATTAATCTATATGAGTATTGATGCTGACCCTTGACTTTCAGAATGGCGATGCTAGTTTTACCTATGGCTGTCTCGAACCAACTATGCTCACACAGATGGCGAAATACCTTGATACCGTTTATGTCTCCGGCTGGCAATCCTCCTCGACAGCATCATCCACTGATGAGCCTTCGCCTGATCTTGCAGATTACCCCATGGTACCCCACCTGTCTGAGGTTACGATATTAGTGGTGACTAATCACAAGTAGAATACTGTTCCCAACAAAGTGCAGCACCTCTTCATGGCCCAGCTCTTCCACGACCGCAAGCAACGTGAAGAGCGTATCACTACCCCCAAGAATCAGCGTGGGAGTGTCGCCAATACCGACTTCTTACGACCTCTCATTGCAGATGCGGATACCGGTCACGGAGGCCTTACGGCGGTCATGAAGCTAACAAAGTTATTCGTTGAGAAGGGAGCCGCAGGAATCCATATCGAGGACCAAGCACCAGGTACGAAGAAGTGTGGCCACATGGCAGGCAAAGTTTTGGTACCTATCAGCGAGCACATAAACCGTTTGGTGGCTATCAGAGCACAGGCAGACATTATGGGTACGATCCGATACCATCCAGTGTAAATGTACACATGCTGATTATGCTAGGCACCGATCTCCTCGCTATTGCAAGAACAGACTCAGAAGCCGCAACCCTCATCACATCCACCATTGACCGTCGAGATCACGGCTTCATCCTCGGTATCACTAACCCGGCCCTGCAACCTCTCAACGATCTCATGGTCGCCGCCGAGCAAGCCGGCAAAAACGGCGACGAACTTCAAGCAATAGAAGACCAATGGCTCGCTCAGTCCGGGCTCAAGCTCTTCGATGAGGCAGTGCTCGAAATGATCAATGCTGGTGTCCACGTAAATAAGCAGGGACTGATTAAAGAGTATCTCTCCACCGTCAAAGGAAAAAGTAATTCCGAAGCGAGAGCCATTGCCAAAGGTCTTACTGGGGTAGAAATTCACTGGGACTGGGACGCCCCTAGAACTAGAGAAGGATTCTACCGCTATCAAGGCGGGTGCGGGTGTGCTATTAACCGTGCCATTGCCTACGGACCTTACGCGGATATGATATGGATGGAGAGCAAACTGCCCGATTTCAAGCAAGCGGAAGAGTTTGCCAACGGCGTGCATGCTGTATGGCCTGAGCAGAAGTCAGCCCCACTGTTCAACTGGATCTTTTCGGACGCTGCTAATGTTCTGTCATAATAGGCTTGCGTATAATCTTTCTCCATCCTTCAATTGGAAAGCCGCCATGCCGCGCGAGGAACAAGAAACCTACATCGCACGTCTGGGCAATCTAGGGTACTGCTGGCAGTTCATCACACTAGCAGGCTTGCACACCACGGCGCTCATCTCGGACCAATTCTCCAAGGCGTTTGCGAAGAGTGGCATGAAAGCTTACGGAGAACTAGTGCAGGAGCCGGAAATGGAGAACAAGATTGATGTGGTGACGCATCAGAAGTGGTCTGGCGCGAACTATGTGGATAACCTATTGAAGATGGTTACTGGGGGGGTGAGCTCTACGAGTGCAATGGGCAAGGGTGTTACGGAGGATCAGTTTAAGTAAGTTATGTGTGTAGGAAAACATGTAGGGACTTGCATGAGGCGTTCATAAAATAGGAATGCCATTGAATTTGTACAGCAAAGGAGACGACAGTAGGGGCTTGGCAGCAGGACGTTGCTATCCAATACTTTCACATACAGTACTTGTCGACAACAGTGCGTAGAGTGTCAAAACGTCTACCGGTTCTGGTATTGCCTAGTCTTCATCTTCCCAATTTCTCTCTTCTACTTTATAGTTCTTGAAGTAACCTCAAGTACATGAAGACGAAGCCTTTTGGTTGAGGTAGTATCATACCGTGAAGGGAAATCTTCGAGACATGGTCGATATAAAGTGATACGATCTTCAAATTTGAAGCTTTCAGACTTTCGAGGGGCTCTTTTTTGGTTGAACGTATGGAACTGAAGAAGCACGTCCACGTAAAGCTGCAAATGAAAGAGTTGCCCTCGGCTGGACCTCCCTGCTTGTCCTGCTGTTCATTACGGGCCGATGTCGCTCGCGCTAGTTGTAGAACCCTGTCGGTGTTTTGCGGAGAATCCCAAATTTATTCCACAGCTCTGACCGCCTAAAGAGTAGAGCTACAAGCATCTTATACTACTTTTTTAGAAGCAGTGGTTGCACCTTGCGCAAGAACTGTGATCATGGCCTCTCGCATTTGTAGTCGTTCTCTCAGAACGCCTTTGGCCCGTCAGTTCGCTTCACCAACATCTCAACGCAGAACCTTCGTTTCGGCATTGGGGGGTTTAAAAGCTGGGTTTGTTGCACCTACGAGGCCAATTGTGGGAGCTGCTTTGCAGCAAATCCGAGGTGTCAAGACCATTGACTTCGCAGGACACAAAGAGAAAGTTTATGGTTCGTCTGAGCTGGTGGCCAGAAGCAGTCACGGAAGGCTGACCGTGACTCAGAGCGTGAGGATTGGCCAAGGGAAAAGCTTTTGGTAAGTTGCGCCCTAAGGCGTGCATCAAACATCCTGAACCCGGTCTACGTCGCTTCTCAGTTGACAGAGATTCTAATCGCTACAACAGGAATACTTCAAAAATGACACTCTTGCCCTTATTGGTTACGGATCGCAAGGACACGGCCAGGGCCTCAATCTTCGCGATAACGGCTTGAACGTCATTATTGGTGTACGGAAGAACGGCGCCTC
>JAABUL010001812.1_pt1 | contig 38355 bp, 44 predicted proteins | sample 5559151 | NCBI WGS metagenome assembly JAABUL01 (sample SAMN10711876, study PRJNA513368) | rock metagenome | isolation source: Antarctica rocks | place: Antarctica: Victoria Land, Pudding Butte sud | reverse complement strand
TCAAAGTCTTTTCAGTCGACTTTTTGCAGATTGTATGACGCGTTCAGCGAATTTTCGACCAACTTCACTTTTTTCGTAACTATTGTAAATAGAATTACTTCATGATTGAATTCTGTGTCTGCATTCTCGTCTATATGTCAATTCTTGATATGATTGCGCATATTCTTTGATGCGAATGCTAAATCAAGTACTGAGCTTGACTGATCTGAATAGCTGTGATATGTGTCTATATCAGAAGTGTTAATCAGGTCGCATTTATGTAAATTTACCCACTTTATTAACGCTTTCGTTCTAATAGAGTTTGAAATTTTTGCGTTTCACCAGCTATGATGTGCATTAAAGTCTTCGACGATAATAACTTTTTGCTCAGAATTTAGCATAACTTTTGCTAATTCTCGCTCAATCGTGTATAATTGCTCGTCATCTGCGTTTTGTGACTTTTCGTTGTAAATATTGAACAATAAAATTTTCTTCTGAATTTTATTGTTCGCTATTGATATCGCTTGCATATCTTCGCTATTGACTATGTCTGATCTTGATGTGCATGTAAATTTCTTTGCGTTTTTCGCAACAAATATCAATACTCTGACATGAGTATTCTGAACATTTGATTTGATGCAGATAAATGACGAATGCGAAATTGTTATATTTTCGTCTTTCACTCACGATTCTTGTAGTATAACAATGTCTGTCTTGTTTTTCGCAAATTTCATGCATGCATGCATAATTTGCGTTGACCTTGCGCAATTGTGCTGTAGAATTCGAATATTCGACGTGTTTGCAAAGCTTTCGTCATTTGCATTGTTTTGTGACATTTCGAATGCAATACTCATTACAATTTCGTGACTAGATGATCTTTTTGTGAGCTAATAGACTGAGCTGTCTGATATGTTTTGCACATTGCGCTATTTGCGAAGTGCGCATTTTGACAGTTGCAACATCTAGAAATCATGTGATTGCATGATTGCTCGTCTTTGCACGTAGATAATTGACATTTATGATTTCAGGTCTGATGATTTCGCTCGCAGTACAAGCATCTTGATGATCTGTTGCATTTGTTCTGCAAATGTTCGAATGTTTGACATTTTTGACATTGATCATTTGATCGATAGTCTCGATATTCGACTGTTCGATATGTCGATCTCGCAGCTAAGAGTCGTTTTTTCAGATGTCTTTGCGCTTCTGCTTCGATTTTGAACGTCAGTATCGTCGAAGCATGATTCTTTCTTGCTCTATTTTCACCTTTTGATAATCATATTGAATTGATTATCAGCTTCAATTCAGAGTTGTACTTCTCTAGCTCGATTCTCAGATATTTCATTTCGATCTTCATGTTGAAGATTTCGGTTTTCAGACTGTGTATGACTATTTTGTGTCATTTCTCATCTTTCTTAATGCTTTTAACATCAAAAACATGCTTTCATATTGCTCTTTGCGCTAGTAAGACGTCTGCGATGTATTTTTTCGAAATCGTCAAAGCAATGTTGTTTTCCTTTAGCGTTTTGACTATCGTGACGACTCTTAGATCGATTTTCGCCTTTTTCAATGCGTTATTCATCGAATCTCGCATTTTCATCGTCTTCAACGTTCAGTTCTCATTTTTGAGATTGACAATGAGTCTTCTTTCGCGATACGGTATTTCTTGTGATTTTGGCGAGAATTTCTTGGTAATCAGGTTTCATTCGCCTGCATTTGCATTCGCATTTGCATTTGTGTTTGCATTTGCATTTGCATCTGTGACTTGAGCTGCTTTTTGCGCATATGTGAGCTTCTGCGTTGGTTTTTGCGAATTTTGCATGACTTGCGACGTTTGCGAAACCTGCGTCTTCTGCAAGGTTTGCGAATTCTCTGTCATTTGCTTTGCATTGATTCTCTTTTTGATGTCTTCAGCATTTTGTTGAACCAATTGTAGAATGATCTTCAGTTTGTTGTTTGTTTGACTTTGAAGTTGATCTATTTGCTTCTGAATCGAGTTTTCTATGCTTTCGTCGCATGCTCTTCAAATGTAGATTAAGCTATGACTTATAGTTTCTTTCTGTTCTGATATTGCTTGTCTTAGCTGATTGACTGCGAATTCAATTCTTTCGCGCAGTCTCTTTACCTGCATCTCTTTAGAGATGACATCGTAGCACTTGCTTGTACCAACTTCGATGCTAGCTTCTTTTTGCGAACTTTTCATCGCTTTTCGCTTTTTCATTTCTTTGAATTTCACAATCGCTCGTGTTTGCTCTTTTTGCTGCGAGTTCACATTTCGCAAATTGATTGTATTCTTGTCATTATGCGCGTTTGCATGTGAATTTAGCATCAATGCATCAAGTGAACTAAACATGTATTGCGTTTTTCTATTTACTGATGTGAACGATTTTTGTTGACTGCGAAATAAATCGACAATGTCGTTCTGCAGTTGTTTGCTTGTTGACGAACTCATGCTAAGTTCGTCTCATAGATTTATTTCAATCTCTATCGTTGACTTTTTGATTTCTATCGTCGACGTTTTGAGTTCTGACGCTGAGCTATTGCTTCTACTGAGTTTCGCGTTACTATTCGCGAAACGAGACGAGAAAAAGTGCATAAAGCGACTCTTTATATTTCTTTTCATAGAGAGTTTTTCCGAGTTTCGAGCTTCGAGCTTCTAGAAAATTCACTTGACATCACTTAAATATTTCTTTAACCTCTTACTCAGAGCGTTTCACGTAGACAATAACTCTAGTGTAGAGATTTCTCAATTTCTATCTTGAAACCTGCAATAGATCGTCTTCTATTACCGACTTATGTCAGACGAAAATGGTATAAATCTAGTCTGCAAGAGTCTAAATTACTCTTTTTGATAGAAAATGCTTGACGCAATTGCTTTATATCTCAGGTATCGAAGTAGTCACGTTATCTCGCTCAGAATAGTAATGACTTCATCACTTGTTTCAACTAACGAAGCGAAACAATATTTGAATCAGAGTTAGTTTTTCTTCTCTTTGTTTCGTTCGTTGTACAATTAATGTTGTCTCATAATTTCTTTGCAATCAATTTTGCAATCAATTTTGCAATCAATTTTGCAATCAATTTTGCAATTGATTTTGCAGTCACATAGTCTGAAATATCAAATTCTAATAAGTTTTAAACATTGTTCAAGACATCGATTTCATTAAGTTCTGAAGAAATCATTTCAGAGACTTTGTTCATTTAAGCAGAATAACTCGAGATATTTTAGCAATTTCAGCTACCTCAACAAATGTTGAACGAGTTTTCAATTTGAGATGAGACTTATTATTTTATCATTGCAGCTCTTTTGTTGTCAACATCATATTGAATATCATGATAATTAAGCATGCAGATGCTGTGAAGTTGAAAGCAGAATTTGAGTCTCACGAGCTTATCAAAGAGAAAAGAGCTTTCGATGCACAGAAACAAGAAAAGAACAAAGATTTAGTCTTCATCATCAACGTTAATGAAGATTTAGAGTATATCAGCGATGCATCATCAAATGATGATGTTGATGATAACGAGCGTGATAAGTAATGTTATATTGTTCATCATCAGACATTTAATTAACAATATCAGAGCTGATGAATAATGATACACTTGATGTTGATCTTTTCATATCATCTTTGTAATCTAGATTCTCAAACTTCAAAGAACTTTCGTTATTTATGTTATTTAATACAGCAAGATCTACAACAGCAAGATTTATGACAACTTCACTTTCAAATGCTCGATTTTCAGCGTCTGCTTATTTTGATTGAGTTACATCACACTTGACTGAGAGAAACAGATTGAAGAAGAACAATCAATCATTACAAAAGATAATGAATCAAAGAAATTTGATGAAATTCGTCACAGTCTCTAAATTGAATGAAGAATCTAAGTCATCATCTTTAGCAGTGAAAAAAGAACAGCGCAAAATGACTTCTTCTTTGAAGTCGAGTTCTGTTTCAACATGTAAACGTAGCTTTGAAATGACTAATTTCAAGAAGAAATCATTATTTAAGAATAAAGCTAAATTGAATGCATTGTCTGAGCAAAGAAGACAAGAAGACATCAATAGAAAGCTTATGTAAATAGTTTTGCAATTCATTTTGCAATCTACTGTTTTCATGAAATTGCTTGCGCATTTTTCAAGCAGTTTAGTTAGAAACAGTGACTGAAATCTGAGTCAACAATAGAAAAGTTGAAGACATTTCTCTACATACATATAGATTTCTTTTCGACATGTAAATAAAGATCATTCATACACACACATTTTAAAGTTTCATAATATTATTCTACTAGTACTTATTTCAAATAAGTAAAATGTTTAGACATGTTATCAAGTTCAAGTCAACTCGTCAAGTTGATTGAGTTGAATCGAGAGTCTGACTCAACTCAATTGAGTTGAATTGATCTCTCTCAACTCAACTCAATTCTGAAACTCAACTTGAGTTGAGTTGAGCAATTCAAACTCAACGACAGATTTAACTTTAATCTTGTGTTTGTAATGATGTTTAGTAAAGCATCAGTGTTGCAAGCGTGCATCTCAAGTTAATTTAACATAGATCATGTTAAACTATCATAGACTAGTATAAAGCTGATGTTGACACACTAATAATTTAGCGTGTTAGAGATCAGCATAGAGCGAGTCATATGAGTGTAATGTAACGAGTATATAAATGCTAAGAAAGGAAAATATCTAGAAGAAAAGAGTCGACTATCTATATGACTCAGAAGAACATAAGCTAACTCTGAATAGAGTTGATCTTGAAACAACTCTATAGTTTAGCGACGAGCGATCGATGATAGTCATCAACATAGTCATCAACATAGCTATCAACATAGATGCGTAGCTAGAATCGTAACATTATTTCTTCTCTTCAACAATTTATGTTTGCATGAATGTATTTTCTTAGCCTTGTGTAGAATCGAAATGTCTATTGTAGCAGACTCACTATGCAAGGTAGAATGATGTCATTGTAGCAGACTCACTAGTTGCACATGAACGTATGATCAGATTCACTGATTAGTAGAACAATGAGAGTGAGTAAATTATTGCATTGATCATGTCATTGAAGCAGACTCACTAGTTGCACGTGAACATTTAATCAGATTCACTGATAGATAGAGCGATGTGAGTAGATAGATCATCACGTTGACGAAAGACGTCTTTGTAGCAGACTCACTATTTGCACGCGAACGAGTCGACAGATTGATTCACTGATTGATAAAGTAATGTGAGTAGCTGAGTCATTACATTGACGAAAGATGTCATTGAAGCAGACTCACTAGTTGCATGTGAACTCAATGACGAGTCAGATTCACTGATAGATAGAGCGATGAAAGTGAGTAGATCATTGCATTGAGAGTGTCGTTGAAGCAGATTCACTGAAGTTTCAATATAGAAACAAGCTCAAAGATTTGCTTATTATTAAAGACATTATTGTGTCATTGTAGCAGACTCACTAGTTGCATATGAACGAGTAGATGAATCGATTCACTGATGAGTAGAATGATGAGAATAGATGAGTCATTGCATTGATGATGAGTGTCATTGAAGCAGACTCACTATTGAGGTTTGCTCATCGAGATAGAGACTTTACGCAGTTCTAAACTGATCTCTTTGATTGCTCTTTGAGATAGAGACTTCATGCAGTCATAGACTGACCTCGTTTGATTGTTCAACAAATTCGAAGAATTTTTTGTGAATCTGAATGAACGATTAATTCACTGATCTTTGATCTAGTTGAATGATTTTGATCGTTTGTTTATACTCGCTGATCAGCGCATGAGTTTGAATCTTTTGTTTATTCTCGCTGAATCAGCTCACGAAAGAAGAGAGATGAGTGCTGCTGATGATTGCAAGTTGACTAGATCAAATGTCGATAGTGAGTTGAAGAATCGACAGAAGCACTCGAGAGTCGATGCAGATTATTTCACTTCGTCTGTAACGAAGAAGCATTTATATAATGTTAGAAATCAGCATAGAGCGAGTCATATGAGTGTAATGTAACGAGTATATAAATGCTAAGAAAGAAAAATATCTAGAAGGAAAGAGTCGACTATCTATATGACTCAGAAGAACATAAGCTAACTCTGAATAGAGTTAATCTTGAAACAACTCTATAGTCTAGCGACAAGCGATTGACGATAGTCATCAACATAGTCATCAACATAGCTATCAACATAGATGCGTAGCTAGAATTGTAACATAGCGCGTCTTCATGAGTATAAGATTCTTGACGTGTTTCATCTTCTTTCTTCTTTAGCTTTGAACTTCTAGTTAGAATACACTCATATGATTCGCTCTATGCAGACTCATAACATTAGTTCAAAGCTCATTAATCTTGCTATCAACGTGTAAACAATATAAAAACAAGCTACACAACTTAAATCAGAAGTTGAACTCAGAAATTTCAATAGCAGAATCAGAACTCAAGCTCAGAAAGCTTGATAGAAATCAGAAATTTCTAAAGAAGAATCTTGATTCAAAATCAGAAATTTCGATAAAATCAGAATCAAAGAACACGAACGCGTTGTTCTTGACTAACTCTTTATTGAACTCATCATCAGAAATCAGAAATTTCAGCAGTACTTGAACTCAGAAAGTTTAATAGAGTAACATTAAAATCTCTTGATCAGCAATTTTCTACTCATATCATGACTAGAAGCTCAGAATCAGCGAGCATTGCTTGCTATGATCTTCAAAATGCTAGAAGAGAATCACTTTTATCACAGAATTGAACAGCATCAGAAGAAGAAGACATGAATGTATCATCAAATACAGAAGAAAAGAACATGAACGTGTTGTTTTTTGATCACGAAATAATCAAGATCAGCATCAGCACTGAACTGAATGCTTGAATAAGCACTCATGAAGCAGATGACATCATTGTTTTTATCAAGTACATATGTTAACAGCACAACATTGAGATCAAGACTCACAATAACATGATTCAGATATTAGAAGATGTCAATGAGATAAACATCATATTGAAGATTATGCAAACGCGTCTGCAAAAAGAGAATAGAAACAAGAACGTGATTATACATCATTTAAAAGCTGCATCAAGTTGACAAAGCACTTCGATTTCTGAAGATTAATCTTCGAAGTCAATCAAGTTACTCAACTCATCTTTGTTCAAAGATTCATTGCAGAATGTAGATAATTGACTATCGCGAATGCAAAATAAGTTAAAGACAAACAAGAATCACTTTTCTATTGAAAAGTTGAAGATTGTTTACATTGAAAGTTGAGTCAGTGAAGCTGCAATCAAGCACATAGCATCACGAATGAGAAACACGTCTCTGAATCTCTTTCTAGAAGTTGAAGAAGTACTATCAATCATTAATAAGATGTACAATGATCTTAATCATCATCACACGACTTAACAATAGTACTTAAAGCTGTATTAAAACAAGATCTTCTTTCATGAATTTTGAATGAAATTTCAGAGATTTAGCGCAGAACTAGAATATAATAATGAGACTTTACTAAATAATCTTCAGCATAAGATCAGCTCAGATCTTCAGCGAGTAATGCTCAATGAATGAATCATGAATTTGAATGAGTTTGTTGACATCTGCATGCAAGTCGATGTTAAATTGACTGAATTGAACGCTTGATCAGTCATCAAAGCATTAATGATTCAAGCTGCTCGATCTGTTTCTAGCACATTGACTGTTTGACTTACGTCATCAGTTTCTTCGTGAAAGAAACTCAGAAGATTGAATCTCAGTTCTATTCAGAAAGAGTTGTTTAAGAAAGAACTTTGCTTCAAATGCAAGAAGTCAAAACATAAAGCATATGACTGTCTTGAAACGACTTAAGTGCATGAAATTATTGCGAATTCAAAAAACGATTTGTTCTCATCAAAGTAGTGACTGAAAGCAATATACTCATATTCTGTTTCATCAGCATGTCTGATGATTCTTTTGATTTCAAGTCGTTCATTATTGACGTCATCTTAAGTAGTCTAGAAAAGATATTCAGATTCTTTGCTCTGATAAATACTGAAGTCACTGACATGACTTTCATTGATAAATCTTTGATGTCAAAGCTATGTGAACGCTTTGATATTCAGTCAATATCGTTGTTGAAATCAAAGTTGATTTGATCATTTGATGAAATCTCTGATCAAAAGTCAATTACATATGCTCTGTATACATTGATCATGATACAAGAACACAAGAATGAAATGATGTTTCTATTGATAACTCATCTAGATCAGCATAAGATAATCATTGAAAATCTTTGATTGAAAAGAAATCAAATTTTGATAAATTCTGCAAACGATTGATTAATATCATCATTGAAGATTCAAACATCAAAATCTGTTGTTTCAAAAGCAAGCAGTCAATCAGCATTTCACAGATCTGAGTCAAGCGAAATCTGTGAAATGAAACGAAAAAACTTGAACTTAATTGTTACGTTGACTATCATTTTGAAGCGACTCACGAATCAGAAACTAGTGAATTAGTTCATTGAATTGTTATTCTTAGTGAAGTCAAGCACTCAAGTTGATCTCGATCAATCTTGACTCATTCAATCATCAGAGAAAGAAGAGCTCGTCAATATTGTCATGATTGAAGTCGTTGTGTATCAAACTCTAGTCAAGAATAAGAAGATCAAGATCTTCTTCTTGATCATTAGTAAAATTAACAAAGCGCTTAGCTCAGTTGAAGGTTTCATGAAACTAAATAAAGTGATCTCTGTCATGTCACTGAGTGAACTGAAGAAGAAGCTTTCAATAGTTTATCACGACTTTCTAGATGTTTTCGATAGAGAAAAGATAACGCAGTTGCTTTTGCATTGATCATATGATCACAAGATTGAATTAGAAGATGAGAATCAATCTTTTAGAAGTTGATTGTACTTCATGTCAAGCTACAAGTTGCAGAAGATCAAGAAGTATTTAGAAGAAAACTTGAAGAAGAAGTTTATTACACTCAGCAAAGCTTTCTTCGCTTCGTCAATACTATTTGTTGAAAAGAAAGATGATAGTCTTTGCTTTTGCATAAATTATTGAAAACTGAATGCTCTGATCAAAAGAAATCGTTATTCAATATTCTTGATAAACGAAGTACTCGCTCAAATTCAAGACAGTAAGTATCTGACTTAACTTAACATTATCATCATGTTCAATAAACTGCGCATGAGTTCAGAAAGCGAGAATTTAACTACTTTTGTTACTTTTTTCAATGTTTACAAGTATAAAGTAATGCTTTTTAAATTGATCAATGAACTCATGTTCTTTCAGCACTATATCAATGATGTATTGTTTGACTGTTTGCATAAGTTTTGTCAAACATACTTGAATAATATTCTCATCTATAGTAAGATCTTGAAAGAACATAGAACTCATGTGAAAGAAGTGCTAAACAAGCTTCGTGAAGTCAATCTGCAGATAAACATTGACAAGTATGAATTCAAGATTCAGAAAATCTCGTTTCTTAAACTACTGATATTCATCAATGATCTACGAATGAATTCTTGAAAAGTAGATGTGATTCGAAGCTGAAAAGTGCTGCGATTGTTGACTCATGTGCAGATCTTTATTGACTTCTGCAATTTCTATCGACGATTCATAAAGAACTTCTCAAAGATCATTTGACTCATGATAAAGCTGACTTGAAAAAATCATCTCTTTAAATGAACAGAGATTTGTCAGACAATCTTTAAAGAACTAAAGCAATAAATGATGACAGCTTTCATTCTGAAGCATTTCAACTTGATCAGAAAAGTTATTCTGAAAATGAACTTCTTGAACTATGTGAACGACGAAGTATTGTCTCAGTATGATGATGAAGACATTTTACATTCAGTGATCTTTTATAACAAGAACATGATTCTTGCAGAATGCAACTACGAGATCTATGACAAAGAACTGCTGATCATTATTCGCTGTTTGAAACATTAATGTCTTGAATTGAAATGTACAAATATTTCAATCAAGATCTTCATTAATCATCTGAATTTGAAGTACTTCATGATCATCAAAGAATTGATTCAACGACAAGTTAAATGAGCTGAGAAGTTATCTGAATATAACTTCAAGATCATATATCAGTCGGAAAAACAGAATCTGAAAGTTGACGTGCTGATCAAAATGTCAGACGTCAAGTCAGTTGAAGCAAATGATGATCAAAGGCTATATCAGCATCAAATGCTATTGTCAGAAGACAAATTTGAGCTGCAGTTAATAGAAGTTAATCAAGAAAATGATCAGAAAGCTGATCAAGATCTGACTTAGATTCAAAACAAGAATCGAACGCTAACGAAAATTCGGTCAAAAAGATGATTTCTATTCAGAATCAAATTATAGTCGAAAATTGAACGAATCAACTGTGCTTTAATATTTGAATAGTCATGAAACAGAACAGAAGAACTTGTCAAGATATTGATTTAGACAATTGCAAAGTACTTGATGAAGTACTCTGAAAAGATGATAGATTATGAATTCTTCAATCAATGATCATTCAATTAATAAGAGAAGTACATGATTTTTTGATCAGTGATTATTCTAACATGAATTGAACGTTGAACTTGCTGAGATGATCATATTGCTGATCGAAGATGAGAATGACAATCAAGCGCTACATTCAAAACTGTTACGTTTGTCGTAGATCAAAAGCATCGAGAGATCAAATCAATGAACTGCTGAAGTCATTACTCATACTTGAGCAGTAATGACAGAACATATCATTAGACTTCATTATTGATCTATCAGAAAGTGATGAAAACAACGCGATTCTGACAGTCATAGATTGATTGTTTAAGAAACGACACTATATATTGTGTTGATCAGATGACAAAGAAATCTTCGCAGAATAAACAGTTAAGCTGCTGTTGATATGAGTCTTCAAAACTCATGAACTATCAAGAACAATAGTATTCAATCGCGATTCTCAATTTATATTGATTGTCTGAAAGTCTTTATGTCTGAGACTCAACATCAAGATGAAACTATTTATTAATTATCATTTGCAAATTAATGATCAAATAAAAAGAACGAATCAGAATGTGAAATGATATCTACGAAGTTACTGCTCATATATGCAAGATGATTGATTCGTCTGATTATTTATGACTGAATTCATTGATAACAATGCTATTTTGTCATTAATTGAACAGTCAACGTTTTTTCTGAATAAGAACTTTCACTCTCACATGAGTTTTGATTCAAATTCAACTAAATATAAAATCACTTAAGCAAGAATTGAAGCAGATAAAGCAGAGAATATATTTGAACATATGAAACAATCACTAACGTTGATCAAACAAGCATTAGCAAAAGTCAGAATCATCATGAAGAAACAGATTAATAAGCATTGAAAGAAAATGATTTACAAGATAAATGACATGATGTTTCTAGATTCTAGAAACATTATGATTGTAAAATCATCAAAGAAACTAAATGATAAAATGCTAGAATCTTTCAAGATTCTGATTGAGATCAAACATGCATATCAACTGAAATTATCATCAATAATGAAAATTCATTCAAAGTTTGTCTTGAATCTGCTGCAACTGAATTCAAAGAACTTTCTGAAAGAACAATGAAATAAGTCATCTGATTTTATAATGATGAATGACGAAGATGAATGAGAAGTGAAGAATATATGAAATTCAGACACTACAGATGATGATTACAATATCATGTCAATTGAAAAGAATACAACGTCGATTTACATTGATACAACGTCAATGAAAATGAGTTCAAGAAGTGTCAAAAGATTGTAAATAACTTTCATGAATAATATTTGAATAAGTCAAGATAGAAATCAAAAGAAAGATTAATTGAACTGCAGTAATGAGAACATTATTAAATGAAGAGAAGAAATAATGTTACGAACGTGCACTTCAAGTTAGTTTAACATAGATTATGTTAGACTATCATAAACTAGTATAAAGCTGATGTTGACACGCTAGCGATTTAACGTGTCTTCATGAGTAAAACTCACGACATGTTTCATCTTTCTTCTTCTTTAGCTTTGAACTTCTAGTTAGAATACACTCATATGATTCGCTTTATGCAGACTCATAACAAATGTTAAGTAAAGAAAGTGAGTTCAAGCTTTTTCAATAAATCAGCGTGATCAATGAGTCACTACTTCTTCAAGCACATGTAATCTCAATTCTTAAACTTATCATTTAAAATCACTATTTTATCTGATATTTTTTCATCAATTACTCAATGACATTGTTAATGTAATGAAGATATTTCAGCATATTGACGTGATCAACGAGTCATCACTTCTTCAATCATTTACAATCACAACTCTTAAACTATGTATCTGAATTGTTTAATTATTAGTAGTATCTTTTCATCTTTTATTGACATTAAAATGTCATTAATCTTTCTCATAAATTAATTGTGACTGTTAGAAGAAATGTTGTTGCATGAGTGAAAACTCTGCATGATGACTTTTCTGATCACGTAACATTTTAACATCATTTAAACTGCGTTGAATTAAGATCTCTTGACTCTTTTGACTTTTATTCAAACACAGAATAAAATCAAAAGATTTGTAATTAACATCATGTATAAATGAATCTCATTGTCAACTTATGTAAATAATGTATAAACATTGTTTACATTTTAATTAAAAGATATGATTGAAATGATAAAGCATAAATAATTAATAAAGTATGAATAACAATTATTATTTTGTTTATTATTTTTTTAGTTTTCTCAATCTTCATCTTCTTTCAATTTAATGTTAAGATCATATTTAAATGATTCAATCAATGAAGTATGTAAATAATGATGCTTAATTCTTTAAAAATAAATATAATTAAACATTAAGAATATAAAAGAAGAATGATACAAGAACTTTTATTTATATAATATTTAAAGATTGCATTAAACATAAAGAAGACATGTTATGATACAGAAAAAATATTATGAAGTGAAGAAAATGTTAAGAAAGAAAAAAGATATTGAGTCATATTTAAGTCAAATCTGAACTAAATTTAAATTAAATCAAAACTTACTTTTTTTTGAATTCTTACTCAATTCAACACTCATTATGAATCTATGCGAGATTTTATATAATGTAGCGAGCGCTGCATTAGCGTAACATTCTTTTTATATCTACTATCGCTTTTTTCTGCGCTCTATACTGTAACTGTTTTCAATGCAAGAACTTTATGAGCTTGTTTCTTCTTTACTCTTTCTCTCTTTTATTTGATTCTTTAATGACATCACAGTTTGAAATTGATTTAATATGCTCATCAAAAGTATCATTCAAATAATCACTGTTATCACACTCATGATTTCTAGAAGCTTTCTTAAGTTCGTGATATTTTCTTTGCATTGCATCATCTTTCGTTCTATCTTTCATTTAAAACATGTTAGTAGAATGTGCTTAATTGACATTCAATCTCTGTCATACTTGCATGTCATCATAGTGATCTTGAGTATTCATCTTTTATGTAGAAATTGATTGAAGTCAATTTTTCTCATGCGTAGCTGCGTCAATAGTGCGCTGTGAGACTTCACATAATTTCTGTGTAGATGCAGATGTTGATGAGTCATCTCTGATGTCAGATATTGAAAATGAGCTGCATTGAATCTCTTTCTTCAGACTATTCTTCATGTTTATTTGATTTATTTCTGTATGAGCATCAGTCACATCATCATCTCAATGCATTGATGCTCGATCATCAATAGAGACAACTCATATGCATCATCAATTATCTTGTCTGCTGCTTCATTTTCAAGCATCTCTGTATATTTTGTCATTCAATGTAACTTCAGCGTGACTTCTTAAGATCAAATGTTTTCATGTGCAGTCTGAACTTGTCACAGACGTGTTTGATCTTTTGTTAATATCATGACTTTCACTGTTTTCAGAAAAATCTGACTATCACTGTATATCTTATATATCTTTTCAGAATGTTCTTGATTTGCTGTCGCTACATCTGCAAGATGTTTCATCTTCGTGACTAATTTTTTCAGCTCATCATGATGAGTGATAATTAAAGTCGATTCTCTCAGTCTTTTATCTAACTCTTAGTTCATTCTCATCATGATTGCTGTAACATCATCTCTGCTGTCGTTATTATTTAAGTAAACTTTTTGCTTCAATGTGAATATGTCAAGATTATGTTGTCTTATTAACATTTTCTTGTTTACAACTATAACTATCTTCGATGACTTTGATCAGAAAGTCACTGTGTAAAGATGATTTCAATTCATCTTCATTTGCTTAAGTGTTTCTTTCATTCACTTTCGCTTCAGCTGTAAAAATATCTTATGCAGCTTTGATTTTTGATTTTTTTTGAGTATCAAGTTGTTACAAATTCAATACATTATCATCTTAATAACTTCGTCTGATTTTTAAAAGTTCATGTTTATTATCGATCTTTGTATCAGCTTTCATAAGTAAATATTTATCAACATCATGTTTGTTTTCATCTGTAAAATCTCTGTTGATATCACATAATAAACATTAATGATTTATTGCAATGCTCTTTCTTGCACTGATCTTAGCTTAACATTCAGACTCTTTCAATGATTTTTCACTCTTTGTGATGTATATCATATGATGACTTCATGACTAAGCAGAAAACGCGTCATTGCAAAGTATGTTTACTTACTTGTTATCATTGATGAGTTTCAAGTAGACTTGATGATTGTCTGTATGATCTTTTGTTTAATCACTAGTTTTGCTTCAACATAATGCATGTAAGTCGCTTATTTCAGCTTGAAGTTCAATTGAACTTTCAAGACTCTGATATTTGATTTTGAGTTAATTTGATGTCTTGTCAGCTTTACATCAACTTTCATGTTGAATCATTTAGAAGTTCTTGTAAAGTGAATCAACTTATGCTTTGTCATCAAGAATTTGATGTCATGTGTTTTTGATCACTGTTCACATCTATCATAGATTTCATTAAAAACTCTGCAGTTGCGTTTTATAAATTCTTCATATATCAAGATATTGATGTCATTCATGAAGTTTATAAAGTTAGTTTTCAGCTTAATGTTGTTACATGCTTCTAACAAGTTTGCATTGTAGAACAGATATAATATTAATGATAGCAAAGAATCTTGTGATATGTTAACATTCACGCTGTGTTTCATTATTATGTAATCATCAATTATGATCATGATGCGTTGATCTTTCAGAAAGTTCTTCACAAACTTGAGAAGCAGTCTAGAAACTTTTCTCTTCTTCATGTCATGTAAGAGTTTGCTGTGCATCACATTGTTAAATGCATTCTTCTCATTCAGACTCAGCAGTGAGACTACTCTTCTTCTCATGTTACTTCACATAATGTATATCTTTTCTATAATTAGTTGCAGAGTCATATCTGTTGATCTGTGCTTGCAAACTCTCATTTGAATGTTCAATATTAAGTTGCAAGCTTCTACAATATTTCACAAACATTTGAATACAATGAACTTCAATATTTTGCTCAATGTGTTAAGTAGTACAATTAATTTATATATCTTTGCATTGAAGTAATCTTTCTTGTTTGACTTTCACATCATTATTATGATTGTGCTTTTGAACTAAGTTGACTGTATTCTCTTCTATAAACATCTTTCAAAGAGAAAGTATATTTATTCTGATGTGTCATTAATGAGTTTGCACATTATTCTATTTATGTATTTCATATGTTTCAACATCTTGTCAGATGTCGCTTTGTAAATGACTCTTTTAATTTCATGATGTATCAATGAAACATCATTTTCAATTGAGAATGAATATTCAAAGTTTATTGTGTTCAGCATGAAAATCTTTGAAGATGATGAAAAGTAAGTCTAAAACATCATCTTCACTTTATTCTGCATTGTTATGATGATGTCAGAGCATTCTGACTTCATCAGTGAGAAAATTGTCGCTTAAGTGAGTGTGTTTGTGATTGCATTTCTTACTCATTTCATGATTCAAAACAGTTCTCTTGAGAATTGCTTGACATTCTGCATGATTTCTCAATATTCACTGCGCTTCTGCTTTCTGATAATCTTGCTCTTTTTATCACATGCTTGAATGTACTCTACTCAGTCATTGATGATTCAATAACTTCTTCTCATTCATTGCACACTCTTGATGATTTCTGTACACTTTTTCGTTCATTCTGCTTTGATCATTTCATGTGATCTTGCTCAAAGAGTGAAAATCTCAATGATCTTTCTCAGTGCATTCAACAATTGCTTCATATATTTATTTATACATTAATGCTTCATCTTTTAATTCAACAGTGATTCTGACATCTGTTCTCTCAAAGTATTGATGAATTTCTCTTCATTCATTGTTTTTCAGTTGCAACGTAATCTTCGCGCTGACTTTTTGCAGACTCTAAGATTTATTACTATCTGTATCAACAGATGATCTGAAAAGTTTTTCATTTCTTCATTGATTTTGCATTGTATCAATCTATTTATGATGTTTTCTGTCGTAAAGACTAAATTTATTGTTATTTGAAATTCTTGATAATTTCTCGTAATTGTGTCTCAAGATAATGCTAGCGATGCATTAATGTTTGTGATCATTTCAATTAACTCATTCAACAATAAACGTTGTCTTGAGTAAAATAATTCTTTTCATGTGAAGTAATGCAGATTGAAGTCTTTTACAAGAATGCTTTCTTTTGACATGTGCAACGTCTTTTTAATGTCTGAACGATTTTCTTTTTCATGAATAATCTCATAATTTCTGAATGATGAATTGTATGCTTCATGAATGTGTATAACTTTCTGAATCATCTGTGCATCATTTATTAATGTTTATAACGTAATTGTGTTTACGTCTTTGAAGTGTCATGTTGAATATCAAATGTTGCTGTCGATTCTTTTATTTATGTAGAAACAGATTTTATCTTCATTATTCTTCAGCATGAAGTTGATAGTTGCTGAGCAGTATGCTCTGAAAATGTCATTAAATCATCAGAATTCTTGAAGAATCAGAATGTCATAGTTTTTTATCTTTTTCTCATGTAATAATGCTATCATCATCTTGTTTCTGAACTTGTGAACGTTGTACTGTAGTATTTGAAGCTTCTTTTGCTGAAACATTAAAGTTTACATTTCAGATTGTTTAATATTCTTTTGAGTATTTGCAAAGTGCTTACTTCATCTGTAAGATTCTCAACAGAAGATGACATTGATAATAATGTAACTGACATTGATTTTGATTCATTTGATCTTGACTTCTTGATCAAGTGATTCAGTATAGTGTTTTCTGATGTGATGACTGCACTGAGCAGATGACTTTTATTCATTGAGTGTCTCTGCTTTCTCTTCAAGTCATTGTTCATCAATGATTTTAAATTGATAAATGTTTCTGTGAATGTTTTTAACGTTGCTGCTTTGAGTTCTTTCTGTCTTCATACAGCATGATATAAAAATCTGTGCTTTGTGATTCTTTTTATTCTTTTTTTTTCAGCTTGTTGTTTATGACATTGAGAATCAAAGATTCTGTATGTATTTTAACATGCTTCACATTTTCATATGTTTTAAGTCTGTTTGTGAAAACAGTGCTTTAAGTGATGATTCAGCATGCAGTAAATGCATTTCTGCTTGTTTTTGCATTTATACATCTTGTGATCATATTCTTGATACTTTAGACATTGATGCACTTTGCAGCTTGAGTCGTAGAACTGTGTGATCTTTATGTTGATCTCATGACATACTTTCTCATTGATCAGCTTGTTCATCATCTCAACACTGACTATGCATATCATCAGCGAGACATATCTCTTCTGCTTACTTTTCTTTATGAGTCACTCAATCTTCTTAATCATCATCTTTGAATGTATATCTTTGTTGATCTTGATGAGCATTCTCATCTCTTTCTTCTCTATGTTCTTAAACATTTCTTCAATTTTAATCTCATGTACTACTACTTCAAAATTGATTTCATGCAAACATATGTTCAACAATATCTTTTTGATTCAAAAATCATTTTTCTTCAATGTTCTTTTGCTGCTCTTCATCTTAATTTAAAATATCAGCAGTCTTAATTATTTTTTCATCATCTTTATGTTCTTGTGCATTAATAGCATTTCGTCGACGTCAATTTCTCTCACTCATCTCACTATGTTCTTCATTGTTATCATCATGATTCTCTTTATTTCTTCTTTCTTTTTGATGAAAATCTTTACTTCAAATTTCTTACAATGATTTTGCACTGACAATGATATGTTAACATTGAACACTAGATGACTCTTAAATGATGTCGTTGACTTCATGCTCATTCTCTTCATTCAGCTGTCAACGTGTTTTCTCTTCTTCATGAACTCTTTTTCAAGTCTGCTCATTATCTTTTTCAATCTCTTCAGCTGATTCTTCATGTGCTGATTAACAGTTAATGCAGCAACGTGTTGACACGTCAGCTTTTTTATCATCTTTGTCAAACTTCTCATCTTTTCTCAGAGCATTAACTCATTGTTTTTGTCATGATTCTAGTCTTGTCAGACTCAGTCTTCTAGTCTTGTCAGATTTATTCTCGCTTCGTCATCTTGACTGATCTTTATTGAGTCTAGCGTCGACTGAGAAACACACATATGTAGCCAGCTTCTTTTCTGTAGCTATCTTTCTTTCTTAGCATTTATCTTCTAGTTAAATGACATTCATATGACTCGCTCTATGCTGATCTCTAACATTAGATAAATGCTCATCATTTACTACTCTGCTATTGATGAATAGACGATACGAAACAATCTATTCAGTAAGGAAAATTTGCAAGAGATTTTTCAAATTTGCATCATCATCATTTTAGACCGCAAGAAATTCTTCGATTAAAGCACTCAATTATTACCTGAAATTCACAAGAGATTCTTTGAATTTTCACTCATCAAAAAACATCTACTCTTATCTTAACAACTTCTATCTTCTCTCATCATGATATGCAACGTTGAGTCAGTTGAGTTTTGAACAACTCATCTGTTTAGAAGCACTGTCAATAGAAGAGTTTTACTTCTACTCATTGATGCTTCAGTCGAAGCTGAGAAAGCTGACATTTCATGAAACATAAACATTGAAGAACAACTGTTTCATTGAGTCAGCAATCAATTTAACGAAGTCATTAATATGCTGAACAAGCTTCGAAGTCAGCGAGACTTGATTCTACAACTCAATGAACACTGACTTCTCATACAAGATGATCACAAAAAGAGAGTGAAACAACTAGAAGTCGCTTTTGATAAAAACAATGAGCTAGAGAAAAAGATCAATCAGTTACAAGGCGAGCGATTGAACTTCAGAGCGAAACAACGTCAAGCTGATTGATCTATGTCTCGTCAAGATACTCAGTCAGCTGAGCAACAAGTCAATCAGAAAGAAGCTCACTCTCAACGAGAATCTTCTACTCTATCTGATAACGAAAACAATCATCATACGTTCATCAAGCTTTCGAATTCACTCATCTTCATTGAAACAGATGACTCTATCTGAAAGACATGAAACATCAAAATAACTGACAAGCTCGATGTCAACGTGAATCATTATTCTACTGAAAAGATTCGTATTGTTTATGTGATTTTCAGACTAGAAGACGATGCTGATCAGCAAATCTATGCAAAGCGTCGTGTTGATGCTCTTTCATTCTATCAATCACTATCAGAGTTACTGAAACATCTGAAAGAAATTTACGAAGATCAGAATTTGATTCGAAAGTGTCGTTGCAAATACGTCGCTCTGAAGCAGCTCAACAAGCTCTTCAGCTCTTTCTATTCAGAATTCACTAGAATATTCAGCTTTCTGAACTACGACAATATCACTCTGATGAACAACATTCAGAATAAAATCAACAATCATCTTCAGAACGTGTTGTCAGTTTGTCTCATAGAGTTTAGCTCGCTTGATAAGCTCAAGATCTTTCTTCAAGATGTGAATAATAAACAACAAGTCAATTATCAGCTACGTGACGAGCAATGAACAGTCAAATCGATAGCAGCTTCGAAAAAACGTTTTGTTTCTTCGTTGACATCAGCTTCAGCTTCAACTACTAGCTATGTTTGACTCGCTACTTTTTTCACTCTTGAATCTGAATGATTAAGAATGTCAATCATCTGCTTCAACTGCAAAGTATCGAATCATCTTTCAAAGAACTGCTCTCAGCTGAAGACTAGTACTTCGACATCTCATGCATTCATTTCTCGTCTCAATGAGATTGTCATGCCGAAAGAAGAGAAGGAATTATTTACAGAGAAATTGAAGAATGAGACAAAAAACTAGTGACTTTCATCAAAGACGTGATGAAAGATGTGTTAATTTCTTCAACAATGAGCAGCTCAAATGATTTCTTTGCTTCAAAATCTTTGACTATTGAATGTGTACTATCTAGCAATGAAATTAGTTACTCATTAAAGTCATTGATTGACACTGAAGCAGCTGACTATTTGTTCATTGATGAATTAATCGCGCAGAATGTTTATGATCATTTGCAAATCGAATCTTTATCTTTAATCAAGCTCAAATCAATAAGGGAATTCGATGATCATTATGCAAAAAAGCTCATTATTCATGCAATTTATTCAAATCTAACTGTTCAAGATCATATGAAACGTTTCATCTTTATGCTGATCATTCGATTAGATCAACATCAGATGATTCTCAAAAAAACATGAATGAACAAGATCGAGATGACTATTGATATGAGAGATGATCTTCTTCACTTTTCTAGTTTCGAAGCTCATATTAAAGCTTCTATCAAAGCTCATTCAACTGTTCTTTCGAGCAAGAAAATCGCGATAGAACAGAAGAGTTCGACCTCTATTCAAATACTAAAGAGATCTATCTCTTCTGTTGTCACTCGACTCAGCGAGAAGTCATCTTCATTCAGTAAAATCATGAAATCATCTAATTCAGTCAACTTCGCTTCGTCTTTCAATTCAATGAACATAGCAATGATAAAGACTGCAGCATATAGATCACTAGTCAAACGGTCAAATGTGACTACTTTCGCGATCATCATCACGAAAATCGATCGACTTCTAAAAACAGCTAGAAATAAACTTGAAGATGTAAATCTACAAGAGCTTTCACACGAAGAAATCTTGAAAGAAGTCAAAGCTAAGCTTTCTTCAAAATATCATGACTATCTAGACGTGTTTGATCGAGCGATGACTGATCAACTACTCTCTCATCGTCTTTACGATCATAAAATTGAGTTGATTGACGAGAAAACATTTTCTCGAAGTCATCTCTATCATATGTCTGACTACAAGCTTCAAAAGATGAAGAATTACCTAATCGAGCATCTGAATAAAGACTTCATATCTTCTAGCTCAGCTTCATACGCTTCGCTCATACTATTCGTCGAAAAGAAAGACGATAGCTTGCGTTTCTGTATAGACTACAGAAAGCTCAATGCTTTGATCAAACGAGATTGCTACCTCTTATCGCTAATAGACGAAACTCTCGCTCGTATTTAAGATAGCAAGTACCTGACTCGATTGAACATCATTGTCGTCTTCAACAAACTGCGTATGCATTCAAGCAGCGAAGATTTGACTATCTTTATCACCTCTTTTGATTTCTACAAATATCACGTGATGTCTTTCGAATTAATCAACGACTCGACTTTCTATCAACACTATATGAACGACGTGCTATTTGACTATCTTCATCAGTTTTGTCAAATCTATCTAGATGACATTATCATTTACAGCAAAACACTGAAGAAACATAAGCGACACGTACGATTAGTTCTACATAGACTACGAGAGACTGATCTTCAGGTGAATATAAAGAAATGCAAGTTTCATGTTTAGAAAATCTTTTTTCTGAGACTACTGCTATTCATTGAAGAACTAAAGATGAACTTCAGAAAAGTACAAGCAGTAGTTGAATGATCTACTTCTACAAACCTCACTCAGATGCAGTTCTTCGTCGACTTCTGCAATTTCTATCGACGCTTTATAAAGAACTTTTCGAAGATTGTTCATTCTCTGATTCAACTAACTCAAAAAGAGATGATATTTGAATGAAATCAAGCTTGTCAAACGATCTTTGATCATATGAAGAAACGAATGACTGAAGTCTCTATTCTTCGTCATTTTGATCAGAATAGAAAGACTATTCTTGAAACAGACTCATTCAACTACGTCAACAATGACATACTTTCTCAGTATGACGACGAAGAAACATTGCATTCGATGATTTACTACAGCAAGAATCTGAGTCTTGCTGAGTGCAATTACAAGATCTATGACAAGAAACTACTAGCAATCATTCGTGTCTTCAAGCATTGACGATCTGAGCTGAAATTGACTGAGCTACTCATCAAGATGTTTACTGATCATCAAGCTTTAACGTCATTAATGAAAGATAAAAGATTAAGTAGACGTTAAATGCGCTGAGTACAAAAGCTCGTTGACTTCAACTTTAAAATCATGTATCGCTCAGGCAAGCAAAACATCAAAGTCAATGCATTGACTCATCGAGTCAATTCAGTTTCTAGAAGTCTCGAGAATGAACGATGTCGCTATCAGCGAACTACAATTCTCACGTTGAATTGAATGAAAATTGCTGATCTAGAAGAGAAAGAGAACGATGAACCAATTTATCGATTGATTTTAGAAGTTAACAGAATCAACGAGAAATGTATTCTACTTCATGAAGTCGTATTAAAAGATGAAGCTCAATACAAAGATATTAAATTAAGAAATTGTCGAGTTCAGAACGAAATACTATATTGAAGTGATCTTTTATGAGTTTTCTTTGATGAGCATCTTCAAATGAAGCTAATTCAAGAAGTTCACAATCAACCTTCTATTGATCATTTCGAAATTCTCAGAACGATGAAGGTCATAAGAAGATACTACTATTGATCTTCAATGCAAAAGACAATAGATCAATATATTTGAAACTGCTACATTTGTCAACGATCAAAGACTTCTTGAAATAAATTCAATGAACTACTACATTCTCTACTCATACTTGAACAGTAATGAAAGAACATAGTCATGAATTTTATCATTGACTTACCTTTTTCGAAAGGCAAAAACATCATACTAACAGTGATATGTAGATTGACAAAGAAACGACATTATATTTCTTGCTTCACTGATGACGAGAAAATCACAGCAGAAAAAACAGCTGAGCTAATGCTTCAGTGAATATATTGAATACATGATTTACTCGATTTCATTGTTTCGAATCAAGACTCTCAATTTACCTTCATTTTATGAAAGTCGCTTTGCAAAAGACTAGGCATTAATCTTTGACTCTTCACAGTCTATCGTTCTCAGATCGATGATCAAAGTGAATGAGTCAATCAGAACGTTGAAAGATATCTTCGATTCTTCTGTTCATACATGCAGAATGACTGAGCTAAGTTACTACTCATGATCAAGTTCATCGACAATAATGCTCTGTTCTCAGTCATCTTCTCGATCTCTTTCTTTCTAAACAAAGACTTTCATTCTTGTATGAGCTTTGAACTCAATGTCATTGAATATGAAAGTTCTCATGAACGCTTGCAGACGACTAAAGTCGAGAATATATCTGAACATATGAACAAAACACTGAAGTTTGCTCGCGAGTCGCTAGTCAAAACACAAGAACAAATGATGAAACAAGTCAATAAGCATAGAAAAGAAGTTGATTATGAGGTCGAATCAAAGATGTTTCTGAATGAAAGAAACATCGTTACAGCAAGATCTTTCAAGAAGCTAGATGACAAAATGCTCAATTCTTTCACCAATCTAGATCTCATCGACTCTTTATATAAACTGAAATTATCAGAGTCTATGCGTGTTCATGATGTATTTCATTCTGACCTGCTTTGCCCTGCCGTCGACGATCTCTTGCCTGGTCAAAAGAATGAACTCTCAGGTTCAATAGTGATAAACGACGAAAACGAGTGAAAAATCAATGATATATTGAATTTTCGTCGATATCAAAGACGACTTCAGTATAAAGTCAAATGAAATGACTATGACAATGATCTCAATTGATACAACGCTGATGACGACAAATTTATGAACGCTCAGAAGATCGTTGATGATTTTCATATTCAATACTCGAACAAATCGCGCTAATTGACAATTCAACCAATCACGATTTAACAGATCTGAGTCTGTGAAATCATGATTGAACAATCAATCAAGCCGAGCAGAAAATACATTCATGCGAACATGAATCGTCGAAGAAAGAAAGTAATGTCACGATTCTAGCCTTGTCAGACTCAGTCTTCTAGTCTTGTCAGATTTATTCTCGCTTCGTCATCTTGACTAGTCTCTATTGAGTCTAGCGTCGGCTGAGAAACATACATATGTAGTCAGCTTCTTTTCTGTAGCTACCTTTCTTTCTTAGCATTTATCTTCTAGTTAAATGACACTCATATGACTCACTCTATGCTGATTTCTAACAGTTTTTACATTCATTGAGTTCATAAAGTACTTGCAGCTTATGTAATTTCTTCTGTATATCTTTCATCTTGACTGAATTCTTCTGCAAGATAGCAATAATCATCTTTTGTTCACTCATCAACATCACATCAATGATGCTTCTCATCTGCTTTTGATGATCAGAATGAAGCGTAAGCATCATGTTGATGATGTGCTCTGTTTTTAAATAGTTTAAGTAATTTGTTTTTGTAAGTTTTTCAATCAAGAAGCATCATTAAACATAAGCAAGTTAATAATTCTTTATGTGACATTCGATCAAAAACTTACTTTAATTAATACATAATTAATGTAATGATTAAGTTTACTAAGAATCTTCTTTTAAAAAAAACAATCACAATGCGCGCAAAGCAAATTTTTGAAAAGAGCAATACAATCAAAGCAGAACGAATCTAGAAGATGAATAAATGACGATGAATTGCATGAACTGCAGCAATGCTGATTCAGAGATGATTGCAAACGACGTTGATTCATTACGAAGAAACAGCAACGTGAAGTCGAAAAGCTTACGCAACAACAAGAAACATGTTGTTAACATTATTGATCTTCTAATACAGACATCAACGTTAGAGAAAGAGAAGAGCAAAGATCATTCATGAAAAGAAGTAGCAGTGAAGCTAATGCAACATCTTTGAAACAATTCAGAGAGAAAAAACAACAAGAATCAGAACGCATTCAATGCGAAGAATGTACAGAAACTGAAGACATCTGTACAACTGCTTAGCAAGCAGCTACAAACATAAGATAACATGCAAACATAAGATAGCACACACTTCTCATCAAAAATCACGTCATGAACGAACGTGATAAAAGAAGAAGTAACAATGAAAGAGCAACACTTCAGAGACGAATTGTCATCGCTTCGCAAGAGATGAGAAGTCATGATGAAGATAGCAGAAAGAAAGAAAATAGAGAAGATACAAAAGAAATCTATTGAACAGATTCTTCAAGAAATCACAAATGTGTCAACAGCTCAAAGAAATTTAATCATGTCTTTTTAAAAGCTTGAAAGCAAAGACATTACACTTCACGCAGTGAGTTCAGAGACTTGAGCAAACCTGGAAAAATCTCAGACATGAGCAAAAGAAATCGCGAACTCGACGCGTATAATGCATCGAATCTTCGCTGTGCTAGCACATGAGATACACATCACAATAGACACAAGCAATCAGAAAGTGATCATTAAAAGACTGGTAAAAGACAACGCAAGACTTCATGAGAATCTAAAGATTCTAAGAATAGTCTGACTCAAGAAAGTAGTTGAAAGTGAAAAGATTCACTCATCGCTCATCGTAGAAATTGCAATCAAAGCAATGATGAATCAACTAATGAACGAGAGCATGCTAAACTCATATCAAGAATGCTCATGCAAGCTGTTTGAAAAAAACTGTTGCATCACTCAGTGCTACAGATGCTTCAAATTTGATCATATGATCAGATTCTGCAAGAAGAAACAACGCTGCGCTAAATGCACAGACAAACATCACATCAAAGAGTGCGTGATGTCTTTGAATAAAAGACGTTGCATCAACTGCAACGAAGATCACAAACTTTGAAGATGCATCTGTCTCAAATGACAACAACAGATGAAACAGACATCAGAAATTTACAGAAACAGATCAGTCAGATATTTGAAAGCGTCGAAATACAATCACGCACTTTTCTCGCTGTTTCTAAACTCTCTAAGTTCAATGAATTTGTTGAGCTCAACTGACTTCGTAGATTCAACGAACTCTTTGAGCTCAACAAGCATCATGTTGAAAACACGCAATCGAGATGTTGAATCAACATGACAGATGATAGAAGTCAAGAAGAGACGAGTCAATCTCTTTTCATGCGTGACTAGCGACTCAGATGAGACAACATCTGAGCAGACTCAGAAACGCTCAATCAGAAAGTGCAAAAGATTCTCAGTGATTGAAAGCATACAAAGAGTCTTCTCAACGCAGAGTCAACAACAGCTACAAATAACTTTATGATAAAACAATTCTTTCTACAAATTCTACAGTACAACATCAGAAAATCATTGAAGATTCAAGAATCATTCTTGATCAACAAAGAAGTTCGCAAATTCAACATAATAATCATACAGAAGCAAGAACGCAACATCAATGACTTATAATCATTTAGCTCAGCTCACAACTTCTTTCACCTAGTGAAAAACTCGTCATTTCAGTTAAGAACATGCATATATGTTAACAAATGCTTAAGATTCAATCAGTGAACAGTAGAGACAGCTGAGTCAGACATCTGCTCAATCAGAATATTAACTTGCAACACAGATGACAAAACGCAGACGTTAAGACTTCTAAATGTCTACAACTCAAGCTCACTATTCATTATATTTACAGAGAAACTCTCAACTATTTCTCGCTTGAATGAACTACTCAAGAATGACTGCAAACAACTAGTCGTAGAAGACTTCAATCTACATCATTCACACTGAGAAAGATAAAGATGTTTCACTCAACATACAATGATTGATACTCTACTAAACGTCATTACAAATACAAGACTGAGACTACTGCTGAAATCAGACACAATTACTTGCAAGACTCACAATCAGTTTATGATGATAAATTTAGTCTTTAGCAGCGAGAAAATACAGTCTATGACATGCAAATGCAAAGTACGAATCAATTTACATCAGAAATCAGATCATCTTTCAATTGTCACAGAGCTAAATTTACAAACAATCTCAGTGCAGTCTTCAACTCGTTGACTCTGAAAAAAAATAAACACAGAAGCACTGAGTGCTTATCTGCAAATATATCTTTTGTCAAATCATTCTTTGAACAGCAGAGCTGAAATGAATGACAGAGTGACAGAAATCATCAAAATACTACAAGAGATCATTGAGAAGTTTACTCTTTGAGCAAAATCATTAAATTGAGCAAGAAACTTCTGAAATCAAAGCTGCTTCAAAGTAGTAACAAAATCAAAACGACTGCAAATCATATGAAAAACGCAAGATACATTAGAAACATGAAATGAATATCTGAAACATAATGATCACAAAAACAAAATCATCAGACAAACAAAATGCACACACTTCAGATCACAGATGCATGAGCTAAGTGACGCATTGAAATTGATATGATGTTTTGCAAAATGAGCTAGAATCAAAAGTCAACTATCTAAAAAGCTTTCTCAGTTTTCATCATTGAAATGAAATGATACTAATTACATGACAACAACGTTTGAAGAAAAAATCGAGATGCTGCAAGGAAAATTCTTTCCTTCACTTTCACAAGCAAACATTAATGACATTTCAGATTCATTCATATTTTTGACAGTATCATCAAATTCATGCATTTCAGAGAACAAGATGAAGTGAGCAATCAGATGAGTAAAAGCGAACAAAGCGTCAGACGTCTTTGAAATTTCAAACAAAGCACTTCAAGCAGATTTCACAGAACTGATCTCAGTGCTGACGAGTCTATTTAACGCATGCGTGATACACAAATATCATTCGAAGCAGTTCAAAAAGATTCAAACAATAGTGCTATGCAAATCAAAGAAAAGCGACTACATTGACTTGAAGACATATTGACTCATTGCTTTGCTTGATATCATGAGCAAAGCTTCTAAGTCAATTATGATCAAAAGACTGAGTGACATAACTGAGACTCATCACATGCTTTCAAATGCTCAAATGAGAGTGAGATGCAAGTAATTTGTGATCTTGACGTTAAATCTACTAATAAATCAAGTTCACATTGTGTGAGATTGCAAGATTAAGTACATGATCTTCATGCTAAGTCTAAATGTCATTGAAGTGTTTGATCAAGTCTTGCACATCAGACTGCTGCATATGCTAAAAATGAGAAGAACATTGAGCTACATAGTTGAATGAGCATGCAGCTTTCTAGAAAACAGAGAGACATTGCTGATATTTGATGAGCAAACGAGCATTATGCGTGAGATAAATGCAGACATATCTCAAGAGTTCTTCATTTCATCAATTTTCTTTCTATTTTTCAACATAAGTCTAATTGAAAAATGCGAAGCACTGAAAATCAAAATTGAAGTGCTCAACTTCATAAATGACATCAACATTCTAGCATATGACAGATTCATTGAAGAAATCTGCAAAATACTGAGCAAGATACATAACATCTGTGTGAAGTGAGCTTGAATTCATGATGCAACATTTGCACTCGAAAAATACAAACTCACACATTTCACTAGAAAATTGAGAAAATTCAACATGACGACTAGCATACAAATAAAAAGCTCAGTGATTAAGTCAAAGTTAAATGTGCAAGTTCTAGAGATTCAACTGAACATGAAACTGCAATGAGACGTGCATCTTTGATAGATAGAAGCGAGTCACGTCACAAGAATGCTTGCGCTTAGTCATTTAGAAGTCTTCACATGAAAAGCAATCTTCACGAAAGCAAAACAAATGTACTCAGCTGTAGTGAAATCAGAAATTGCATTCGAAGCATTAGTTTAACATCAGCGCGAAAAAGAGAAAAAACTGTCAGACAAGAAATGCAGACTAGAAACTCTGCAGAATCAGATTCTACGTCACGTTGTAAAAGCATTTAAAAGAGTAAGCATCGAAATGTACATAAGTTTACTGCATGTTCATTTGAACATGCTGCAGAATAAAGTCATATTACGCAGTCAAGTTGACAACAGAACGCAAGAGACTAAATGAGCATGCAAACTCATATGCGCTCAACTGATGAAAATTAATCATCTCATCTCTCGCTTCTTTGTCATCAAGAAAATAGTGCTTTTGAACACAGTTATTCAAGAAGATACAAGAATGCAGTCTAGATGCAGATGATTCAATCTCTCTACGACAATCTCAATAAGTAATAACATTGCAATAGCATTATATCACAAAGATCAATGAGAGCAACGATGAGAAAAATACAAGAAATGCATTGCAGACATCAATGCAATCTCAGCATAAAAATCTTATTTATTCAACAAGATGATAAAGATGCATGATGATCTTCAGAAGATTGAAAGCATTCTTGCAATTCACATCAGAATCAAATGCATAGATCTTAACATTTATTTGCACTCAAGAAACATTTTGAACATGAATAGTTCATGATGCAACTGCGAACAAAGTCATCAAACAGCGAAGCATGTACTCATGCATTGCTTGAACTGAACGCATCTGCGATCAAGAATGCTACGTGACATTGACTTCTCAAACTATTAAATAATCATTGCAATCACGAAAGATCTCAGAGCAGCAGTGAGAATGATGATGAAAACGAAGTTTCTGAAGCAATTTAAAGTGACTAGAACACTCATTCTCTAACGTGCAATCAACATGAACAAATTTGATACATAGTCTTAATCTTGTTGTTTCGACTGCATGAAGCAGTTGTATAAATAACGAGTGATTTTCTATCTCAGAAAGTTTTGTTCACTCGACATACATAGCATAAAATCTCTCATGAGTCGATCTAATCAATGTCACAAAAGTGTATGAATTTATTATTATTATTATTAAGTTTACTAAATAAATAAATGAGTTTTATAAAAGTGATATGACAATGTAATATTCTAAGCAGATACAGAATGAATATATTTTATGATAAAGTTAATTATTAAGAAGTTCTTGATAACTCAAGAAAATTGATTGACTATAGAAAGTTTGTCAAGCATTGTCAAGTTAAGCACAATATAACTCATGATATATTAAGTTGAAAATATGATGTAATTTAAATGATATCTTGACAGAGTTATAAAATTTCAGAGTTAACTTAAATCTGATTTAAAATGAGTCTTGTGATATTTCTGTGTTTATTTTCTTTGATTTCTAATGTTCATCATCAAATGCTAAGTCAATAATTTGATTTTGTAAGAAACATTTTACTCAATTGATTAAATTGATCAATATCTTCAATTTAATCAATATTTTGATCAGTTATTTCAACGCAACATGATCAAAAACTTCTTTGACATCTAGAAGTAAATAAATAAGCGTGTTTTCTCAACTTTTTGTCATTTACGCATCATGTACTAAATTTAGTACTGCATTTATAGTTGATCTTTGTTTTCTGTCTCTCATTTGATCAAAATTCAGCAGCTTATCATTAATTTCAGCTGTGTAAGACAGTTGTACTGCTATTATTTTTTCTGCTACTTTGTTTAAACAGTTTAGCAGCGTAATAATTCTGTATGTCTTTGAAATTGAATAATTCAACTTGTCTGATTTTTTCGGAATAATTCTCGTGTCTTCACGTCATATTTTCAAATGATAGTCATTTTTAATCAAATCTGAGTACACTAAATTGAAGATTTTCAATATGCTTTTGTACATTCACTGTATGATTGCAAATGACATTTCGTCTGATTCAAATGCTTTTCTGAGTGCTGAGAAGTTAATAGCGTGCTTGATTTTTCCTTCAATAACTCTTGATCACTGTATACTTTCATTTAATAGTAATTCTTCATTGATTTAAATTTTCGAAAATGATGAGTACAGTGCTTTCAGAAATGTCTTGCACTTTTCATTGAATTTAATTTTCAATTCTTTTTGCAAGTTTTGTATTTTTTTTTTAATTCTTACTCGATTCAACACTCATTATGAGTCTATGCGAAAGTTATATATTTGCAATCATATATTTGCGATTAATATGATCTTCGTTTGTATCTTCTTTCTTGTGATAATATTCGTATACTGTAAAATTCATCAGCTGCTTAAACTTTTGTATAAATTAAACAATTTGTGCTTTTTCTTGCAGATATCATATGATATTCTGATGAAACAATCTTCTAAAGAAATCGAAGTTTTCTTTTATAGATCGTCGTCATATTAGAAGTGTCTCAGAATGAGTTTCAAGAGATATGCATCTTCTTTGTAGATCGTAGTCATATCAAAACTCATTCTCGATCTCTAATCATTCATAAAGTCATCTTGCGTCTCGACTCTTATAAGGCGTGAAAGTCATCATATGTTTCAACTTTCATAAGATTTCTTGTAGAGTCACTGTACATCTCGACTCTCATGAAGCATTCTTGTAGAATCATCATGCGTTGCGACTCTTGTAAAACGTAGAGTATTTCTAGCTCTTCTTGCGATCTCTTGCACGCTGTCACTTCGTATATTCTAGTGACGTTCATTGCGTCGTTGTTGCTTCTTCGCACGTCTCAAGTCGTGTGAAGAGAAGAGTGTAAAGAGTTTGAGCATGCAATTGCAGTCTGAGTACGTCAGTTCGTTATGTCGATTGCATTCATCTCTTTCACGTTAGCGATTGCAGCTAGAAATAGTGGTTTGAGCGATTGAGATGTTGTTGCGTTGATGTTGTTCTGATCGCATCGTACGATGATGACTTTGCGACGACAGCGATCTTGAGAATAAAGAGTAAAGAACATTAAACTTCACTGAATACTGCAGACAGCATTAATGAGTTCGTAGTCAACATCATGTACAGATAGTTCTTGTCATTGATTTGCAAGTTTTGTATTGAAAGTAACTTTTCAATTAAATGTGATTTAGTAAACTTGTATATTTGAAACACTTTTTTTTCTTCAATGTTGTTTAAAAAATTGATTCAGAATTGATTTTTGATCAGCTTTATTGCGATCAATGATGAAACTCATCTGTATGCAATGCTGACTATGAATTTACTGTCTAGCTACAGTAAAGTCTAGAAATTATCAAAAGTTTGAATGACATCAAGACGCTGCGTGATGATGAAGCGCTGTGCGTTGATCGCGTGCAGAGTTTTCGCGATCGCGCAGACTTCGATAATCTCAATGCGCATGCTACAAGCAATCTGCACGCAGATGAGAAAGTCAAATAGAACGCAGAACTACAAGAAAAATCGCTTATGAAAATCATTCGATTCAATATCTTGTCGTCGTGATGACAAGAACTGAGACAGAACACTCTTGCGTTTGATCTGTTAAGAATGATTAGCAGAAAGAACTTGAATCACGAACATTCTTTAGATCTACATGCTAACTACGTATAGATCTTGTTAAGACTGCGTGTCTGTTACTACGACATGAGCAACTCACAAGACTCGTTAAGTTTGACATGAGTAAACTCAAGAGTCTCATTAATATCGTTTAACAGACGTTCAGATACAGACATTCTATACGTGAGCAATACGCTGACGAGAAAACTTCGTTAAGAGAAGAGAGATACAAGCGAGTTAGTAAAGAATGATCGAACTACGCTGTCTGATTAGAAGTGTAGCATATGAACATTTCTGCAAGACACAATCGATCTGCACGAGGAAAATCTCTACAGATAACACGAAACAGATGAGTTGCACGTCTTACAAGCGAAGTGAGCATCTGCAAGACGTGATATACAATGACGACGACTGTCGATCTTGAGAATCTCATCTCTTCACTGAGCTCTGACTCTTGAATGTCTTGATGATAGAGTCAATCTCTAGTCGAAGACATCGTCTGTATAGCTCGAGAAAACAGTAGCGCGTGTCGATGTGATTAAAGAAGAAATCGACTGCAATACATCTGCAACTCATGCTTAAGAAGTAAACTGTCAAAATCTGAGCAGTGAGAGATTTTGTTCGTCTTGAACTGTGAATCTGTCGCAAGAAAACTCTTTGAGTAATTTCTTGAATCTAAGGGGAAAATCAGCATAGAGATCGTGCTCTATGTATGTTGCATGCAACGTATACAACATATTTTCGATAAATCATCACGAAGAATCTCAGAGCAGTAGCGAAGATGATGATGAAAACGAAGCTCTTGAAGCAATTTAAAGTGACTAGAACACTCGTTCTCTAACGTGCAATCAACGTGAACAAATTTGATACATAGTCTCAAAACTCACTGTTTCGACTGCGTGAAGCAGTCATGTAGACTGCGAGTGATTTTCTACCTCAGAGAGTTTTGTTCACTCGATACAGATAGCATAGAGTTTCTCATGAGTCAATCTAATCGATGTCACAAGAGTGTATGAATTTATTATTATTATTATTATCAGCTTTATTGCATCATGATATGAATTTCACATTTGCACTATCTTTGCTTATATGTCATCATTTCTGCATCTTTTTCAGATTCGCTTTTTTAATGACAACGTTTTTTGCATTTTGATGAATTCATTGTTAATTATTATTAAACTAACAATCACAACGCATGCATCACAAATTTTGAAAAAGAGCATTACAAACAACACAGAATGAATCTAGATTTTTTTTTCTTCATTAAGTGCATGCAGTCTATGACTATGACATTGTCTAGACGCTGTATGTATGCTAAGTTACATGTAATCTGATCAAAGTCGTTGCTTTATATCTTCTCATTGATCAATCACATTGATAGTTTGTGCATACAAGCACTCTCGCTCAATTCTCGTCATCGTACTTTTGTTTTTCTTTGTCTCTTCGCACTCTTCGCGTTCTACTCTTTCGTTTCTAATAGTCATTTTCTTGTCATAATTCGAGTATTTTTCAAATACTTTAGTGTTGCAATTCTTTCAATCTTGATGATGAACAGTGTCAATATAGTGTCTGTGTTTTTGAGCTGAGCTTTTTCCTTAAGCTTTATCTGCTCTGCTTTATAATGTCTGCAGTTCAGCAGTAAATGCTTCGACGTTTGCCTTGCATTGCATATTTCATAGCATTTGTTCGAATTATTCTCTGATAATCGATGCAAATAGCTCTTGAAATATTCATGTCTCATTTTCAGCTGAATAAAGATTGAAAACGTTAGTCTATCGATTTTTCTCATCTCTTTTAGTGATTTATGACTTAAATTCACATTTGATATGTGCTTTTGATACTGATTTTCCTTCTTGATGCTGCTTTTTCAGACATTTAACCATTGTAATTTCGTCTCTTTGCAAATTTGCTTTTTGACGAAGCTTATGATGATTGCTTTCATGTTGTTGATAACTGATAATTCTTGAGCAGCGCTTTTGATCAATTGATCTGCTTTTTCGTTCTCAATAATGCTTTTGCGACTCAATATTCACTGTATGTGAATTTGACACTGATTCTGACGTAAATTGATCAAGTTTTGTTGTATGTCATTGAATAACTTCGCATTGACGTTGCTCTTTGCGTTTAGTCTTTGCAAAGTTATTTGACTGTTCATGTACACTCAAATTTCGCTGTTTTTGAGTGCTTTTTCGCTGCATATTACGATTGCATCGCTAATAGCTTGCAGTTTCGCTTTCGTTGTGATTATTTTGTCAGAAACGCTTGTCGCTTTGCTGTATCTGACGAATTCATGCGTGAATATCACTGTTGTTTCTGTTTCTGTTTCGATTTCTGCTATCTTTTTTCGAATTTGCGATGCGTCGATATACATCACTATGTTTTTCGCCTTTTTGATAATTCTTTCTAATTTTCTGTAGTGCAAATTGATCGTTTCGCAAGTTTCGCTTTTTGCAAATTCGGTTTGAATTCTTGCTAAATGCTCAATTTCTTGATCTCATGATTTCTTGAAGTGAGAAATTTCGATTTCTTTTATTGAATTCAGTGTTTTTTGCACTTTGTTCAATATTCGATATATTTGCGTGAGTCTGTCTTTGCACTTCTTGACTTTTCAAAATAAGTTCGTCTTCGTCTTGTTTCAGTTCAGGTATTTCAATGCGTTCAAATCTAGGTTCAATTCGATAGAGTATTGAGATGAGTACAAAATAGATGTTCTTTTTCTGATAAAGTGTTTTTTCGATAATTCAACTATTCAAATTGCATAGTTCTTGCACTTTTGATCTAATCGCATCTTCATCGACGAGATTTCGACTTCTATTTGCATAGCATCTATCGATGATGTTCGAAATGCACTCGAATGAATCTAGAAGATGATTAAATGATAATGAATTGCATGAATTGCAGCAATGCTGATTCGAAGATGATTGCAAGTGATGTCAATTCGTTGCAAGAAAACAAAGATGTGAAGTTGAAACACTCATGTAATGATGAAGAGAATGTTACTAACATTATTGATCTACTAATAAAGATATCAACGTTAGAGAAAGAAAAGAGCAAAGATCACTCATGAAAAGAGATAGCATTGAAGCTGATTCAACGTCTTTGACTTGACTCAGAAGAAAAACATCATGCGAATCAGAATACATTCATCGCGAAAAATGTATAGAAACTGAAGACATCAATTCAACTGCTCAACAAGCAGTTGCATACATAAGAAAGCATGCGTCTTTCAATGAAAATCACGTCATGAGCGAACGTGACAAAAGAAGAAATGACAACAAAGAAGTAATGTCTCAAAGATGATTCATCGTCACTTTGCAAGAAATAAGAAATCATGATTAAAATAATGAACAGAAGAGAAATAAAAAAGATACAGAAGAAGTCAATTGAACAGATTTTACAAAGAATTGCAGACGTGTTGATAAATCAAAGAAATCTAATCATGTCACTTTGCAAGCTGAGCAGCAATGACATTTTTCTTCATGCAGTTAGCTCAGATGCTTAAGCAAATCTGAAAAAGACTCAGACGTGAGCAAAAGAAATCACGAGTTCAACACGCGTAGCACGTCGAATCTTTGCAATGCTGACACATGAAGTACATACTACAATAGACATGAATAATCAGAAAAAGATCATTGAAAGATTGATAAAACTTCATAAAGATCTGAAAGTTCTAAGAATAGTCTGATTCAAGAAGATAGCAGATAGTGAAAAGACTTATTCATCGCTCATTGTAGAGATTGCAATCGAAGCGATGATGAATCAACTAATGAACGTGAGCATGCTGAACTCATATCAAGAATGTGCATGCAAGCTATTTGAAAAGAACTGTTACATTACACAATGCTTCAGATGTCATGAATTTGATCATATGATTAAGATCTGCAGAAAGAATCAGCGTTGCGAGCTGAAACTAAATATACTTAGAAGAACAGCGAATGACAACAGCGATCTATCAAAGCATATAATATATCAAATCAATCAACAAGTTATAAAGCACAATTGTACGATCAAAACAAGCTCTCATTCGACTCAATAACTTCACAGATGACTGTGTCGCAAATCAAAAATCGAAAATCGAAATTTTTTGCACTCACGCAGGTCAAAATCGGCGACGAAACGAAAGTTTATCAACGCAGAAGAAAGAATCATAAATTCAGACAGTAATTTGATTGATAAATTGAAGAGTAAACTCATATGAAAAGAACAAGTCATTAATTGACTTCAGAACAGCACAGAAAACTACGTACTGATGCAAAAATCGAAATCAAATCTCTTTTGCATTCAAAGATTGCACAGAGAACAACGTTGTTTCAAAGAAGTACAGCATTTCTTATCAAATCACTATCTGTCTTATCTTTTCTTGATGCGCAAAACAATAAGTCGAGATCAGTCGTTATTATTCTGAGCGAGATAATGCAACTACTTTGATACATGAAATATAAAGCAATTGCATCAAGCATTTTCTATCAAAAAGAGTAATCTAGACTCTTGCAGACTAGATTTATATCATTTTCATCTGACATAAGTTGATAATAGAAGATGATCTATTGCAGATTTTGAGATAGAAATTGAGAAATCTCTACACTAAAGTTACTGTCTACGTGAAACGCTCTGAATAAGAGATTAAAGAAATATTTAAGTGATGTCAAGTGAATTTTCTAGAAGCTCGAAGCTCAAAACTCGGAAAAACTCTTTATGAAAAGAAATATAAAAAGTCGCTTTATGCGCTCTTTCTCGTCTCGTTTCGCGAATAGTAACGCGAAACTCAGCAGAAGCAATAGCTCAGAGTCAAAATTCAAAACATCAACGATAGAAATCAAAAAGTCAACGTTAAAGATTGAAATAGATCTATAAAATGAACTTAGCATAAGTTCATCAACAAGCAAACAATTGCAAAATGACATTATCGATTTATTTTGCAGTCAACAAAAATCGCTCACATCAGCAAATAGAAAAACGTAATACATGTTTAGCTCACTTGATGCATTGATGCTAAATTCACATGCAAATGCGCACAACGACAAGAATACAATCAATTTGTGAAATGTGAATTCGCAGCAAAAAGAGCAAACATGAGCGATTGTGAAAGTCAAAGAAATGAAAAAGCGAAAAGCAATGAGAAGTTCGCAAAAAGAAGCTAGCATCGAAGTTAGTACTAGCAAGTTTTTTTATTTTTTTATTTTTTTATTTCTTCATTAAGTGCATGCAGTCTATGACTATGACACTGTCTAGGCGCTGTATGTATGCTAAGTTACATGTAACCTGGTCAAAGTCGCTGCTTTATATCTTCTCGTTGGTCAATCACATCGATAGTTTGTGCATACAAGCGCTCTTTCTCAACTCTCGTCATCGTACTTTCGTTTTTCTTTGTTCTTTCGCACTCTTCGCGTTCTACTCTTCCGTTTCTAATAGTCATTTTCTCGTCGCAATTTGAGTATTTTTCAAATACTCTAGTGTTGCGATTCTTTCAATTTTGGTGATGAACAGTGTCAATATAGTGTCTGTGTTTTTGAGCTGAGCTTTTTTCTTAAGCTTTATCTGCTCTGCTCTATAATGTCTGCAGTTCAGCAGTAAATGCTTCAACGTTTGTCTCGCATTGCATATTTCATAGCATTTGTTCGAATTATTCTCTGATAATCTATGCAAATAGCTCTTGAAATAGTCATGTTTCATTTTCAGCTGAATAAAGGTTGAAAACGTTAGTCTATCGATTTTCCTCATCTCTTTTAGTGATTTATGACTTAGATTCACATTCGATATGTGCTTTTGATACTGGTTTCCCTTCTTGATGCTGCTTTTCCAGGCATTTAACCATTGTAATTTCGTCTCTTTGCAAATTTGCTTTTTGACGAAGCTTATGATGATTGCTTTCGTGTTGTCAATAACTGGTAATTCTTGAGCAGCTCTTTTGATCAATTGATCTGCTTTTTCGTTCCCAATAATGCTTTTGCGACTCGATATTCACTGTATGCGAATTTGACACTGATTCTGACGTAAATTGGTCAAGTTTTGTCGTATGTCATCGAATAACTTCGCATTGACGTTGCTCTTTGCGTTTAGTCTTTGCAAAGTCATTTGACTGTTCATGTACACTCAAATTTCGCTGTTTTTGAGTGCTTTTTCGCTGCA
>JAABUL010001811.1_pt1 | contig 38419 bp, 4 predicted proteins | sample 5559151 | NCBI WGS metagenome assembly JAABUL01 (sample SAMN10711876, study PRJNA513368) | rock metagenome | isolation source: Antarctica rocks | place: Antarctica: Victoria Land, Pudding Butte sud | reverse complement strand
ATAAAAATGTAAAAAGATATACTATCTAATTTTAAAAAATTAATATTAATATTATATAATTTTCGATATACTTTATTATAAATAAAAACAAAATTCTCTATTATATATTATTTTTGAAAAATAATATTATTATTTAGTAATATTTAAGAACAAGCAATAGTATTAAATTAAAAAGCAAAATTTTTAAAGAATTTAGAGAGTTTCTATTAAATTTAATAGCTAATTCTACTAATTGCTATTTTCTTGTCTACAAAAGATAGAAAATTACTAGACAAAAATTATATTAAAAAATAATTGTTTTTAAAAGATATCTAAATAAGTTAAAAATTTATCTAGTATTATTTTTAGAAAAATATAAAATCTATATATTTTTAACTAAGTTAAAGTTGAACTTAAAAGTAAAAATTTTAAAAATTAATAATATATTAAATACTTGCAATAAATTTCTAACTATAATTATTATATAAAAATAAATACTAAATTGTATTTGCAAAGTAAATATAAGTAATTTCGAAAATTAGTAAATTGCAAAAGATTCTAATATTTTTTTAGATAAATTTTATTAGAATTGTTGTTTAGACAATATTAACAAATTTATTAAGAGCAAAAAATTCTATATTTTTAAAAATTTGTTAATATTGTGCAAGCAAGTTTATAAGATTAGTAATATAAACTACTTAAGAAATATTAAATACTTTAAATATTATAAAAAAAAATATTACAAAATAAATTATTTTAATAAATACAAATAGAATAAATCTATTGTTGCTACTATTACTATAATAGATATAAAAAAAGATTAAATTTTATTAATATCTTGCAAACAAAGTAAAAAAGACAAATAAAAATAGTAAATTCGATTTTAATAAAAAATTAAATTCGATTTTTTAATAATAAGTATTAAATTATAGATCTAGTTAATTCGAAAGCTAAGATAAATCTTATTAACTATATTTATATAGTACAATAGAAATTGCAATTTATATTTGTTATTTTATTAATATCGAATTTTCTTAATAGAAATAGTTGTTTTTGTTATAGTATCTATAAGTTAATCTATTATTTAATTAATTTATAAAATTAGTATCGAGAATATACTATCTTGTTCTACTTAGTAAAATATATAAACTCTAATTTTATATTAAATATATTAATACTATTTAAGCAAGATATATTAATTAATTTAAAAATATAAAACTAACAATTTAAGATTGCAAATAAAAAATTGAAGATAATTAATCTTAAGCAATTTATTTTAGATCTTGTTAAGTATAATATAATTTATACAATTGTTTGTATTAATATTACAAATATATTAAATAAAAAATTAGTAAAGTCTAAGATTTTTAAAAAGTTAAAAAAATCTAAAAGATATCTATAATAATAAATTAGCTAAAATTCTATTAAAATTAAAAAAAGAAAACTATACTATTAAGTTTTAAAATAATAAAGAGTTATTAATTATATTTCTTTATAATCTTTTACAAAATAAACTAATAATATTTCGACAATATCTAGATAATATATTAGCAAAAAATTAAATTAAATATTTAGTTTTTTTTGCAAATATCTCTATTTTATTTGTATTAAAATTAAATAGTAGATTATATCTATATATTAACTATAAAAATCTAAATATAATTATTATTAAAAATTGTTATTTATTGTTTCTAATTATAAAAACACTAGATTATCTATATAAAGCAAAATACTTTACTATTTTAAATCTAAAGAATATCTATTATTATATTTGTATTAAATACAATAATAAATAAAAGATAATATTTTATATATATTATAGATATTTCGAGTATTAGATTATACTATTTAAATTAGCAATAATATTCGCAATTTTTTAGATTTATATTAATAAGATATTGCAAGAACTAATTAATATAATTTGCGTAATTTATATACATAATATACTTATATATAGCAATAATTCGACAAAATACTAATACTATATTAAATAAATACTAAAATATATTCGCAAATATTTGCTATATATTAATCTAAAAAAGTATAAATTTAATATTATAGAAATTAAATTTCTAAACTTTATTGTATTTTTAGAAGATATATAGATAGATTTAAAAATAATTAAAATAATTAAGAAGTAATTTAAATCGAAAACTTATTAAAAGTATTAGATATTTCTAAGTTTTGTAAACTTTTATAGATACTTTATATATTATTATTTAAACTAATCTATTAAAAGAAAGTAAAAATAATAAGAAATTAACTCTTTTCTTTAATCGAATAAAGTAGAGCAGATATTTTGTTAATTTTGCAATATTTTTATATTAATTTTACTACTTTATTACTACAATTTAAGCAAGAAAATTAGAGTAAAGACTAATATATTTAATTTTGCAATTAGAAGTATTCTAAATTAATAAAATAATAATAATATTTAATATTTAATAGTATTCTAATTGCAAAAGATAATTTCGATAAAACAAAATTATAAAATATATAATTAGAAATTATTAACTATTGTAGTTGCTTTTAAGCAATAAAGATACTATCTAAAGAGTAGTATTTACTCTATTAAGATATAGTTAAATTATATTAATTTTAAAAGATTTATAGATTAAAAGAAACTAAACTTAAAATAAGTTTACTAAATATTTAAATTAGCTATCTATAATTTTAAAATTTTCTACTATTTAAATTAAAAAATCCGATAAATAGACTATTAAGATACTTTAATTACAAAAAGATTTTGCTATTAAATATAAGATTGCTATTAATATTGCAAAACAAATTAATACTATTGTTTAACAAAGATTTGCTAACACAAAGCAAACAAAAAATATTAGATAATCTAATTTTTATATTTTAAAATAAACTAGCGCTATTATCTAATAAAAAGTTACTAACACAAAATAAATAAAAAATATTAGATAATCTAACTTTTATATTATAACTAGTAGAAATATTTATTAATAGTATAGAGATTTTGCAATTATAAAATAGAAGAATTTTTTTAAGAAACTAGTATCTCTACTTTAACTAGCTAATATTTAGATTATTATTTTAAGAAAAGCAATTAGAAATATATTAAAAAACTTGTATAAAAAATTTCAAAAATTAATAAAATTCTTAATAAAGAATTTTTAGACTAAAAATATTTAAATTAAAAAAATTTAAGTTAAGATTAAAATACTATTTTGTTATAAATTAAAAATATAAACTTTAAATTAGAATTTTTTTATTAAATATAATAGATTGCTCTATATTTTAAAAAATATAATTATTAGAAAAAATTAATTTGCAAAAACTATAATAACTTTTTAACAAAATATTTTAAAATTAAGAAAATTTAAAATTTATTTTAGTAAAAATATTTCTAATTTGTTTATACTAAATAGATAAAAATATATATTAAAATATATAATATCTATTAATATATTAAAGTTTTTTGTTATAAATTGTATAATAAGCTTTAATTTTTATCTATTACAAAAAAACTATAAAAGAAAATTATTATAAATTTTGTAATAAGTTTGCTATTAAATAAATATTATAAAATTATATATAACTTAATTTTAGTAATAGTTAATTACTATACAAAAATAATTAGATATATATTTATAACTATTAGAATTAATATTGCAAAACTAATAAAAGTATTTTTCTAATAATAGTTTACAATAGTATTAAATCTAAAATTATCTAGAGCAATTAATTAATTAATAAAGTTAATTAAGTTACTTCTATTATTAATCTAAAACTATTATTTATAATTTTATTTATTAGTTTTTGTTTAATAAATACTTTTAACTTTTAATACAATTAATTTTAATTATATATATAGTTAATAGTAGATTGTTATTGTTGTTGCTATTTAATTTGAGTATATTAAGATTAAGATTTGTTATATATACTTTATTTTACGCAATTGTTAAGCTAGACAATTATATTACTTTTTAATTAATTAGATTTGTTATTATATACTTATATATCTATTATTTATTATAAAAATCTTAAATCTTATTTATAACAACTAGTATTAACTTATTATTTGTAGAAAGTATAATTATTTTGTTGTTGTTAACTCTATTAGATATTATCTTAATTATTTGTATAGAATTAAAGATAATAGATTATATACAATTTTAATAAAGATATATTTGCTAAATATTTAAGATTCTTAATAAGTTGTTTAATGTCTTGTTGATATCTTAGTTATTTTTTATTTAATTATTAATTTAAGATTTTAATATAATATATTTGTTTACAAGTTAAACAAGTCTTTTGTAAACAAAAGTTAGTAAACAATTAAGAAATATTTTAGCAAAAAGTATATTATTAATTATATAAAAAATAAAGCTAGATCTTTTATTGTTATTAATATCGAAGTTGTTTATATATAGTTTTTTTTCTCTTATTTTTACTACAAAGTTTTTATAATCTAAAAGATACTTAAAGTATTTGCAATTTTCTCTCTTATTTGTTTTGCAATATCGAATTATTTCTTAAATACAAATATTTTTTTCGACACAAATTACTTTTTGTTTGCAAAAATATCTTTCTATATTAATTTTGTTAATCTAAGAATACAATATTAGATTAGCAAACAATAGTAACTCGAGGATATAATATATAATTTCTTCTTAATAACAAGCAATATATTTAGCAAATACTATTATAAATTAAATTTATAAGTATTTGCAATTAAATACAAGAACTTAAAATAAAGAAAAAAAATATTTAGAATTTAATATACGCAATATATTTAAGTAAGATATTAAAACTATTCTTTCTTTCTAAAATATATTACTAATACGTAGACAAAGAAGTTGAAGTATCTAATTATAAAAGATTTAATTAAGTAGATTATTACTCTTAGTTTTAATACTTTGCGTATTAATATTATTTAAGAAAGTATTTTTGTTATTATTAATTAAGTAATCGATTGCATTCTTAACTTGTTCGGAAATAATAATATAAACTTTTATTTTTGCAAGTATTTAAAATATAAATATTATAAGTCGATATATAATATAATAGAGTAATCTAATTTTGTTTCTTTTAAAGTTAATATAGAACAACAAGAATTATTAGATATTAACTACTTGTTATTTTTAATATCTTTCTTTTATTAAGTAATATATAGAGCAAATTCAAAATCTTGAAGATTTGTTACTAGTAGCTAATATTAAACAATTTAGTTTAAAAAATTGCTTGCAAGAGTTTGCTATTAAGAAAGATAAAAATTCGAAAAAAAATATTAAATTTTTAATTAAATATATAAGAGAGTTTATAAATAAGATTAATTGCTTGTTCTTTGTTTGAATTTGTTTTAATTAATATATATTTATTTTTACTAATCTTATAATTAAACTTGTAATTTTATATATTATTAATAAAGAGAATATATAAATTTAAGTCTTATATTTCTTGTTTTTTTAAGCAAATAGATTTATTGTATATAGCTTTAACTTCTAGAATATTATTTATAAAAATCTTATTAATAGTCGAGATTGCAAATTAATATAAAACAAATATTTCGCAAATAATATATCTTGTTTTTGAAGAATTTAATCTCTTTTTCGATTTTAAAACTTAGTTAATAGCAATTGCTTTGTTAAATAAGTAGCAATAACTTAATATTTTATTTAATAATTATTGTTAACAAGAATTGTATACAAGTTATCTATTATAATATACAACTAAATTTAAAGATTTAATATTAGAGACTTTGTTTTTTGCTTAAGTTAATTAACTAGATTTGCGAGAAAATATTGTTGCTAAATTTGTACAAAATATCGAATTTTATTATTAATAATTTAATAGACAACTCGATTAATTTGTATTCTAGAAATGGTTTTTTTAATAATTTTTGCAACAAGTTGTATACAATTTAAGACTAATTATTCGATTATATATAGACAAATTCTAGTTTAATAAATTGCTTTTTTCGAATATATAGTAATATTAAGCTATTGTACAATTTTTTTATCAATTAATATTTGTTAATCGATTAAAGATTTTTGCAATTAATTAGTATATTAATTTATTAAATTTTTGACTTGTCTTTTTATTGCAAGAAACTAGTAAGTATTGCTTAATATAATTAGAAGTTCTTATACAATTTGTATCTTTTATATAAATTAATAATTCTAATTACAAGCTATTATAAATTCGAATAACAAATAGATATTTGTTTAATTGTATATTTTCTCTTTTTACTTCTAGATTATTTGCTTATTTGCTACTTAATTTATATTTTTTGCTTTGTATATTTTCTTTAGTTTTGTATATAATTAATATTTAATTTAAGCTTTCTATTTTAAAATTAAGATTATATATAGTTGATTAACTAATTTAATATCTAATATAAGCGACAAAGTATATTGATATTCTTTACTATTATAACAATTTGCAACTATTATTATATTATTATTGTTATAAATTGTTGTATTTTGTATAGAAAGATCTTAAAACTATATAATATACAATAGAATTTTAAGCAACAATTATTGTATATCGACAATTTGTTCGACTTAAAGTTTGATACTCTCTTTAACAAAGATAAGTTTGCAAATATATTGCAAAATTCTAGTATTAAATTGTACAATTAGTAGATCTTATATATTATCTTTATTAATTAAATTAATTATAGCAATAATATAGATTTGCACGCAAATATAATAGACTCTTTGCTAGTTATTTATTGTTAAGTTAGTTAAAACTAATATTAAAATATTATATAATTGCTTGTTACTTTTGTTGCTACTAGCAATTACAAATATCTTTCTAATTAAAATATTTTAACTTTGTTGTTATTAGATAAGTAGTACAAAATAAAATTGTATTTTAAGATTTGTTGTAATTTCTAGAAGTAACTAATAATTAAAATTGTATTTTAATAAATCTTTAACTTGTATATAGTGTTTCAAAATCTAGATTAATATTTAGAATTAATTATAATTATATAGAATTATCTCGAGATTATAGTTACAATATTTATTAAAGATAAGAAAACTCTCTTGTTTATAATATTATTGTTGCTATCGAATATATAGATTATTTTAATAATTATTTCTTTAATTGTATTGCAACAAGATTTTTTTTATTATTATTAAAAATAAAATATTATTTATATTTGCTACAATATTAATATTATATTATAGTAAATATACTTAAGTTGTTGCTAATAGATATTAAGATTATTGTTACTTTTAACTTTTTAATCTTTGCGCACTTTTTATATACTATAAATTGTTTAAATTAAATTATATTAGACAAAATTTATTTTTTGCTTATAATAAGATACTATTGTTGCAAAATTGTTATTATTAAAGTATTTTGTTGTATTCTTTATTTATTTGTTTATATAATAACAACTTTGTTTTTCTTTACAAAGTAAAAGATAAAGTTTTTGCTATATTTTATTTAATACAATATTTTGCGTATTAGTAGTAATTGTTTTAATTTTAAGTATTATATATAGTAACTAAATATTGTTGAAGATATTGTTTAAGAAAAGAAGAAATTAATAAAAAAAATAGCAAAGATTTGTTTGCAAAATCTTTAGAAGTAAAAAGTTATACAAGATATTTATAAGATTTGCTATATTCGAATTAAGATAATAAGAATCTAAATAATAAAGTGTTTGCAATACAATTTCTATTACAAAGATTTAATTTTTAAAATACAATAGAAGATAAATATTATATAGAGTAAAGAGATATTTAATAAATATTTAATAACTATAATAGTATTTAATATTAATATATACTATTTTAGTATTTGTCCAATTCTTTATATTAATATATCAAACAATCTTGTTAACTATAATTAAGAAATTAATTGTATTAATTGCAACAAATTGTATATAATATATTTAATATTGTTGTTAACTTGCTAGATAGTTTTTTGAAATTAAAATTATTTAAGTAATTCTCTTATATTAGATTATTAAAATATAATTGTTTATTTGCAAATTTAAGTTTGTTTAAAATACTAACTTATTATATATTTAAATAAAGTATTAGAAATTATATATATTTTTTCTCTTATAGAAACTTTAGTTGTTTGTAGTATATATTTGCTCTTTTAAAGTTCTTAAAGAAATATTAATATTTATTTTATATTATTGTTGTATATAGTATTTTTAATTTCGATATATTCTTTTTTTTGTCTTATATATTGTTTGTTAGCAACTTTTAATTTCGACAAACTTTAATATTAAATACAATAAAATTCGAAGTCTTAAAATAAGCTTTTTATATTATATAATTAAAATATATATAGTTTGTAATTAAGTTTGCAATAAAATTAAAATTTGTTAATACAAACAATAAGAGTAAATCTTTAAAAAAAAACAATTAGAAAAGTAATATCTATAATATTGTTATTAAACTTGCGCGCAATTAGTTAATAACAAAAACAACAAGATTTGCATTTTACAAAAAATATATTATTGTTTAAAATTATATATATATTCTATATTTCTTTGCGTAATAATATTTAATTAAGAGCAAGTATTTAAATTGTTTGCAAACAATATATTAAATTAAGTTAAATTGTTATTAATAAGCAATTAAGTTTAAAAACTTTGTCGAATATTTTAATTGCAACTATATAGAGAAGATCTACTTTTAACAAGAATATATTAACAATTATATACAATTGTAATTAATCTAATATATTAGTTAAATTGCGTATTATTATATTATAGACGTTTGGATTAAGATTAAGAGTAGTCGATACTAGAACTTAGAGATTTTCGCAAACTAACAAAAAGATCTGCTCGATTATATCTTTCTTAGTATCTTAATTGCGTTTGTTCTTTTTAATTTTTTTATTAAAATATTTGTTCTTTAGTCTTTGATTTCTTTAGATTATTATTAAAATAATTTGAAACAATAATACAATATTGTAGTTACTATAGAATATTAATATTTCTAAACTTAATAGTTGCAAACGTTATTGTATTTTTCTATTTTTTATAAAAATTAATATAAAAGCAAATTCTATTACTTCTTTTGTTTATCTTTAAGTATTTGTTTAACAAACTCTACAAGTAGCTTTTAATATTGCTCTTAATATTAAAATATATTAGTAAGAACTTGCATTATTATTAATTGCAATTGTTTAAATATATTATAAAATTTACAATTTATTATCTACTTTTATCTAAACTGTTAATTACAAAATTATAGATAAAAGCTAGTTACTATTAATTAATTAAAAAAAAGATAATAGTAACTAGTATTGTATTACTTATTTTTGTTTGCAATATATCTACTATAGATCTAGTATTAAATTCTATCTTCTAACTATTGCTTGTCGCAAGATCTTGTTTATTAAATTTTTATATATATTTTACTATTTTGTTCTACAAATTTAAGTTAGTTCTTGCAATCTTAATTGTTAACAAATTTGTTTTTTTAAATATAATAAAATGTTTACAATACAAGTTTAAACAACAATTCGATTATTAATTATAAAATTTGCAATTAAGTATTAATTACTATTAGTTAATTACAAAAATAATAATAGTAACTAGTGTTATATTATTTATTCTTATTCGCAACGCGTTTGTTTAATTTGTTAATATTATATTGTATATTATTCTTCGATAGACGCAATACTATTATAAGTACAATTGTTTGTAAAATATTTACTAATAAGTTAACTAATTATTTGTTAATATAATTTATATATATTTTAAAAACAATATTTTTGAGTTCTTTATTGCAAACTAATATTTTAGAAAATCAAATTAACTCGAGACAATTATTTTTTGTTTTTTCGATAGTTTTTTTCAATTATATTGTGTTATCTATTTAGTAAATACTATATTTGATTAGAAATATCTTGTTGTTATTAATATCAATTATATATAGTCTTATTAATAATATTTTTAATAGAAGATTTTAATTTAATATATAATTGATATTTATATTAATTCGATTCATCGATAATATTTTGTTTTTATTCTTTTTATCTTCTTCTTTTGCAATTGTATCTTTATTTATTATTACTATTATTATTATTGTTTCTATATATTTATATATAATATCTATATATACTTTAATATAGTTGTATTTATTGTTAACAATAAATACAAGATTTACGAAATTGTCGAACTAATTTTTGCAAGCTCGAAATTCGTAATATTTAACTAATATATATATCGAAATTAGAACAACTATCTCTATTATTATTTTATTATTGTTCTTTTCTATTTTTTCTTGCAATTAATAGCAATATTTGTTTTGTTTCTTTAATCTCTCTATATTTTATATATTTATAAATCTACTAGTTTGTATTATATAGATAATCTATATTAATTTTGTTTTTTCGAGAAAAGTTGTAAATTTTTTCTTAGAGAACTTATATTTAAATAAAAATTAATTATATATTTGACAAATTTGTTTAAACAACTCTTTAACAAACTAGATTTATATTAAGATTATCTTGTAACTTATTGTAATCTATAAACAAATTTAGAAATATTTAAAAAATAAAGATTAAATAGAGTTAATCAAAATAAAATAAAATAAAAAAGAGAGATAAATTAGAAAAATAATAAAGCGCGCAACAAATTTTTGTAATAGAACAAGATAAAACATCTTTAATTCTATTAGTACTAATAAATCTTATTAGTTCTATAATTATTTTAGACTATTAATTTATTGTAGTATTTATAGTATTGTTTAGCGTCTTTAACAATTAGATCTAATAGTAAATCAAGTATTGCAAAGTATAGAGACAACAAGATAGAAACTATATAGCTACAAGAAGTTTCTTAATATTGTTTTTTTATATTATTGTATAAAAAAATAAATTTGTATATTAATCGAAATTAATTATTTCGAGCGCAAAACAAAATTTGCAATTTAGTTTTAAATAGATTAATCGCGTTAGATCGGATTACCAAGTTCGGATCGAGTATTCGATTCGAATTAAGTTGAATCGATTCTAAAAGTTGAAATCGAATTGTTAATTCGATTTCTAATGTTAAAATTGACAATTTAAATCAAATTGTAGATTTAAAATCGAAAATCGATTTGAAAAATCGACTCGAATTGTTAAGACTTAGTATTAGTATAAAGAAATTCTAAAATAAATAGTAGAAACTAGAAAGCTATATTTTGTTCTATAATCTTTTAATAGTAAATTATCTAGTAATATATTAAGATAATATATTTGAGTTATTTAGAGTTAAAACTTAAAAAGTTAATTTAATTGTATTTTAAGAGAGATTCGAACTCTTAATACAATGCAAATATTAAATAGATTAATATTATTTATAACTAGCTCAATATTTATATTGCAACGTATTCTTAAATTTGACAACAACTATTAACAACTATATTTGCTCTAATTATTAAACTATTAAAACTTGCTATTTAAGTTTATTCTATCTATTTATATATAAGAAAATAATACTTAAACAATAGTAAAATTATCAAAGTATTAAATATATACTCTTAGTATATTATTAAGAATTAAAGTCTTTAAATTAAGTAAAATTAAATAAAGTTATATATAAGTTGCAATTTTAATATTTATTTTAATTATAATTTTATAATGCAAAAGAATAACAAGATAAAGTATATAATATAGTAATATATTAGAATAATATATTATAATTGTTTTTGTAATAGTAGACTCTCTAAACTATGTATATAAAGCTATTAATTCGAAATCTTAATAATTTTGTTCGTTTTACTATTATTTTAAATAGTTTAATTCGAGTTATTTTTTATTTTGTTATTATTTTTGTTGTTGTTATTCTTATTAATTTTATTGCTATTATCTTTATTGTTCTTGCTTTTATTATTTTCTTTGTTATTTTTATTATTTGTTACTAAATAGTAGTTATAACTTAGTTTCTTTATATTATTTTAAGTTTTGTATTAAATCTCTTACTTATAATTATTCTCTTCAATTATATTATTAGAATTCTCTATTTTAAAAATAATAGAATTTAAAATATTTCTCTTTTTTGTATTGTTTAAGATTGCAAATTTTTTAACAAAAATATTAAACAATTTTATAGAATTGTTATTATTAGCTTTTTTTAAATTATTTAAGTTATTGTAATAAATAATTTGTTATTAAATAATTTTTACAATCGATTTTATATAGATCGAAAAGCTTTTATTAATATTGAGTTTATTGTTAATATTTAATTGTAATATTATTTAGCTTAAATATAGAGTACAAATAATGCATTCAAATTATATGTATTTTTTTAAAAAATAATTCTATTGTTATATTTGTATTCTTAAGTAGCTTTTGTATTTTTTTAATAATCTTAAATCGATTTGTTTTCTTAATTGCAATTTTTTTTTGCTTTTTATCTAAGCTTATTCTTAAAGTATTTCGTTGTAAAATTATTAAAATTATATATTTTATTGTATTATCTAGATATATTACTATAAAGATCTTAATTAATTTAATATTTATTAATCTTATTTTTAATTTTTTTTTTATATATTTACAATTTAATATAAAGACTTGTTCTTAAACAATTGTTTTACGCAATTTCTTAAGTTAAATTAAGATAGTTTTGCAATTATTGTATTGTTTTTGATACAATTTCTTTTTATTATTATTTTATTTTTGTGTGCGATTGCGACTTGCGATGCTTTTTGAATTAATTAATAGCGCTTTTATTATTTGTACGTATACTTAGCTTATTTTACGAGTAATATATAGAAATAATGCAATTATATAGCAACTTAGAAATTTCTTACAATATCTAGTAGAGTGCAACAAAATTCAAAGAGTAAAAGATTCGAAAAAATTAATAGAATTGTAAATAATATATTAACAAGTAATTAAAACAAAGTAAGAAATATATGTATTAAAATTAGAGTTAATATTTACTTATTAATATTTACTTTAAACTTTTATTAATACAAGATTGTTATTTTTTTATATTAATATATGTTTAATCTTGTTAATATATTATGCAAGTTTATATTTATTAATTGCTTTGTTGTTTATATTATATACTTTTATTGTTAATTACTAATTTAAGTCTCTCTTTTTACGCGATTTTTTAACGCGTTTGCACTAGTTAAGATTATTAAAACTATTGCTTATTTTACTATAATTTCTTTAAATTTTGTTTCGAATTTAATATTTTTCTTTTACGTTTATGTAAACTTCTTTTTAATATTGCCAAATTTATTATCTTCTTCGATAGCTCGCATAAAGCAAATAGATAATATATATAAATAATGCAAAACGTTTTGTCTAAAATTGATATATTTAATTTGTTAATTTGTTGATCGATTTCGAAATCTTTTTGCAATAAACTAGTTTCTTAATCTAAACGTAATAAAATAAGCAAAAGCAAAAAAAAGTCTTAAGAAGAAAAAAGTATTAAAGAAAAGAGTATTTAAGATATTAATATAATTAAAATAATAAAAACAAATAATATATTTTCGACTAATGTATTGATGTTTTGCGATAGTATATACAAAAGTAGAAGCTTAATATTGTTGTTCTTTGTAAGATTCGAAAATATTAGAAATTAATCGATTTTCTTATTTTTCGATTTGTATTTTAGTATCTAATTTGTAAGCTTCTTTATAATAAAATCAATAATTATAAATATAATTAAATTAACTATTGTATTTAGAGCTTAACTTTAGTAGTACTTTAGAAAGCAACAAAGATATTTATAATTTTTTCTTCTTCTAATAAGTATATTATCTCTTTGTATTACTATTATAATAATAGAATTATAACTAATATTTTGCGCATTATAAATTCGAATCTTGCGATTATTTACGCGAAGCGTATAATACTTCAACTAAGAGATTTGCTTTTTGTTAAGAATTTTATAAAACAATTCGATCTTTTGAACTAAATTTTTTACAATAATATTATATTCTTCTTTTTAAGCAAATATAATATATTGTTCTTCTTAAGCAATTATAATTGTTCTTTATATTAGTTAAGACTCGAATTTTTAAGATTTTATTATTAATAGATCTTTTTTAACAATTTAATTTATTAAATATATTATTTCTTTATATTATTACTAATAATACTTGATAATTTTTGTAGTTATTAAAGATGTTTTCTTTTTGAAAATTAACTTATCTATAAATAAATTTAATCTAAAACAATTTTAAAATCTAGCGTAAAGAAATCTTCTTCTCTATTTATTGCTTAATTGTTATTCTTCTCTTTACAATATATATTTTATAATTTGAAAACAATCTTTTTTGCGTCTAGATCTATAATACAATTGAAGTACTTAATTATTATAATTTGCTTAATTGTTTGCGAGTTATATATTAAGATTTAAACTATTAAAAATATATTTATTGTCTTAAAATACTCTTTTTGTCGCATAACTTAATAAAATAAAACAATTTTTTTTTTTTTTTTTTCTCTATTAGTACAACAACGTTCTTGCTAGAATTGACAAACAACACTATACAAAATAGCTATTAAAAAAATTGTTGCATTCAATATACTTTGTCGAGAATATAATTTATTTGCTAAGATATTTAACAATATATAGAGTCTCTCTATTATTATTATTCGAACAAAAAAACATTTGTATTTAACAACAAATAGATAAAACTTAAAAATCTTATTATTTAGCTAGTAATTTAATTGTTTTCTAAGAAAATTCTAAACAATTTAATCGATTGTATTGTTTCTTACAACAAGCAATATCAAAACAAAAAACAAACTCTTTGCAAGATTTTTTTTAGTTTTCTAAAATTAAAGAAAAAAGTCGAATTGCACAAATTATCTATTGTACTATTAGCAAAGTTAGAATTCTTACTTAATATTAATTATATTTGCTAAAACAATATTATTTTTTATTAATATATTGCAAGTAATCTCTAAAGTAATCGAATATATATATTATTTATATAAAACAATTTAATATTAAAAAATAATTGTGTATAAAAAAACAAATTTTATTAATAAATATTTAGAAGTTTTTAATAAATATTTTAAAAGAAATTAGACAATATTTAAGTAATCGAGTTTTTTAATATTTTTTATCTAAAAATATTTACAATACTCTAGACTATTTCTATATACGACAAAAATTATTTTTGTATTTTTGTTAAAATTTACAAGTTTTTTATTAATAAACGCAATATTTTTATTAATATAATTAATATTATTTTATAAATCAAATAATTGTTATTGTTTTTATCTAAATAGATTTTAATAATATTTAACAAACAATATTAAAGAGTTTAACAATATTTTAATATTGTCGATTTTAATAAACTATTAAAAGAATATTAGTATTTGCTAATTAAGAATCTTTAAATTGTTATTAATAAAAAGAAGAAAATTGTTTTGTTATATAATCTTAAAATATACTTTTATAATTGCAAGCTTCGCAATATTGTTAATTTTTATTGTAGTATTTTTTTTGTTAAAAATGCAATCTTTAATGTTAACAACAATACTTTTATATATTTTAACAACAACAATTGTAAAAACAATAAAACTTTTATCAAATTTTTAATAAATAAAGATAAATATCTTCTAAAAAAGAAATAAATATTGCTCTTTACTACTTTTTCGCAATTAATTATTTTGCTATTTATATTAATCTCGTTCTATTATATTTGTATAGTATCGTATTTATTAAACAACAACTCTAGTACTAAAATCTAATAAAAAAAGTCTCTCTATTGTATTGCTTTACAATTTGTCGCAAGTTGTAAAATTAATATATATAATATATATTGTATTGTAGACTTTGTTTTTCGTTGTTAATTGCAAAAAATATATTGTATTTATAATATTTAAAATAACTTATATTTACTTTAACAAAAATCTTACTTATTATTTATCTATTTTACAACTTAAAAACTTAAGAAGAGCAAATTTTCTCTATAATATAGACAACAATCAATTAAAATCGACTATATATTTATCAAATATTTTAATAAGTTTGCTATTAATTGAATTAACTAGAGATATATTGTAGATTTAATTAAATTGTTGTAGTTTAATCTCTTTATTAGTTAAATAATTTGTTGTATATTTGTACTATTTTTAAAGCGATTACTTAGCGCTATATTTAAATACTAAAACTTAAAATTTGCGCTAAACTTATAAAAAACATATATTAGTCGATTATTTCTTAAAGTTTTTGTTTAATCTTTTTATTTTAAATTTAAATTTTTTTTTCTCTATTTATTTTATCTTTATTTATAATATTTTATTTAATGTTCTTTTTATATCTTTTAACTAATATTAATCTTCTTTCTTTTGCGTGCAACAAGCAAATTTATTTTGTAATTTAAGAAATTAACTTGTATACTTTTAAACAAATAGAAAATACTAATATTCGACAATTTAAATTTTGCAACAATTAAATTTTATTATTTGTTTATATATAATTAATTTTAACAAAAAATTTATCTAAAATATATAGTTAAATTGTTTAATATTTAGTTGCTCTTTATAAAAATATACATTAATTGTTGTTTTATAGAGCTTCTTATTACTTGTAATATTTTTGTTGTTCTTTAGATTTTTTTTTTGTCAAATTCTTTAAGTAGATACAACTTAATACTCTAGTAATTATTTAGTCTAAATTGTTTGTATATTATTGCAAACAACACAAATACTTAACAAAACAAAAAACATTTTTTTTAGTAATATTAACTTTATATTCTAATTAAAGAGACAAAACAATTTTAAGCGATAACAATAAAATTAAATTAATAACTTTCTATTGTTGCAAACTTTTAATACTAATCTTTTTACTAAATAAACTTTCAAATATTGACAACTTATTTATTTATAACTTGTTTTCTATAATTATTGTTTTACAATCTTGTAGACTTAATTCGAAATTGTTGTATTTTACAAATTAATATTGTATCAAATATTGCTACTACTAAAATAATATATTATAATACTAAATTTAAAGTTAAAAAACTAATAATATTTTTCTTTAATTGTAACGCATATTAAGTTGCAAAAAGAAAAGTATTCGAGCTTTAAAATAGTAGACGCAATTAAAAAACAAACAATTATATTTTATATTGTAAAATTATTAAATATATAGAATATTACTATTGTAATTTGTTTATTAAAGTTATATATATTTTTAAATCTAGCGCTTTCTATTTTATTGTTACTCTTGTTAATAGATTATATTAGTTATAATATTTATTTTATTTTAAAAAATAAATATAAGATATTGTTATTTATAAATTTATATTCTTTTTTACAATTTATATAGTTAAGAATATATAAAAAAATATCTAAAATCGAAGCTTGCAATTATTATCTTCAATTTAAAAGCTTAATTGTTTCGATATTTAATTTAAATAAATTAAGTTCAAAATTATATACAATACAAAATATAATTAAGATCGACAATTAAGATCTAGATACAATTATATACAAAAAAAAATATATTAAAGACAAATTTAATTTTGTTTATTAATCGAACAAGATTAACAAATTTACAAGACTTTAAATTTACAATATTTGCTTAATATACAATTTAAAAAAAATAAATTCGAAAAAGATAACTAAGATTGCAATAATATTAATAATCGACAATATATTTTTATATTTTTGAAATTCGAAACAATTAAATTGTGTTTTGCACTTTTAATAATTTTAATTCGAATATATATTAAATTAACAATTAAATTTAGATTAGATTTTCGAAAATCTTATATACTTAATATATTTCTCTCTATTAAATTAATATTATTAATTTGTTATTTTAAATCTTAAAGACAATTAAAGCAATATTTAAATAAATTGCTAGATTGCAATTTAACTCTAATATAATCTTAATTCTAGTTGCTTTTGCTTAATTAATTAAATATATTATTTTATTAAATTGTTATTAATATTAAATTTGTATTAAATCTTAATATTAAACTAAAGATATAACTTAAATTCGATCTTATATTGTATATTTATTTGTAAAAATTTATTTAATTATAATCTAAAATAGTCTAAATATAAAAAGTAAAAAGATAGTTAAATCTTGTATTTAAAGAAAAGAGCATATTATTAACTCTATTATTATATACGAAATAATCTTTGTCTTTCTTGCGATATTAAATTTTATATAGCTAAAAACAATATTAATTATTTTATCGATTAAAAAGATTAAAAACTAAACTAAACAATTATATATTTTAAACTTAACAATAGACAAGTTTGCAAAAAACAATATAAAATACTTAAATATATTAGAAGTTTTCAACTACTAGCTATTTATATATATACAAAAGTCTTAATAAAATGTTTGCTAAAAATTAAAAAACAAAAAACAAATTAAATAATATAATAAAAAATTATACTTTTATATTAAAATATACTTTACGCATAAACTACTTGTTTAAACAAATTACTTTTTAATAATACAACAATCTTTTGTTTTATAATTGTCGAAATATTAAACAAATATAATTAATAAAAAACTTAAACATCTTGCAACTTAATTAAGTATTTTTCAATTTACAAAATATATTACAATTATATTTAATCTTTAATAATAATTTAACAAATTGCAACAAATATATAAATAACAAATAATTGTATTTTTAAATTCTAGATTTTTAACAATTTAAATAGAGTCTCTCTTTATAAATATATAGTTTTTTTTTTATATTATTAATTTTTATTACAATTATAGTTGTTGTTTGTTCTAATAGTTTTATATTTGTTCAATTAATTTTTGTTTAACTATATTTTATAGATATTTAGTATTTTTCTAATTTTTTTATAAAAGCTAGAATCCAATTCTTTTTAATTAAGTTTTGTTATTTACAATTTGTTGCTTAATTTACTTTGTATTTTACAAATTTAATTAAGTATTATAATATTAAATTTCGATATTTTGCAAATTTAATTAAACAAGCAATAATTCTTTTCTAAATTGTAAAATTTTTGTAAAGCTTTTTTTTATTGTTAATAAATCTCTTTCTCTTGTAAATATAATCGAAAAAAATATAATACAAAAGCTTGAAGTTAAATATAGCAAAAACGCTTGTTATTTTTTTTGTTTTTATATAATTTTTGTTGTTTCTTTTTGCTTTTTTATTAGATCTATTCTTATTTTTTTCGCGCAAATAATAGTATTTTCTTAAATTGTTAAAAATATTGTAAAGCTTTTTTTTATTATTATTTAATTTCTTTCTTTTTGTTAATATAATTAAAAAGAATATAGTGCAAAAGCTTAAAATTAAATATAGCAAAAACATTTATTATTTTTTTTGTTTATATAAAATCTTTGTTGTTACTTTTTGTTTCTCTATAAAATCTATTCTTTTTATTTTTGTCTTAATTGCTTTTTTTGTTTTTATAATTTTTTATTTAAATCTTGTTTAAAATATCTTTTGCAAGATTGTGTTAATATTACAAACAACTATATTTTTATAAATTCGATTATTTCTTAATACAAATTGCGTTAATCTTGCTTATTATATTTTTTGTATTTAATATTTTCTAATAATTTTGTTTTTTATATTGCAAATATTTGTATCTTCTTAAAGATTTTCGATCTTAATATTAATACTTTTTTCTTAATATTTTTATAAACGAATACAAATACTTAATATTGCGTCTTCTTGTTAATTATTTGATAATTAATAATAGAAGTTAGATAGCAAATAAGATTAAATATAGTTGTTGTAAGAAAAAATAATACAATATATATTAAAATAATTTTAAAAGTATATTAGATTAATTATATCAAGTTTTGCGTAGATTAACTATTGGGTCGGGTTTCGGTTCCAACTTTAGGAATCGATTTGATCCAACAATTTTAACTCTAGGAATCGACTTAAAATCCAAGTCGATTCCTATTATTTTGAAATCGATTTAATTCGATTCAACTCGATTTTCGATTTCAATATTAGGAATCGAATCGAATTGCCAAGGAATCGAATATAATATTATTATGCCAAGAATTACTAATTTTAGAAAAAAAATTATTAATAAAAAAAATTATTTGCATCTATAGACTCTATAGATCTTATAGCAATTAATATTAAGCAATTTAATCTAAAGAATTGCTTGCGAGAGTTTGCTATTAAGAAAAACAAAAATTCGAAAAAAAATATTAAGTCTCTAATCAAATATGCAAGAAAATTTATAAATAAAATCGATTGCTTGTTCTTTGTTTTAATTTGCTTTAACTAATATGTATTTATCTTTATTAATTTTGTAATCAAATTCGTAATTCTATATATTGTTAACAAAAAAAAGATATAAATTTGAATCTTGCACTTCTTGTTCTCTCTAAACAAATAAATTTACTATATATAACTCTAATTTCTAAGATACTATTTGCAAAAGTCTTGTTAACAATCGAAATCGCAAATCAACGTAAAACAAATGCTTCGCAAGCAATATATTTTATTTTTAAAAAACTTAATTTCTTTTTCGATCTCGAAACTTAATTAATAACAATTGCTCTACTAGACAACTAGCAATAACTTAATACTCTATTTAATAATTATTGTTAACAAAAATTGTATACAAATTATCTATTGCAACGTGCAACTAAATCTAAAAATCTAATATTAGAAATTTTGTTTTCTTCTCGAGTCGATCAATTAAATTTGCAAGAAATTGCTATTACTAAATTTGCACAAAATATTAAACTTTGCTATTAACAATCTAATAAACAATCTAATTAATCTATATTTAAAAAGTGCTTTTTTAATAATTTTTGCAACAAGTTGTATATAATTTAAAGCTAATTGTTCGATTGTATACAAACAAATCTTAATTTAACAAATTATTTCTTTTGAACTTACAATAATATTAAGCTATTGCGCGAATTTGTTGTCAATTAATATTTATTAATCGATTAAAGATTTTTGCGTCTAATTAGCGTATTAATCTACTAAATCTCTAACTTGTCTTTTTGTTGCAAAAAACTAATAAATATTGCTTAATATAACTAGAAGTCTCTATACAATCTATATTTTTTATATAAGTTAATAGTTCTAATTACAAACTATTACAAATTTAAATAACAAATAAATACTTATTTAATTGTATACTTTCTCTCTTTAACTATAAATTATTTGCTTGTTTACTATCTAATCTATATTTTTCGCTTTGTATATTTTTTTTAATTTTGCACGCAATTAATATTTAATCTAGACTTTCTATTTTGAAATTAAGATTATATATAGTCGATCGATTAATTTAATATCTAATATAAGCGACAAAATACGCTAATACTCTTTATTATTATAACAATTTGCAACTATTGTTATATTGTTATTGTTGTAGATTGCTATCTTCTATATAAAAAGATTTCGAAACTATACAATATGCAACAAAACTTCGAGCAACAACTGTTATATATTGACAATTTCTTTAATTCCAAACTTAATATTTTCTTTAACAAAAACAAGCTCGCAAATATATCGCAAAATTCTAATATTAAATTGCACAACTAATAGATCTTATATATTGTCTTTATTAATTAAATTAACTACAAAAACAATATAAATTTATACGCAAACATAATAGATTCTTTGTTAGTTATCTATTGCTAAATTAATCAAAACTAGTATTAAAATATTGCGCAACTATTTGTTATTTTTGCTACTACTAACAATTACAAACGTCTTCTTAATCGAAATACTTTAACTCTATTGTTATTAAACAAACAATATAAAATAAAGTTGCATTTTAAAATTTGTCGCAATCTTTAGAAGTAATTAATAATTAAGATTGCGTTTTAACAAATCTTTGATTTGTATACAATATCTCGAAATCTAAATTAATACAACAAGCTAATTATAATTGCACGCAATTGCTTCGAAACTATAATTGTAATATCTATTAAAGATAAAAAAAACTCTTTTGTTTGTAATATTATTGCTATTATTAAATGCGCAAATTATTTTAGTAATTGTTTCTCTAATTGCGTTGCAACAAAATCTACTCTATTACTATTAAAAATAGTATATTGTTTGTATTTACTACAATACTAATATTATATTGCAACAAATATATATTATACTTAAACTATTGCTAGTAAATATTAAGATTATTGTTATTTTCGACTTTCTAATCTTTGCGCGCTTTCTATATATTGTAAATTGTCTAAATTGTATTATATTAAACAAGATTTATTTTCTATTTATAACAAGATACTATTGTTGCAAAATTGTTGTTATTAAAATATTTTGTTGCATTTTTTGCTTGTTTGTCTATATAACAACAACTTTGTCTCTCTTTGCAAAACAAAAAATAAAGTTTCTACTATATTTTACTTAATACGAAATTCTTTGTATTAGTAGTAATTGTCTTAATCTTAAGTATTGTATACAATAGCTAAATACTATTTAAAATATCTTTCGAGAAAAGAACAAATTAATAAAGAAAATAACAAAGATCTATTTGCAAAATCTCTAGAAATAAAAGATTATACAAAATATTTATAAAATCTATTATATTTAAATTAAAACAATAGAGATTTAGATAATAAAACGTTTGCAATACAATTTCTATTACAAAGATTTAATTTTCGAAATATAACAAAAGATAAATATTGCATAAAATAAAGAAATATTTGATAAATATCTAGTAATTATAGCGATATTTAATATCGATATATACTATTTTAGTATTTGTCGAATTCTCTATATTAATGTATCGAACAATCTTGTTAACTACAATTAAGAAATCGATTGTATCAATTGCAACAAACTATATATAATATATCTAATATTGCTATTAACTTGCTAAACAATTTTCTAAGATTAAAACTACTTAAGTAATTTTCTTGCATTAAATTGTTAAAATATAATTGTTTATCTACAAGCTCGAATCTATCTAAGATATTAACTTATTATATATTTAAATAAAGTGCTAAAAACTATATGTATTCTCTTTCTTGTAAAAATCTTAATTGTTTGTAATATATATTTGCTCTCTTAAAATTCTCGAAAAAGTATTAATATCTCTTTTATATTATTGTTGCATACAATATTCTTAACTTCGACAAATTCTTTTTTCTTGTCTTATATATTGTCTATTAACAACTCTTAACTTCAACAAGCTTCAATATTAAGTATATTGAAATTCAAAGTTCTAAAACAAGTTTCTTATATTATACAATTAAGATATATACAATTTGCGATCAAGTCTATAACAAAATCAAAATCTATTAACACAAATAACAAGAGCAAATCTTTAAAGAAAAGCAATTAAAAGAGCAATATTTATAATATTGTTAATAGACTTGCACGCAATCAATTAACGACAAAAACAACAAAATTCGCGCTTTATAAAGAATATATTATTGTCTAAAATTGCGCGTATATTTTATATTTTTTTGCGCAACAATATCTAATCGAAAGTAAATATTCGAACTATTTACAAACAATATATTAAATTGAACTAAATTGCTATTAATAAACAATTAAGTTTAAAAACTTTGTTAAATACTTTAACTACAATTATATAAAGAAGATTTGCTCTTAACAAAAATATGTCGACAACTATATATAATTGTAACTAGTCTAATATATTAGTTAAACTATATATTATCTAGATTTCGAAATCGATTGTCGTATAATTATATTGCTAAAAATATCGAATATTAAATAAAAGCTAAATTTTATCTTAAGCTAATATTATTATATTTAACTAAAAAAGTTTTACAAGCTATTTGATTACTTAATATCGAATATAAAATATCTACTTGACTATTAACTAAATAGATTGAAGAATCGATACAAAAAAAGTATATAAAATATAATAAGAAAAAGAAAATATATTCTTGTAATTATTGTTAATAGATTGTTAGTTATATTACAAACAAGAAGCAAAGTTTAAGAATTATCTTTTATCTTTTTATATATTATTTATATTAATTAGATAAAATACGTCTTTTTATTTTTTAAACTTTCTTAATATATAATAAAACTTAGAAGTTATTTGCAACTTCGATTAATTATTCTTAATATATTTATTATTGTTCTTATTCTTTATTTTTGTTATTTAATATATTTAATTTTTTAATTTTTAAATAAATTAATTGTTTAAATTAATTGTTTAAATTAACTATTTATAATAGAATTAATTGCTAACAAAGTTAATTACTAGCAAATATTAAAATTCTATTAATTAATTTTTTTTTTAATTAAAACTAAGTTATATTAGAAGTAATTGCTAGCAAGATTAACTACTAGTAGATACTAGAATTTTAAAAATTAAAAAAATTAATAGTATTTAGAACTTAATTATATATTAGAGTTAATTGCTAGCAAGATTAACTTAGAATAAATACTAGATTTTTGTTAAATTAAAAAAATAGTAGTATCTTACTCTAAACTATATATTAAAAATATTTATTAATAAGATAAACTACTAGTAAAGTTAATTTGTTAGGATTAGAGCTTTGATAACTAGTATGTAGTTAATTGACGAGAATACTAGCTATGCAAAACTAACTATATACAAAAAATAAGTATAAGTACTATAGATGCTAAGGCGCTAGACGTTATTCGTAGTATACTCGAAACTAAAAGACGAAGACTTAAAGAGTAATCGAAGAACAAAGTTTGTTTAGTTTAGAATCGTCATACTATCTTTTTTTCTATTCGCGAACTTCAACAAAGTAATGTTAGATCTTCTAGTTAGCGTTTTTAATTAACTTTAATTAATATCGAATGTTTGTCAAATATAAGCTTCAATTAATGTCGAATATTTATCAAATATAAGCTTCGATTAATGTCGAATACATGTTAAGTATTATTCGACAATTAAAACTAAAGTTTTCGATATACGTCGAATAAAAGAATAAATTTGTTAAGTAAAGAGAGTAATCGAAAATTTAAAAAAAAAATATAAAAAAAATAGCAACATGCAAAGCAAAGAGCGTGTATATTACAAATAATATTCTAGTTAACTTCTAACTATCTTTGATTAGTATCGAACACGTTTGTTAAATACAATCTAATATTTAAAATTAAATATTAAGTAATTGTTAAACAATAGAAATCGAGTTTCGAATAATTGTTAAGCAATAAATATCGAGTTTCGAACAATTTGTTAAGCGACAACAAGATTAAGAAAGAGAAGAGAGTTAAATAAATTTTAAGAAAATATTAAATGTAAAAAAATTAAAAAGAGTACAAAAGATTATTAACTTTAATTTTAAAAGAAGAGTTTAAGTTACGTAACACAAAAATCGAAAATTAACAACAAAATAAAGATCGATCAATTATATAATCTTAAGAGGAATTGACGACAACAAAAAAGATAGCAATGTTAAAAAGTCGAAATTTGTCGAATTTTAGTTATGTTCAAACACGTTTGTCTAAATCTACAATATAGAGAGAGAAAATAATATAAAAATATTTTGATAACAATTTATACGCAATCGTGCGTATATTTAGAAATGCTAAGTCAATTCTAATCTAAAGAATCTTTAGAAGAGACAATTATAAAATATCTAATAGAGATACTATAGAGACAACAACAAGAATCTCGAATATATATCGATTAACTCTTAATAATAGTAATATATCAATAATGTATTTTCGAGATTCTTGTTAAGTGCAACAAAAGACAAAATAGTATATTAAATTTAATTTCGATTGCGAATATATAACAAATAACTTTTAACAATAATAATATATTAATAATGCGTTTTTAAGATCGATTGTAGATACGACAACAAAAGCTATAAGTATATATTAAGCAATATTTAGACAACAATAACAATAGAGCGCAAGAGCATATAAATGCAAATTATTCTACTTATTAGATTTTTAATTAGAAAACGTTTTAAATGTTTAATAAGATCTTGTTGCGTTAGAATATTAATAATAAAAATTAATAATGAAGTTAAGACAATTATTAATTATAAAGTAATTTAGTTATTTAAATTTATTGTTGTAGTTTGTGTAGCTTGTAAAGAGAATTTAATATTGTAGCATTTTGCGTTTGTAATTAATAACAATTAGACTTAAATTTATATTATTGTTATTTTTGCGTATATCGTATTATAATGTCTTGATATCTTTAATATAATATTCGAAATTGTCGTTAATATTGTTAACAATATTAACAAACAATAAAAGTTTAATTTGTTAACTTGATAAAGACTTGCTTTTGTTAAGATACAAAAGTTATAAGTAAAATATTAGATAAATCTTTATTAATTCGAGCAATTCTAGTTTGTAGACGTAATTGTTAATTGCTTAAATAATTTTATAGAGATTTGCATTTTTATACTTTAAAGACTTGTATAATCGAATTGTTTTAATATTTTAAATATTAAGTATAACTTAATTATTAATTTCGAATTTCGAAATTGCAACGTATTTGCAATTAGCAAATTTCACTTGTTTAACTTAAGTTTAAATAAGCTCTTAGCGAAAAAAGTTTTGCAAAATTTTGATTTTTTTGACAATCTTATCGACGTTCTTTATATTGCGACAAGCTTTAAACGTAATATTTTTAAGAAAAACTATAAGTAATTTTAAACTTAATTGTAACAAATAGTCTTTAATAGCAAAGAAAAATAATAAGTTAATAGATTTGCTAATATAGCTATTTGCGACAAATTCGACAATAACGAAATAACTAACTTAATTATTCTAATTGTATTGCACGTATATTCGAAGATATTGCTTAAAAGCGATATTAATATTTTTAATTTAATTGTTAATTTCTAAGTAAAATACAATTAATAATTTAGATTTAATTTTTAATCTTTTGCAAAGACGTTGTTAAAAGTAAGCGATAAATTAAGTGTCTTTGTCGAAAACAATAATAATTAAAAAGTTTTCAATATGTTAAACAAAGTCGATAAATAGATTGATTGTTAGGTCGAATTTCGGTTCCAACTATTGGAATCAACCCGATCCGACAATTCTAACCCTAGGAATCGACCCGAAACCTGAGTCGATTTCTATTATTTTGAAATCGATCCGATTTAACTCAAGTCGATATTCGATTTCAATACTAGGAATCGAATCGAATTGTCAAGAAATCGAAAATAACATTATTATGCTAAGAATTACTAATTTTAGAATAAAATATTTGATTAATAATATACAATATTTGCATCTATAGATTCTATAGATCTTATAGATGCAATTTATTAATAAAATGCAATATTTGCATCTATAGACTCTATAGAATCTATAGATGCGATTTAATTATTTTCTTTGTAAAAAGTAGTAATGCATTACTATAATATATTATCTTATTATAATTAAATAATTAAATAATATTAAATATATATTAACTATATATTAATAATTAATAATTATAATATAATTATTTAAATAGTCTTGACAATTCGAATCGATTTTTTGAATCGAATTTCGATTTCAATTCTAGAAATTGACTCGACTCGATTTGGTTTTCGATTCCAACTTTAGGAATCGACTTGTCAAGACTTTTAAGTCGGATTAACTCGAATTGTCAAGATTCGAGTCGATTAATCGACTCGAACTCGATTAATCGACCCGAGGCGATTAGTCTATCGATAAAGATCTAAATTACAATTTTAACTTTCAAAGAGTTTATAAATATAAATTTCTTACTCTTAAATAGTTTATTAATTATTATTAAAATATATTAAAAGATCTTTTCTTTATAGCAATATAACAACAAAGAGATAATAAAGTTGCAAAATATATTCTACTAATAACAATCTAAAATAGACAAAATTTTTAATAGATTATACTTATGTTTGCAATATAATTTAATATATTTGCAAATTAAATAGTTTTTAATATATTTCTTGACGTCTAAATACAATGTAGATTAATAGTAGTAATACTATACTTTCTTAAAAATAATTTTTTGATCTAGATATTTAATGCTTAACAATTTATACTAAAATTTAATTGCTTTAATTCGAAAGGTATTATTTGTGCTTCGAAACATATATATTTTGTTTCGAACAAATAAATGTTTGATATTAATTGTTAAATATTTAATTATTGTGCAATTTTTAAGTTTTAACTTGATTATTTTGCAAAAAATAGCTAGAATTTTTCGTTTATTAGCTTCTTTAGTCTAAATAATTTGTTTTATTTTTTTGTTATACAAGTATATTTTTAATATTTGTTAAACAAAAACTTCGAAATCAAGTTTTATTTTAAGTTTCTTCTCTTTTATTAAATTAATTGCGACAACAAACAAAAACTAAATTGTAGAAAAGATTGCAAATATAGATAGATAAGTTGTAGACAAAGCAAGTATATTAAGAAAAAAAAAAATCGACAATTAAAGACAATAAAACTATAAACTTAAAGATTGTAAATACAATAATAATAAACAACAAAATTAAGAAAAGAGATCTAGCAAAACAAAGTTTGCTTTATTAAAGTAATACAAATATTGCAAGCAATAAGAGCGTAAATAATTCTATATTTTTGTTAGTTATTAACAAAATTTAAGTAAACTTCTTGCAAGCTTTTGCGATTCTTTTGTTAATAATTAGTTCAAACTTAATAAAGTTTTAAAGCAAATAAATTAATTTTGTTATTAGATTGTAAATAACACTTAATAATAACAAAATTAATGCGATAACTTTAACTATACTCGATTTTAAATTATATTGTTTAAGAATTGTTTATTGTTAAAATTAATTACGAGAATTATTGTTGTTAGAGAGCAAATCTTGCGATTGTCTAGTTAGATTATTTGACTTCGCGTTTAGTATATCTAGTTAATAAATAATTTTAAAATTAAATTTAAACAAAAACTCGATCTAGTAAGCTTGACAACAATTAAGTTGTTTAATAGTTATAAAATACTTTAAATTGCAATAATTAATAATAATCTTAATAAGTTGTTTAACAAGTATATTAGTATACTTTAAGTATTACTTTTCGAAAACGCAAACAATAATTAATAGCTTTTTGTTGTAAATCTTGTAGTTGCACTTTGCGAATAATATAATTTTAAATATATAAATTATCGAATAAAGCAATTTATTTAAATTTATTTGCAAAAACACGACAACAATTATAAAGTCGAAGATATCGCTTTCGATTTAAATCTTAAAATTGAAATCGAAATAATATAAAATAAATTAATTAATAAAGATTTGTTTAAAAGCTTTGAACACAAGATTTTTAAAATTGTTAAATTATTATAAAAAATTAAGACTTTTGTTTTTGAATTTACTAAGCGCTAACAAAGATTTAGCTAGACTTAAATAGTTATAGATAAATTGTTAATAGAAGTTGACGAAGTTTAGAAAAATTTATACATCGCACACGTAAATAGAAGCTTTTTACTTAAGAATACACTTAATTTTTTCGAAATTTATTTAAATTTCTTCGATAATAATAATTAAATTCAAATATTTAATTTATTTGACAAAAAAGATATATTTGTTAATATTTAAATAAAGACTTGCGTTATAAAGCTTAGCAAAAACTTTATTTATATAATTTTTATATTTTATTTCGATATTATTGTAGATTAAGATATTATTTATATAAACAATGCAAAAATTGTTCAAATAGAGACTAAGAGTTTTATTAATAAAAGATTGAAACGTAATCGAGATATTATATAGCTTAAAAGATATTACAACATACTTAAACAAGTTGTAACAAATAATAAAAATTGTTTTGTATTTATTATTAAAGCGTATTCGAATCTTGTTAAAGATTGCGATAATATCGAATTTGTTATAGTACTTAATCTTGTATAATTGTTGCAAGATTTTTTGAATTAATAATAAAATATTGCGATTCTTAATTGTTAAAACATTAAAATTTTTATAGTTTACGCAAACGCGCAAATTCTTATTAGACTTTTTAACTATAAAAGTAGAAACAACATACTATAAGATGCTATAGCAAATTTAATTTTTGTCTTTTATATTATTTAGATAGACTTTAATAATTTCTTCTTTTTAACAAGAGATATTATAGACTTTCTTAATTAAAGAAGTTGCTTCTAGAACAAAATTAATAGTATAATTAATACTTTTATTTGATAACAATTTGTTAGCTTCTTGTAAATTAAAGAGCTTAATCTAGTATTTAAACTTCGAATATATTTGCTTCTTTACTTGCTTTAGACTAGAAGAATTTTGTTTAAACTTTGTATAGAACTTATTGTAATTATTAAAAGTAATAATTGTAATATTTATTGTAACATTGTTGTCTATAGTGCAAGCTAAATATTTATTGTTTTTCTTTAATTAATTTAGTATAACAAAATACTTAAGTAATATAACAATTGTTTTGTAGTTTTCTTTGTTAACAAGTTTCAAAAATACAAAGATATTTATTTAATAAACGTTAACTTTATTAAGAGACTTTAAAGACAAACATTTCAATTGCTTATATTAATTGCTAAAGATTTTTAATAATTGTTAATTTAATAAGCAATATTTTATACAATAATTAAAATTAAATTTGAGAAATTGTATATTATCTTTAATTTGTATATTATACTTCTTAATCTAAAATATATTAAAAATAATTGCAAATTGTTCTAGTTTAATTATTAAATATTATAAAATATTAATATATTTGTTAAAATTAACAATAATTTAAGCGATATAAGTAATATTAAAAGCAAATTTGTTATTAATTAGATACAATTTAATAAAATTTCGAAGCAATATAATAAAAAGTTTATAAAGTTTGACAAACTTCTTATTTACAAAAGCTTTATTAAAGACTTTAATATCAATAAATAGTATTATCTTAATATAATATTTATTGAAAAACAAATAAATTTAATTTGAACAAATTTTAATATAAAAATCTAGTTGCTAGTTGTTAAGCAACTTGTTGTTAATAACGCTAGAATTAAGTTTAATTTTAACAAACAAAATTTTATTTTGTAAATTAAATATAACTTTAAGCTCTTTTATTGTCTTTTATATAAGTATTAATTTCTATTTTGAATTGCAACTCTTGTTGAAAATATTTAGTTTTTTAATTTGTTAAAGTTATTTAAGTTGTTATTTAAGATATTAGAGCAATTCTTTTTTTTAAATATTGTTAGTTCAAGATTGTTAATATTATAAGTCTTAAGTTTAATAATTGCTTTTTTTTTGATTTTAGTTAACTTGTTTTTGCAAAAGATATTCGAGTAATTAAAACAATATCTCGAGCGCAAATACTTTTAACAAAGATTTTTTTTCTTAATTTTATTTTTAAGTATTTAAGATTAGAAAACTAATTTTGTTTTAAAAAAAGTTTTTTGTTTAATTATATAATTAATTAATTTGTTATTGTAAGCTTCGAATTTACTTGTAAACTTATATATAATATTTCGATTTTTATTTGTTTGCATAATAATAAATTTATTATACGCGCTAGTTTAAGACAATTAATAATCTTTCTTTTGTTTTATTCTAAAATTTATATTGCGTAATTAAGAGATTAAGTTATTAATATTAATAACGTTAATTATATTAACAAATTAATTGTACAATTTATTGCTTAATCTTAAATTAAATTAATATATTTTTTGATTTTTAAGCAACTTAATATTTGTTATAGTTAACGTAAATCGAATTACGTATTTGTTAAAGATTTCGAAAAACTTTATAACAAAATTAGATAATATAAGTTTAATAAAGTTTTTATATTGTTAATTAAGTTTGTCAAATTAAGTATAGAGATTTGTTATTAATTTAGTTAATATACTATAAAGTTAAGCAAGATTGTTGCTTTAATTTAACAAATAATATCTAATATCTTTAAAGATATTTCTTGTATATTTGATTGCAATATATATTAGCTTAACTAATTTGTTATTAAATATGCAAAGATAGACTTTAAATTTAACAAAAAGTGCTATTTGTTATTAATCGAATTTCTTTCGATTATTTAAAAAAACAATTAAATCGAGAAATTTAATATTGTTATATATTAATTTCTTAATCTTAAGCAAGCTATTTCTATAGACTTTGTTAAGATATTCGCGATTTTGTTAATTTAGTTTGTAAAAAAATATATTATAATTGTTGCTATTGTTGTTAAGATTTTGATAAAACAATAAGCAATAAATAGACTTAAACTATTTATAATAATTAAGCTTTTTAATTAGTTTATCTTGTTTTTTGATTAATATATTAGTTATCTTCTTTTATACTTTGTCTTTAGCTTGCTTTATATTTTGCTTTTTTTGTAGACTCTTGTAGATAATTTGAGCTTTATTCAAATTTGTTTCTAATTGTACAATTTCTTTATTTTGATCTTTTCTATATTATATTAGATATTATATATAAAAATAGACGCTATTAATATACTTAAGTTAATATACGAGATTTTTAGTTATATCTTTAACAAAGTTGTCGTTATATAAGAGTTTTGCAAAGTTTTTTTAAGTTTTTTGTCGACAACAATTGTAATTGAAGAGAGACTAGTAAAATAAAAATTAATTAATTTTGAATTTAGTCTTATATTTAGACTTCTTAGTAAATAAAGATAATATATTAATATTCTTAAAAGAGTTATTATTAAGTTTGATTAACTTAGAGTTTTTAAAAACAATTGCGAGTAACGTTTGCGATTATAATTTTAACAATAACAAAGTCTTAGTATTTAATTAATAACAAAGTTAATTTTAAGATATAACGCTTTTACGAGATTTGAAGCTAGAAGAAAATACTTAATTCTTTATAATAAAATTGCAATATATTGTAATAATAGATTTGCACAAATATTGTAAATTTTGATAATTATAAACAATAACAAAGTAGTAAATAGAGATATAAACTTAGATAAAACGCTTTGTTTAAATATGTTTGCTTTACTTAAATATTATATAATTTACTTTGTTTAATTAAGTTAATAAGTATCGAAACAAGATTATTAATATTAAAAACAAGTATTGCTTAAGTATTGTATCGCGTAGTAAATTTTGCGCAAAGTAAAAAGATATTGTTCGAAGATAACAATATTGCAATATAAGTATTAATTTTAGCAAACTTGCTTGTCTATTTTAGCAAAATTATTAAGTTGTAGTTAGAACAATTTGTTGTTTATTTATTTTAGCAAATTTACTATCTTTTTTGTAAAGCTTCTTGTCTAAAAAATTAACAAAATTTATTATTGTTAAGTTGCACGTTTTTCTTAAAATATTTATTGTCGCAATTTAATTACGCTTCGCAAAGCATTTGTTTTAGTAACTTTATATCTAGAACTACTTTAGTAACTCTATATCTAAAACTACTTTAGTAACTTTATATCTAAAGTACGTTTTAAAGAGAAAAAAGTTAGCAAATATAAATATTTTTAGAGTACAATTCGCAAGATTATGTCTAAAGAGATAGCTAGTATTATATTAGAATTAAAGCTTTGATAACTAGTATATAGTTAATTGACGAGAATACTAGCTATGCAAAACTAACTATATATAGGAAATAAATATAAGTACTATAAATGTTAAGACGCTAGACGTTACTCGTAGTATATTCGAGACTAGAGGGCGAAGACCCGAAGAATAATTGGAGGACGAAGTCTATCTAGTCTAGAATTGTGACATAATTGTTAATAGATACTAAAATTTTGTTAAAAAAAAACAATACTTAAGACTAAATTATAATAGAATTAACTACTAATAAAATTAATTACTAGCAAAGGCTAGAATTTTATTTAAGCTAAAATTAGTAGTATATAAATAAGATTAAATTATATTAGAGCTAACTACTAGCAAAGCTAATTACTAGCAAACTCTAGAATTTTGTTATAAGAAAAAAAAAAAAAATTTAAGATTAAGTTATATTATAATTTTTTACTAATAAAATTTATTACTAGTAAAGTTTATTATTAAGAAATCTAATTATTATTAATTTATATAAAATTTAGAATTAATTATTTTAAATTATTAAAAAAAAAAAAAATTATAATTATCTACTTAGTTAATTATTAGGAAATTTAATATAATAATATTATATATATTAAAAAAAAAAAAAAATATATTCTTTTTTATTAAAGTTTATAACAATAATTATAAATACAATTAAAAATTACTATTAAAACTAATATAAATAATAATAAAAATAAAATTATTAATTTAATATAATTTAAATAATAATAAAAATTAAGAAAAAAAAATAAGAAAAAAAATAAGAAAAAAAATAAAATATTTCTAAAATTAATATAATAATATTAATAAAATAATAATAATATAAAATAAATTTTTATTTTTAATTCTAAAATTAAGTAAATTTTTAATTTAATAAAATATAATAAATAATATAAATTTATTTTAGAATTAAATATTAAAATAATTAGTAATTTATAAATTTATAAACTTGTTTAGAATAAATATTGTAAAAATTAAAATTAATATTTATTTTAAATAATTATTAATTAAATAATTTATTAGTAAACTTAAAAAATAAAATTATAAAAATAGATTAAAAAAAATAAAATTAATATTATTTTAAACTAAAATCTAGTTAAAACTAAATTAATTAATTCTAACAATCTAAAATCTAAGTTAAAAGTTAAATTTATTTAGAATAAATTATAATCTAAAATAGATAATAATTACTAGATTTTATAAACTTAATTTTAAGTAATTAATTTAGTTTAAATTAACTACTTGCAAAGACTAAAGTTTTATTAAGAAAAAATAGTAGTATTATTTACAACTAGATTATTTTTATATATTAGAATTAACTATTAGCAAAGCTAACTACTAGTAGACTATTAAATTTTATTAAGAAAAATAATAGTTATATTAAAGACTTAGTTATTTTGTTATACTAGAATTAAATAGTATAGAACAAAGAGTTAGAATTAATAGACGCGCAAGCGTTGTATATAGCTATTCGAATATATAATCAATTTGCTCTAGAAGATTTGTATTAACAATTAAGAATCAAATTCTATCGAATTTGTACAATAGAAACTCTTCTTATTATTATTGCGATAACTTTTTGTTTTTATATAATTATTATAATATTGTCGAATTTGTATATAATGTTGTATATTTAACTATTGTTTTAATATTTGTTTTCTTTTTGCGTTTGCTCTTTTTTGTTACTACTATTCTATATTATAAACGCTATTACTTAAACAATTAATACTATTGTCTTTATCTATTAATTAGTCTTTTTCTTTTTTTTATTTTCTCTTAAATTGAATTGCGTCTTATTAGCGCAAAAGAAATTCTTATATAGTCTTTTATATTGCTTTCTATATTTAAATCTCGAATATTTTAGTATTTTAATAGCAAAATTCGACAATATTGCAATTTAAGACAAAAATATCAATTGTAAATCGAAATCGAGCTATATATTATTAAAACAACTAAATTATTAATTTTTTTAAAAATAGCGTTAATCTATTTATATATTAATTAATAAAGTTTGTCTATTTAATTTGCAATTCTTTTGCTCTATTCGAGAAATAAATCGAACAATTGCTCTATATTGTCTTAATTGCAATCTTAAAATTCAAAAGATACAATTTCTCTATTAGTAATATTAACTTTATTGCGATTCTTTTAATTTAAAACTTTTGCTCGATTTTGTCAATTGTTAAATTTAATATACTTGCTAAATTATTATCTTTTATTGTTAATTTTCTCTTAATTTTTTGTTTTTTTGTTAACAATTCTTATTTTTTTAAGATTTTCTTTCGATTTTCTATTGTTTTTATTATTTGTTTGCAAGAAAAACTATTATTGTTAATTTTTGTCTACATTAATTTTTAACTTCTATTTTTTCTAAAATCTTCTATTGCTATCTATTAGATATTTTTGTTTAACTACTATTATATAGCGCGTTTTTATTGTACTTCTAATATCTACTCTTTTGCTATTAAAATCGAAGAAGAGATATTTTTTTAAATTTATTGATTCTATCGAACAAAAAACAATTAGAAAGAAAGCACAACAAAAAATTAATATAAATAAAAAAGCTAAAATACAAACTCTTAGAATCAAATAAACAAATTAAATTAACAAAAATTTGTTGTATAACTTTGTTACGTTCGACAATATATTTGTTTCTTTAATTGTTTTTGTAGCAATTAGTGTTTCTATTAAAAGTATATATAAGTCTATTATCGATTTGCTCGATTCTATTTTATATTTGCTTTTTTTTTAATTTTTATAATTCTTAACTTTTTTAAAAGCGCAAACGTTTACAAACTATCTTAAAAAAAAAGAAATTCTCAAAATTAATACTATTGTTAACAAGAAATTTTAATACTTTTTATATATTTAAAAGATCTTTAAGAAGTTTTTTGCAATAATAATATTGTTCGAATTTTTATCTTTGTTTGTTTTCGAATTTTGTTTTTATAGTTTTTTTTTTATTGTTATTTGTAAAATTCAATTTCGATTATTGCAATTCTAAGTATCTTTATTGCAATCGAAAGATATTCGAAATTTTTTCGATAATCAATATTATTTGCTCTATTAAAATTATATTTTTTGTTTTTTCTTAGCAATCTTGCTCTTTTACTCTTGTATTTAAAAAAAATTATTTAATTATTAATTCAAGTTTAACAATAAATAGAAGCAATATTGCTAAAATTAATTTTTAATCTATTTAAAATATCAATTTTTGTATTATATTTTTATTTTGTATTATTTTGTCTACAAATTTTTAATTTTTTTTTTCTTAAAACAAAGTTTGTTAAAATCGACAAATTATTTAAAATCGAAAAATTATTTAAAAAAATAAAATATTTTTATATTTAATATTTTAACTTTATTTTTTTTGTTACTATTTAGCAACAATATCTTGTGTTATATCGAACTTTTTATAATCTTTAATATATTTTTTTTATTTTTTATTGCTATCGAGATTGCAAGCTTAAAGTTTAATATTTTACTTCTTAAATTAAATCTTTATATCTATATTTTTTTGCAAAATATTTAAAGATTTTTTGTTTTTAATTGAAATTAAACTTGATACTTTATATTTGTTACTCTATTATTGTTATTTGTGCAAAAAGTATTATTTTAGATTAAAGATTTTTCAAATTTATAAAAAACAATTAAAAACAAATATTTTAAGATTGCTATAATTGCTTTAAATAACTATCTTTCTAATTATTTTAAAACAAATTTTAGAATTGTAAACAATTTAATTGTTTGTTTTGCTACAATATATTAATTCGCGCTTTTTGTTTTTAGATATTTTGTCTTAAGTTTTAATACTATATTTTTTAAAAATTAATTCTTTTTTTCTATTTCTTGTTTTTCTATTTAGTTAATTCTATTTTTTGCTATTGTCGAGTTTTTTCTTTTAAGATCGAAGTTCTTTTGTTAAGTTGTTGCTATTTATAAAAACGTTTTCAAGATTTATTAATATAATATTCTATTATTGATTTTTTTTCTAATTTAGATATCAATATACTTTAAACAATTAGCAACAATAGTTAAATTGTATCTTCTAAACAAGCGTTTTAAATTATATATTTTGCTATTGTTATTAAATGTCTATTAGATATTACTTAAAAATATAGAAACAATATTAATATCGAAAGTCGAATTTCAATAATTATAGTAGAAAGAAACTTGTTAGACTTAGAACAATATACAATGTATTTTATATTTTAAATTTTTTTTTAAAAAATTTCAAATAAAAGTAAATTGTATAGAAAATTTGAGCTAAAAATAACAATAATTGAGTGTATAATTTAAAGTTCAAATAATATAATATAATTAATTAATAATTATTACGCATACAATATTTGTGCATAAATTTTTTAGTGTTAACAATAAAAAATTTAACTTTAAAATCGATATCGATTTTTATATTTTAGAAAAAAAAAATTATAATAATTTCGAAATCTTGCTCGATTCTAAAAATTTGTATACAAAAAATATATATATAATTTTTAAAATTAATTTTCTTAAATTTTGTTTTAAAATATACTTAATATTTAAAATATTTTAATAAAATCTTAATTTATTCTTATATATTATACTCGATTATAACAATTAATATACAAAAAATACTTAAATTAAAAAAACTTGTACTATTTAAAAATTCGATTTTAAAGATATTCTTTAACAATTTAGTTTAATCTTTAAATAATATTTAACAAATTTTTATCTTTTTAAAAGTTATAATTAATTTTAATATTTCTTATACAAAATATATCTATACAAAAAATATTTGTACAATTTGAAATTTGATTTTAAAAATATTTTTTAACAATTTAATTTAATCTTTAAATAATATTTAACAAGTTTTTATCTTCTTAGAAGTTATAATTGATTCTAATATTTCTTATATAAAATATATTTATACAAAAAACATTTGTATAGTTTTAAACTTAATTTTAAAGATATTTTTTAACAATCTAGTTCAATCTTTAAACAATATTTAATAAGTTTTTTATCTTGTTAAAAATTATAATTAATTCTAATATTTCTTATATAAAATATATCTATACAAAAAACACTTGTATAGTTTGAAATTTAATTTTAAAAATATTTTTTAACAATTTAATTCGATCTTTATTTAAAG
>JAABUL010001809.1_pt1 | contig 38434 bp, 35 predicted proteins | sample 5559151 | NCBI WGS metagenome assembly JAABUL01 (sample SAMN10711876, study PRJNA513368) | rock metagenome | isolation source: Antarctica rocks | place: Antarctica: Victoria Land, Pudding Butte sud | reverse complement strand
GAGGAGCTAGAGATGACGTAACCACCACAATACATATGGTGACTACATACAGCACGTGTATTCACTTGTCACCACACCATCACCATATGGCTATTATTCACCACACCACACCACATCCCCGCACTGATCATCGCACCTGCCTCCAGCATGGGATGACGCGAGACGTTGGCACCAAACACAAAGTTCGCCTGGCGTGCACCGATTGTCGTTCCACCGATGCCCGAAGCGCATGCACGTCTTGCAGTGCACGTCATCTTGCTGTCGAGGAGCCCGCGGAAGTGGCTGCTGCCCCTCAAGTCCTTGCGCTGAGCGCGGACCCCTAGGCGCGTTCACCGGCCCACCTTGTCCACCTCGAGCACCAGCACCCGGCGGCCCAGCGTTAGCCGGACCCGTAGGTAGGGCACCTCGACCACGACCATCCCCTCCAAAATTCCCGCACCTTGAGCACCGCGACCAGCAACAGCCGCACCACCCCTTGGTCCAGGATTAACCGGACCTGTGGGCTGTGCAGCAAAGCCGCCACGACCTCTACCTCTACCGCCACCACCACCACCACCACCACCACCCCGACCATTGTTCCCACCCGGAGCCGATCGGCCCCTTGGTGTGAACTGGCCCATTCTTCCATATCCTCTCGGAAACTGAGACCAATTGTTTCCACGATCCATCGCAAAAAAATGGTATGCGATGCTGTAGTTTCAGAAGCTAATGCGAAGCAGAATTTGACAGAAGTCTTCCGTCGGCTAAACATCGGCTCAGGGGTCCGACCACCGACGACATCACACATAGAGACAAACAAACAGAATTGGTTCGCGAAAACCTACCTACATTCTTAAGCGTATTGTTACGCTTAACAACGACCTCATCGACAACGCATTTTTCTCCTACCAAACTAACCTCCTTCGCAGCGAGCTCTATCTCCCCTGTATAAGCCGCCAAACGCATCGGACTACTTTCAGCCATCCTCGAACTGCTCCCAGTTATCGCGCCAGGCAGTCTTACCGCCACCATCTCCCGCACAGGGCCGACTACAAGCCGCTTCGCAAGCACCGTTCCGCGCCTCGCAGCCTGAGCCGCACCTCCGGGTTTTACCTTCGCCTCGGCCCTCGAGCAAAGAACCGTCAACGATCGCCACGCGCACAGAGTCACACCTGTATCGCACTTAGTGTGACTACTAGCTTGTGGAATGCCCAGACAGGGCCTCGTAACAAGACATGAACCTCATCGCTATTATAGGCTTCACTAAGCCGTGGTTTTCGCCACCTCCTAAGAAAGCGGAGGAGACTAAGGGAGAGGAGGCGCGTAGAGAGAGGGAGAGGTAAGAGAGGAGACTAGACAACGCTCTCCGGAAGCGACGACGGAACGTTCTCATTTCCCGCGTCACTCTACTAGTCGAGCTCTACGACCCGGAGCAAGCTTCATACATGTTATTACCTTGTCACATATAATCGCTACGAACTATTCGAAAGCTAGTGACTAGGAGGCCCTATCGATTAGTCACTTACGCGTTCTAGTTGGCATCATGCCTAGCGTATTGCTCCACACGCGCTCAAATGCTTTGTGTAGGCGAGTCATTAATCGAGAGCTCGCCGCGCTAGGACCTGGCGCATTTCTGGTGCTAGCGTCGACAGCTTCGCAAAGGAGAAGCGCGAACTCAGGGAAGGCGTCACGGTGCCGGCGGAAGCACCTACTGCTGCTGTTTGTTGGAATATCGCCGTCGCCAAAGTCGAAGCACGCCCGGACCCCTAACAGATGTACAGACGTACCTCTGCGGAAGCTACCGCGGCTGTCGCAGCTTTCTGCTTTGGCGTTCATCGCTTGTCCGTAATGGAAGACATGCTGAACTGCTCATCACACCTTCTTACCTAGGGGAATCTACTACGGTGTATGACGGTCGAAATGAGGCTGGTGCTTGCTGTAGTGCCGTCGTAGTTGTGCATTGCATTCATTGTTGCTCGCGCGTTGGTGTCGACTCTTACACCGAAGTCGACTTCCGCGCTCATTTCGACTTCCGCTTTCTGAGTGTCGATGAGTCTTGTGTTCTCGGCCGTACCTGAATATACCGGAAGATGAGGGCCAGGAGCTACTGTTGCTGACACAGCTGAAACCGCTGCTACACAGTGTTGTCCAGCCGAGCCAGCGTGCGCCATGCTTCTATAACGTCCTTGGGGCGTCCGTCAGTCTCTGTTTCGGCGCCGAGCCCTTGCAGCGCTCCATACGTGCGTCGAGCGAATGTGCGGTGCGACGTGATGGCATTGAGGCTACTCTAGCAGGTGGACAAAAGAGAGAAATAAGAGATGAACCAGGAATGGTGGGTAAGGGAAGTCGGGGATCGGCTTTCGAAAAAAAGTGGGCCTCTTGACCACCATTGCATATTCTCCACCGGGATTTTTCTGGACGACTATGGACCAGATTGCCTCGAATTCACACACAGCAACGATTGTGAGCATCTTTGTTGACCCGTTGGAGCCACAAGACATAGTTGCGGATTTGTAGTCGTTGCCGCCGGCTTCGAAAGTCCGCCAAGCTTTCAATCGACATCCTTCCACCAGCACTTCCATCAGCACTTCCATCTTTCGTCTACACTAGCACTATGTACGCACTTGCTTACATCCGCACTCCATCTCAGCACTCTCTGTTCACCGATATTTCTTTCGACTCTTTGGACCGTGACCGCGTCTTTCCTCGGCCACCGGTCTTGGCAGGCACAAATCACCGCACCTCCTTGCTTGACGCGCTTATGCTCGACCTATCACACTCTCCATTCAACAAGCACGGACAACGGTCTAGCAGCTGCCATCGAGAACACCAGACAACGACTCTTCAGTACTCTTCAGCTCTGTATCACTCGTGGCGCCGAAGGATGTGCAGCACGCTGATTTCACTCTGATTCACTTGTTGAGGTCACGTGCAAGACTCGACTTTTGAGGAGGTTTCTTTTATCGACGAACGACCGGCCCAATGACCATCAGCCGAACCCCGTCCAATGCCGACGTCTTTGGGATGCAGCAAGCCGCCGCCACCCATATGGGCTCGTGTCCACCAGCATCTGACGACACCCCGTCGGCACCACTCCTAGCGAAACCCCTCCCAGCAGCACCCCTCCCAGCAGCACCCCTCCCAGCAGCACCCCTTCCAGCAGCACCCTTTCCAGCTTTCAAGCTGCGCAACCGACTCGAGCTGTTCTCAAGCGCAAAAGTCGACAGGGCTTCTCTTGGACGCCAGAAGACTCGCCAGTCATATGCTTCAAGGACGTGAGGTCTTCTATGTGGTATCATCGCGAAGTCCGGGTGAATCTACATGCCTGGGCATACAAGATCGATGTGGATGTCGAGTTGACGAACGCTGGTAAGCTGGTGGTCTCGCATTACTCGACACGTGGAGGTAAGGCTTATATCTCTCCCCACAGGTTTTTCGGCCGAGGATGCGCCAAGCATCAGGCTCCTCAAAACCTGGCTCGAATGGCGGTCAGCCAACGAGCAGGACACTGTCAAGCGGAACATTCTGTCGTGGCCACTTTTCTTCGCCTTCGGCGGCAACTCGGACAAGAACGTGAATCGTGCACGCGTGGATTCTGGGAAGAAATGCATGCCCTACGGAAAGCCTCTCGCGGATATGTGACTGGCGTGGATGCTGGCAAGAAGTGCAAGTCATGCGTGAAGCTCTCGCGAGTGATCAGCAATGTCGCCCACTCGCAATGATCGCTGCTCGTCGCTGAGCAGTGATGGAGCTCCAGTCCGACAATGCGACTACCTATATGCTGATGACGTTTTCATCTGACGGTCAATCGGAAAACCTGGACCATCACGAGCCGTCGTCCTCGAAGCTCTCTCGAAGCTCTCCTTCTGTACGACAATAGACAACATGCGATCGCGCGCACGCTGCCAGGTATGGACAGCAAGAGTGTTACAAGGAGACATACCACCCTCACGACCGCTGGCTAGGTGGCAGCGACCTCACTACCGCTGGCCGGGTAGCAACAACCTCACTGTTGCTGGCCGGATAGTAACAACCTCACCGTCGCTGGCCGGATAGCAACAACCCCACCGTTGCTGGCTAGATGGCAATGACCTTGCCGTCGGTGGCCGAGTGACAACAATTTCACCGTCACTGATCGGGTCGCAATGATCTCACCGACGCGGGCCGTTGTTCACACCGCCGCTGGCCGGGTGGGAAATTTCTCAAGGAGACAGGCATCGACACCAAGCATTATCTTGCTCATACGACTGGACTGGTTCACAAGTATGACTGCGCACACCAGCGCCGAGGGGACAGAGGCTACCTGAGCCTCTCTGAACCCCCAGCAGCGGCCAGCATGGTTCACAAGTACGACTGCGGCCATCGAACGCATCTTCTGGAGAGTGTCTCCGTCGCATGAAGGTGCTTTTGGACCACAAAGATCGCTACAAGTACGGAGAGTACTGTGCGATGAAACTGCAAGCGATGGACCGAGCGTTTTAAGGTTTTAAACCTACAGGAGGGTATCAAAAAGAATGCAAGTGGGTCCTATGTGTCAGTGCGTTACTAGGCCCAAAACGGCTAGTCTAAACGAGATTTAAGGTTGAAAACGCGGACACTAGACGGCAATCCCGAGTCTACTAAGCTAATTAGTGTATAAAAGCCCTAATTCGCACTTTAGCTATCTATCTGTCTATCTATCTGTCTACTACCGAGTATAGCCGCCCTCTACGTCGATAACAGCCTAGTAGCGGGCCGGTATATTCTAAATATATACCCGAACGTCGTCGATAGTAAGGGCCTCCTACTCGACGATAAATACCTCCGTTAACTCGTCGCGCGTTTTCGGCTTATAATTTCGCGAGACGCGGTATTTAATTATTACCTAGATATTCTTAATTAGATTTAGATCTAGCGAGTATACTAGCTATAGTAAGACAATAAGGTAAAGCTTAGTAAAGTAGTTACGGATTAGATATACAGTATAAATCGGCGCGTTATCCTATTAAAATATCGCGTCTAGATTATCTCGATAGAACGGCGCGACTAAAGGGTTTATAATCTCGTTAAGATAGCGTTTTGCATTAACGCCGCCGCGTTTTCCTCTTTCGCCGTAATTAATCTCGTCCTTAGACTTAAAAACCTATTGTTTTAGGGCGCCGCTTAAAGATATCGAGCCCTAAACTATCGCCGCGCTATATTTCTTAAACTTCGGTATTTAGTAATCTGCTTTAAACTCCTCTATTACGAGCCGCGTTATATATATCTATCTAAAGTAACTAAGACGAAATAAGGCCTCGTTAGTAAAAAGAACGCGCGACTATTCGTCTATTATCTATTCTATATACTACTAAGCCTATTCTAGCCGTTTCTTCTTTACTATATCGTCGAGGAAGGGTTTTTTACGTGAGATTCGGTAGTAGTAGCCTACTTTATCGAAGACGCGTCTAAGTATTTGATTAGAGACGAGGACGTCCTCTAAATCGACGATATCGAGAAGGGATATACGGCGGTAATTAGTATCGAGGGTAGCGCGGCGTATTAAGCGCTTTCGGGTCGAGGTTTTACAAATTAGCGGTCGTCCTCGTTTCTTTAGCGTCGACGGCGGCGGAGGGTCTTTACCTTTTATAAGAAGTCGTAAAATCGTTACTACTAAACATCCGATCTTAAGCGCGATCTTATCTTACTTAAACCTACCTTCGCGTAGGCTAAAGGTATAGCCCTTTTGAAATTTAGTCGTCTAAACTATATACGCGCGTAAAAAAGATAAGATAGAACTAAAATAGATAGATAGATAGCTAAAGTGCGAATTAGGGCTTTTACATACTAATTAGCTTAGTAGACTTAGGATTACCGTCTAGTATCCGCGTTTTCAACCTTGAATCTCGTTTAGACTAGCCGTTTTGGGCCTAGTAACGTACTGACACATAGGACCCACTTGCATTCTTTTTGATACCCTCCTGTACAGGCCAGACCCCTGTCGTGAAGGCTTGGCACGACATCCAATTCTTAGAGTCGCTGCACAGAATCTCACTTGTTCGTGAACCACATGCTGTTGACTCACTTCTCCAGCACTCCCAGTACTCGCATCTTTCAGCGCTGTGACGTACAGAAAGAATCTGGACTCGGAGCCATCAACATCGTTTGGCTTCCCAAGCAGAGCACGAATACCCAGGCCCTCCGAGTCGCTCGAAGCAAGGACGGTGGCCGGTGCTTGCCAATGATCCATACGAACCTTGGCGAGTCGCAGGTGCACTGGCAAAGCAGGTGCATTGGCATTGGCGTCCGTCGGACACTCAATGCTCAATGATATGCTGTTGGGCAGGCTGTGCAATCTCTGCATATCGCATGTTGAGATGCACATGAGCCACCAGAACCTTGATCAGCCGAGGATTCTTGAGCTGTCCGCTGCCCTCTCTGGACCACATCCATTCAGCACTTTCAGCACAAACGCAGTTTCTCTCACAACCAAGACGACATCGACCACCTGAAGATCGCAGACGGGGCGAGTATCGCAGAAGCGAGTGCTCTCGAAACCTCCGAAACACGTCTAAGGGAGTTTCGATGGAAGATACCCAAGAGTCCAGCTGATGCCAAAACACTCGTCGGCTTTGCGCTCGGCAGATTCTTCAAACAGGCGCTCGAGCTTGTCGGAGTCGAGGTGGGAACCATGCAAGAAGTAATCACTCTACTCTGCGCTCGGCAGATTCTTCAAACAGGCGCTCGAGCTTGTCGGAGTCGAGGTGAGAACCATGCAAGAAGTAATCACTCTACTCGCGAGTAAAGGCGGGCTGCGGCGGATCGATGAGCTGCTCCGGCAGCCTTTCGCATCTTTCTCTCCGGCACAGCTCACGCGAGTGAAGAGTCCGCGACCATACACCGAAGATGGATCCACCGCCGCGGTCGATCAAGTCTCTTTACAATCGTCCCATGTCCTCAACGTCTGTCCAGGTCTCTGCCCCGATCCTCTCAACTACTATAACCTCGACGACATTCTCCAAGCCAAGACCCTTCCGACTGTAATGCAAGTGCGCGCAACCATCCTTTACGCCAGCTTTGGGGTCAGTCGAAAAGTCGAGGACTCCGTCAAGCGCCTGTGAATCCAGTTTGAGGACCCAAAGCTTTCCATTGTCGTTGAAAAACAGCTTCGCGGTGACGGGAACCTGCGCGGCGGTAGAGAGGTGTATGAAGCCGTCGGCGGTGTCGAGCTCTGTGGGTGAGAGCGTCACCGGCAGAGGGTCCGGCGGTGCGGCATCGCAGATCTTGTAGAGGTATCTGGGGGCCATCAGGAATGCTGACAGGTGCAGACATCAGCCTCAAGAGATCGGTTGACTGATTGCCTCGTTGTGTTTTGACTCTCAGCTGCGGCTATGGCCTAATAAATTTGTCGTGCGGCTGCAGAAAAAGTACATGCTGTTATAGCCTTGATACAATAGATGAGATGGATGTTGCATACAAGGGTCTATCTAGTAACGAGATGAAAACTCTGACTACGGATCTCCGCACCATTAGTCCTTAGGCGGTCCGTGCAGAGCCTGCAAGTGAATGTTAGCGTAGCTACTGCGTTATAGGGGTGATTTAGCGGCTTCTAATTGTCTTAGCGGTGGTGATTGTTGTCTTTAATCCCTTCTAATGCTATAACATCGCTTATAAAGCTCTAAACTATCGATTAGGAGGTGTTTTTAAGCCTTATAACTATACTAGCTCGTAAAGGAACACGTAGTACCTCTATAAGTAAATTATAACCGCCTCTACCGCCGTCTAGTAGAGGCCTCTAAGGCACGTAGCTAATAGTAAGGATAAGGAGCTTACCTATAAGCTAAACCTATAGAAGTAAGCCGATATACGTACTAATTACTTTAGAATTACTACTCGAGCTTAAGTCCTTACTCTTAAGGAGCATACTAAGCTAAAGATCGATAAGATAAGCGTAATAACTAGTGTCGGCAAGAGTAAAGTTAGTAATATCGTAAAGCGTATAAAAGAGCGTAGATATAGGCTTAATAAGGGCCCTTTATAAGACGCCTTCTTCGCCGATATAGCTCGTAAAGGACAACCTATTATTACTACTATAGAGGTCGCTTTAGAGGTAAAGAAGATAATATTAGCTAATCGTAATACTTAGACGCTAACGACTATAGAAATTATAAGGCGCCTTAAGAGAATAGCGAATATTTACCTATTACTAATTAGTATATAGCGAATTCTCTATAGCTATAGATATAAGAAGGTTAAACTAACGAAGAAGCCTAGTTTAAACGACAACTAACGAGCGGCTTAGTTAAAGTAGTATCTCGATTACTAGGACTAGACGCTCGAGGATTAGAAGAAGGTCTACTAGTTAAATAAGACGTTAGTTCTATATAGTGTTCGCCGCGGAGGTAAACGTATCTAGAGGACTATCTACGAGAAGTTAGAACTAACTTATTGTCGTAACTAGTAGAAGGGTTATAGTAAATTCATATTCTAGGGCTACTTCTCGTAGGACTTTAAAGGGCCTTATTACGTATATACTATAGAGACTACTATAGATAAGAAAGTAGCTTAAACTAACCTTAATTAACGTAACCTACTCTAAAAGGGTAATTATAAGCTAGAGTAGGAGCTAGAGACTAGACTACGGCGGTAGTTAAACCTACGAGGTTAGCTAAAGGGTAAGTAACTACTATAGAAGTTTACTAAGAAGCGTAGTAAGCTTATATATAACGGAAAAGGTAGTATCAACTAGTATTAATATTAGATAGAGGTATTAAGGCCTAAGTTAATCCCCTTCTATAAAGAGTATAACCTTATTACTTAAGAAGATAGAGCTCTCTACTATAAGCACTCTAAATAGTAGAAGCTATATAACCTCTACGACGTAACGAGGCTACTATAGCCTAGTAATTTACTAGACCTTAATATAATCGAGCTAGCTTAGTAGTAGATTAAAAGACGTACTAGTGTCTACCGTAATTACGATAAGAGGCCGTAGTTACGGAAGATCTAGTACGATTAATAGAAGGAGCTCGAGTAGTCGTAGATATAGTAGTAGATCCGTTAAATTATTCGCTACGTAAAGGAGGTTATTAAGCTAGAAGGTAATAACGGCTATTGTAAGGGTAGCGACGAGATTAAGATAGACTAGCTCGCTAAATAGCTTAGGGCTTTAACTATAAGTAGTTAATAGTGTAATAAAGCCCTTTCCTTACGCGTATATCGATAGAACAAGTAGTTATTACGTAATAAATTAATGAAGTTAATGTTAACTTAGTAGTGCGGTTGGAGGAAGTGCTAAGAAGTGTGCAAAAGTCCTAGGATTAAGGCTACGCACGGACCGCCCAAGGACTAATGGTGCGGAGATCCGTACTGCAGTGAGCCTTGGCAGTCACTGTATCACGTGATCCTTCAGCCATACAACACATGCAAGCAGTCAGGGCAAGCTTTTATCACTGTTCTTCGATACGGAGAAAGTCAAGAAGAAAACAAACTTACCTCAGAAATCACATAAACATGGCTGAAACCATCATTTCCGCCGACTACCTCGTCGTCGGTGCAGGCGCTATGGGCATGGCTTTTGCGGACACCCTCATCAGCGACACCAAATCCACTGTTGTCATGGTCGACCGTTATGCTCGTCCTGGCGGCCACTGGACGATCGCATATCCATATGTACGGCTTCACCAGCCGTCGGCCTTCTACGGAGTCAATTCGCGACATCTTGGGGAGAACAAGGTCGATCAAGTTGGCTTGAATAAAGGCATGGCTGAGCTCGCTACGGTGGATGAGGTTTGTGCCTACTACAGTATTGTGATGCATCAGACGCTTCTACCATCTGGCCGTGTCGCATACTATCCCAAGCATAAATATCTTGGCGAGGGTCGGTTTCGCTCCATCGTCACCAACAAGATCTTCCAAGTCGCCGAGAACACCCGCATCGTGGACGCCACCTATATGAACGTCAAGGTGCCAGCAATGGGTCCGCCTTCTTACGATGTTGCCGGCGATGTGAGCCTTGTAACGCCCAATGACCTAACCAAAACAATCCGACCGTACGGGGGCTACACTGTGGTTGGAGCAGGCAAGACCGGGATCGATGCCTGTCTGTGGCTATTGGCGCACGATGTCGACCCTCAGCTCATAACATGGATCATGCCGCGCGATTCGTGGTTTTTGGAACGATCCGCCATCCAGCCAGGCCCGATCTTTGCTGAATCTACTGCCGCCAGCGTCGCCTCCATCAACGAATCCATCATGGCTGCTTCATCGCCCGATGACCTGTTCTTACGGATGGAAGCTGCCGTACAACTGACGCGGATGTCCGACACCGTGTGGCCAACTATGTTTCGGTGCGCCACCATATCTCTCCCCGAGCTTGAGCAGGTCAAGAAGGTCGGCACCATCATCCGCCAGGGTCGAGTCGTGCGTATCAGCGCCGGCGAGGTGACAATGGAACAGGGTTCCTACAAGCCATTGAACGACACGCTCTATGTTAACTGCACCGCCGATGCTCTGGCGAAGCTCGAACCGGTTCCTGTATTTCGCGGACGACAGATCACTCTTCAGTCGGTCCGATACTGCCAACAGGTATTCAGCGCCGCCTTTATTGCCCATGTTGAGGCCACGTACGGCAGCGACGACCGCTCCAAGAACGAGCTGGCTCACGTCATTCCACATCCGGACGAAGCGATAGACTGGTTCATTGTCACCCTGCAGGCACATCGTAATGGCCTACAGTGGGCTACGCACCCAAAAACCACCGCGTGGCTGTCTCAGGCCCGTCTAGACTGGTTCAAGACGTTTCTACCACCACCACCCGAGGACCCAGCACAGTTGGCTCCGTTCCGAGCTGCCGTTGCGGCGAAGGTCGAGGCGATTTGTGCTAAGCTTGAGCAGCTCATCAGTCAACTGCCTGAGCAGGACGCGGCTCGAACAAAAGCCCAGCTAGCAAGGTTATAGTTCTGCCATAGTGTGTCAAGGTTTGGTCAGTTGTGGGTCTGTTTCGGGTAGTGTATGTAGCGAGCAATCTATTCATACTTGAAATAATTAATACCTAACCGTTGTGAATTCGAACTAATCTGACCGCGCTCTAACATACGTGCCATCTTCTAGAAGGCCCGAGACTTTCGTTACTTGCCTAGAGTTCGAAGTGAAATCTAATCAAACGAAATGCAAACAAAACCTAGAGGTCTTATGATCAGCCGTCCCAGGGCACCTCCAGGGGTGCCTTCAGCCCAGGCGGTCACCTGCATGATCGGTTGTTGCTCACGGCGGACATGACTTATGGTACTATAAGCATATAGTCTTTTAATTCTAAGTTGTGTTAAACCTAATACAGATCCTATAAATAACGATAAAAGACTGCTTAGTATTCTATTCTTTCTGAGAAACTTAAAGAATAGTAGTCTGTGTAGTAAACTAATCCCATAAGAGTTGCAAAGATAGATTCTTTATTAAAAGGTACGACGCTCCCGCACAAGCTTTCAGCGAATGCGAATTCCATTCGATTGGTCTAACCGTATGCATCGTCGTAAAAACATCTTGGGACAGTGCCGTGCGATCAGCCTCACTGTAGCATATAGAAGATCGAGCTCCCAACAGTCTTGCCGAGGCCTATTTGCAACTACCGCACACCGCGATGTCTACAGCAACGAAACCCACCATAGTCTTCGTGCCCGGAGCATGGCACAAAATCGCCCAGTACTCGGACGTCACATCTCGACTCGAGCAGGCCGGCTATGAAGTCCACGGCGTTGACTACCCTTCCACGGGCCCCAATCCGACCAACGAGACCTTTGATCCAGACGTCAAAAAGATTGCCAGCGCGATCGAGTCACTCGCCGACCAAGGCAAAGACGTCCTGGTCGCCGTCCACTCCGCAGCCGGCATTCTCGCCGGTGAAGCCGCGAAAGGTCTGCTCAAATCAGACCGCGAAAGTAACGGCAAGCGAGGTGGTATCGTGCACATGGTGTACATATGCGCCTTCGCAGCTGCAGAAGGCACAGCGCTATGGGAAGCCTCAGGCGGGCCGCTGGAGTGGGAAGTCGTGGAGGGTCTCACGATCAGGGCCACGCGGGCTGCTGAGATCTTCTACAATCGCTGTACTCGGGAGCAGCAGGAAGAGAATATCCCAAAGCTGCAGCTCCTGGCGAAAGCGGCGTTCACGAGTAAGACGACGTATGCACCGTGGAAAGAGGTTGCATGCACCTATCTGCTGTGCGAGAACGATCTGGCGATTCCAGCCCCGGCGCAGGAAGCTATGTCGACGCAGCCAGGAGCGAGGTTCGAGGTTGTGAGGTGTGAAGCAGATCACAGTCCTTTCTTGTGCATGCCTGACTTGACGACCAATGTGGTGAGGCGGGCGGCGGGAGAGTCGATTGAGTTGTGATTCGCCGTGGTTGGGGATAGCTACAGTGCAGCTTGATGCTGCGGGATCATGCTGGCAAGTAGCCATAGCATCATCTGAGCGTATATGTCGACGTCATACACTCTCTCGTGCACCAGTATTTCGATTGGATTGCTGTTCCGTGTGCTGGGGTGTTGAATGGTGGCTTTCAGTGCTTGTCGAGCGCCCCTCAGCCGTCCTCGCTCTCCCGTAAAGCCGCCATACACGACTGCCTCACCTCCTCAACTCCCCTCACACCACTCCACCTGTCAAGCATGGCTTCCACCTCCTCCCACTCACTTGCAGCGTCAGCTCTCTGCCCATCTTGCACCATTCGCCGGAGTCGGTCCGGCGCCGCGAGCACCCACTTCACAGTGCCCTGTTGACTCCTCGCCTTCTTCTGCGCCTTTGCATCAAGCTGACCACCAGAGCTGGCGTACGACTTCTTCAAATCACTGGAAAGCGTAGCAGCCGTCTCCGCGATATGCCCAATCGCAGGTGTAAGCGTGCTCGTAGTCGGCGTAAGCGGGTCCATCTTCTCGCGCATGCTTTTGATCGTGTCCGTGGCAGCGATCAGCTTGCTGTAATTGTCGTATACAAGAGCTTTTTTCTCTCCGTCAAGAGAGCGGATCTCGGATATCAAACCAGCTTCGACCTTGAGGACGCCATCTATGCCTTCCTTGGCAAGCAGGCTGGAGATGTAGGCGGATGTGTCGAAGTCGGCCTTGTCGAACTCGCTCTCACGTTCATATTCCAGGGAGGTGGAGGTGGAAGGTGGTGTATCACGCGCATCGGCGGGTGCAGCAGTCTTCAGGCCATAGTAATCGCGGAGTGCTGTGCGGTTGCGCCGGAGACTACCTCGATCGACAGCGGGAGCATGGCTAGTCGTGTCTGTGGAGGTCGACGTGCGGCGAGACGATGCTGAGATGGACGGGCGAGGTGATGCGATGGTCGACATCTCTCTGGTCCCAACACATCAAGGTGTTGTCCAACAGTGAGATGCTCTCCAGACATTCACACGCGTATCAATCTTTAGCTTTAGTCCTCGGCCTCGGGCCGCAGCAGGGTCCGGAATTATAGTTGAGTACCTGCGTCGGCTGCAGACGCTGATTGGTCGATAGCAGTCGCGTCTTTGGCTAGTCAGGAGCACGACCATCCCTCCACTCCCTTCTCCTCCTCCATCTCGTCCTCCATTGCACCCGTTGCGACTCCTTGTATTCCTTTGCGCCTCGCCTTGTCACTCATTTGTACCACACAGTCACTCCTTGATCCAACACCAACAACCACAACAACAACAACAACAACAGGCCGGACCTGTTGAACGACACTCGCTTATATATATACATCTATCGTCTCATCTACACCAGCGACAAGTTCCAGCCATGTTCCGCCGCGCACTCCCCATTGCGCTCCTCGCGACGTATGCCGCAGCTCAAACATCGACCACGTGCAACCCTCTCCACAAGACATGCCCGCAGGACGCAGCTCTCGGCACCACTTACGAGACAACCTTCAACGAGAGCATGACCGAGTTCGACCCCAACTTCTTCAACATCACCGCCGGCGCCGACCTCATCACCTTTTCTGCAAAGGGCGCGGAGCTCACAATCACCAACCAAGGCGACTCTGTAACCGTCCAGACGGCCTTCTATATCATGTTCGGCCGAGTCGAGATGATCTTCCAGGCTGCCAGCGGAGTCGGCATCATCAGCACATATAATCTGCTCAGCGATACCCTCGACGAGATCGACTTGGAGATTATGGGTGGCAATACAAGTTATGTTTCCAACAACTTCTTCGGTTGGGGAAACACCAGCCAGTTCAACTCCGACTATGAACCTACCACTGGCAGTCAATGGTCAAACGGCGCCATGGGTGCAATGCACAACTATACCGTCGACTGGGAGCAAGAAGAGATCAGATGGTGGATGGACGGCGACCTCGTTCGGACACAGCCATATCTACCAGTTGGCGAGTACCCGCAGAGTCCTTCGTTTCTAAAATTCGGCATCTGGGCTGGTGGTGACCCAACACTGCCCAAGGGAACACGAGAGTGGGCTGGTGGTGATACTGATTACAGCAAAGGGTAGGTCAAACGACAGGACACGCCATACATATATCTAACCTTACTACAGCCCATTCACAATGACCGTCCAATCGCTCAAAATAATCGACAGCCACACCAACGTCAGCTCCTACGAATACGGCGACAACTCCGGAAGCTGGGAGAGCATCAAAGCAACCCCCGGCGAGTCAAACGTCTATAAAGCGATGCATCAAAAGTCGTTCAGCCAGAAGACGTCCGAGCAATGGAACGGTCTGTCGACGGGCGCTAAGATCGGCATCGCGGCAGGAATCGGTGGCGCCTTTCTGCTTGCATTCGTTCTCTTCGTCTTCTACTGCATGCGTCAACGACGGCAGGGTAAGGCGGAGAAAGCACTGGCGGATCGAGCGTGGGAGGCGCAGCAGGCGGAGAACGTGGAGATGAAGGGACAGATGTCGGCATACCAGAGCCAGATGAAGAAGGGCAATTTTGCGGTGAGCCATATGGGACATGTGAGCACAGCTGCAATCATCCATGATCTTCAAGCACTAACAGAGCGCAGGGCGAGAGGTTCTAGTTTCGTCCGGACGGCGCATGATGTGTTATGATACCATTCTGTATTTTCGAATATTGTATAAAGCTTTCTGTATACGAGCTTGTCAAGACCGCCACAGGGGCAGAACGATCATCCCGAGCTTCAATGCTGTCTAGTGACAGTCGGTGTGTTTGGTGACCTCACACAGCCTGCTCAACTCCCCCGGTAGCCCCCTTCTCCCCAATACTCCCCCGTGGCCCGCCCTGCTCCGTCGCCACATGCGTCAGCCCCTTCGCATTCCCATGCTCCTCAACAACCAGCTCGTGGGTATTATGGTCGACGTGCAGATCCTCGCTGAACACCATGATATCGTCCGTTTCGCCGAAGATCTTCGCAATCTCTTCCAACGGAATGCCCTTCGTCTCCGGCAGAAGAAACCAGAAGATGACACCCCCGACGAGTGTGATGCAGATGAAGACCAGATAGAACTTGTACCCGATGTTCGCGAAGGCTGTCGCGGTGGCCTGGAGGTAGACGAGATCCGTCAAAGCGATGGTGGCGATGGACAAGCAGATGCCCTTTGCGCGGATGTGGTTGGGGAAGACTTCGCTGTACCAGACCACACCACAGACGTCGATCCCGACGCTGTAGACGGCGAGGAAGGCGTAGAAAGCGACGACACCGAATGAGAGCCCGACTTTGTTTGTTCCGGGGTTGGGGCCTTCGGCGAAGGCTCCGACCATGGCTGCTTCAATGATCACTATGGTATGTCAGTAACGAAACCACCAGCCCGTGCTCCGAGGCAAGACTCACAGCAGACGCAGCAGCCAAAAACGCCAAACAACATCAACGGTCGTCGCCCAAACTTATCCATGAGCAGCGCGCCGACAATGTTGAAAACGACGCCGACGCTGATCCAGCCGCACTGCAGGCGGAGTTGATCTTCGGTGCCGAATCCGAGGGCAGCATACTGCAGTGGGCCGTAGTTGTTGATGACGAGTACAGCAGTCGACTGGCCCAAGAACGCAAAGCCCATCGCCATGAACGTCCGCTTGCGGTACGATGGACGGCGGAACATCTCTATCCAGCCTGGCTCGAGTGTACGATCGAACTCGGTTTGCTACAGAACAGAAGAGTAGAAGGGTCAGCAATGTCTTAGATCAGAAAGGCCCGCAGAAAACTGCACCCATCGGTGCTTACCTTGGACATTTGGTAGAATTCTGCACGAGCAAATTCTTGATCTGGATCGCCCTTGACGGCGTGCAGCTTCATAGTCACCTCTCTTGCTTCCTCGATCCGTCCACGCATGAGCAAGAATCGAGGGCTTTCCGGGACGACTGGCAGGGCGATGATGATGAGCATCATGAACGGCCAGAGGAGGGCGATACCGAGAGGGCCTCGCCATTGTGCTTCGCCGTATGGGGCGTAAAAGAAAGCCATGCCCATGTATGATGCTGATGCGGTCGTTAGCTGCGGGCCAAGAGCACGTTTCACCACTTCGCTTACCAAGGCCATAGCCTAGAGCGATGTTGACACCGTTCATGCCGACGAAGAAGCCACGATGCTTGGGAGGCGCGAGTTCGGCGCAGTAGGTCGGAGCTGGCTCTGTTAGTCTATGATCCATCTTATTATCGATTCGCTCAACACTTACTGACGGCTAGAAATCCCCAAGATCCGGCACCAGCGATGAAGCGAGCTACGATGAACATGGCGACGTTGACCGATCCACAGAGCAAAGCACCTCCTACAATTGAGAAGGTAGCACAGTAGATCATGCCGGCCTTGCGGCCATATCTGAGAAGCATATCAGTTGGCAAGTCAGGGCAGAGTCGGGACATCGAAGCTTAATACCTGTCCATCACCCATGCTGCGAAAAGAACACCGAAAAACGCGCCAGCCTATCGGGTATGAGCGTCCAACCGTCATCTATAGGTAGGTTGTCAGATCTGCAACATACCTGGAACACCCCGGACATTGCCTGGACACGATCAGTACGGAGGAGTAGTAGCGGAATCGAGAGCACGCACGCCGATCAACTGGTTACCGCTTTGTGTTACCATCTTGGTCTCAGGATTCAGGATGCCCATGTAAATCAGGAAACTCGGTTCACCGAGCTGGAGTGGACAATATTAGCTTCAGGAGCGCCGACCCTCTGCTTGTCGTGTGAACGTACCGTTGTTCCGATGATCGAGGCTGGATAGCCAAAAGCTATCTGGCCCAAAGAGACGGCCCAGCATATCCAGAAGTTGCGCCTATACGAAGAAGGGTAACAGTCAGCAAAGTTGCCATCGTTTCAAAGACTTCTATGTGTCTACCAGTTGTATTGGTCTCCGCTTCCTAGATCCTTGGTTTTCGCCATAATAGTATGTATCTTGAACAACTCTTGGTCGTCTGAAGGATTGAACATCTCAAGGACTTGGCCTTGGCCACCTATTTGATGTAGTTTGGAACCTCGGGACGGTGCCTCGGGAAGCCATACTCTCCCTCAGAACAATCGAGGCTTCGCAAGCGCATCTTCCAATTGCCGGGCCATGAGCTGCAAAAACAACGTGGAAGCTATTCCCGTCGTCAAATCGAACGCATCCCCGCGAAAGTACCCCAGTTTTGTGTATCGAAACCCAGCGGCCCGTGAATGGATGCTGGTCTCGATCAAGCCACTGAGCTAGCAACAAGATGACTGCAGGCGTCTAAGCGAACGAGAGCCATGTGTTTGACTCAAGACAGTCAAGCTTCTCCACAGAAGGCGTGTCAGGAAGTCAAGACAAGCTTATACACGTGGCTGCCGAACGCTGCTGTGCATCATGTGGTCCTGGCGGAGGAGTCACGAAGTACCGTGTCAGAGTACGCAGTCGCACCCAGTGGTTCGGTTCGTGTCAAATCATCTTGAATTAAACTTTGGGAGGCCCATCAAACCAAGCCCTTCCCTCAACAATCTGGGGTTTCTGGAGAAGTCGCAGGGATGATGCGGGGAATGCCGGTGAGTGGGTATCGCTGTCTGGGGAGCTGGCTAGATCGTTGTGGAGCCTCCAGAGCTGCCACGAGCTTGATCATTATTGTGGCAGTCGCTCGGGCGCGGAATTCGGTTCTACCCCGGTGACCCGTAGGAGCATACGAGACACCGATCAAGAGGCAGACTCATCAGCATGGCGATTCGTGGAGCGTTGCCATTGACCAAAGCGTTTGACAAGCTTCGAGTGTAGTGCTGAGCTCGGTCACTCCACCTCTCTCCACAAAATGCACGACAACATCTAGCGCGGTCTTTGCTAGAGCGAGATCAGACGCTCGGTCTTGCTGGAGCGGCGTGACTGTTGATGAAGTCAGCAGCAGCACCATCGCTGGTATCGTGTATTGCATCGCATTGCTACAGGTCGATCAGTGTTGTACAATGAACACCTCTGTAAAGCCATACCTGATATACGCAGCTTCGCCGTTACGTATGGCCATAGCAAGACGCAAAGCACCCCGTGCTGCGTCCAGACAGTGTGTAGGTATAAGCGGAAGATCATCTCCATCCTTCACAATGTTGCAAACATCCACCGCGGTGCTGGCCATATCCGGATTGGCTCTGAGAAGGCATTGAAAGAAAGTGAACTGCAGATTGGCGATGTGAACGAGCACTGACTCCTGCCACTCCTGCGAAACCTCGGTCGCACGCCCGTAGGCAAACCATTCTGCTTTCCAGTCTTGTAGCTTGGCATTCAAGCGACGAGCTGTCTCGTCTCGAAGATTTGATGGAAGATGTCGGCCTCTCGAGGTGTACACCTCGTTCAGAATAAGGCCTGCGATACGGGCGAGTCTTTGACGAGCCGAGTAGAGGCTCAGTGTAACGCCGGTCGACGATTGGACGATGCCATGTCCTCCGTAAGTAAATTTCGGAGGCTCGATCAGGAGCCAGTCGATGTCATCGTCGTGGATACAGGGTGGCATCTTATCACACATAGCCGTCTCGACGTCTAGCATGTATACGCACCCTGCGAAAATGAATGGGTATATTAGCCTATGTCTTAGACAGAAACCACGTGGTGTCTCGGTGGAGGGTATTATGGCCACTGGACTTACAGAAGACTCGCAGCATTTCCATGCGATCGTCGAAGCTAGTGTCGACCTCATTAGAGCGGTGCATAGATAGCGAAAGAGCCATTCGACTTGCGACCGCTAAGAGATTCCGGGCCATCTCACAACCGGGTTGCAGGCGCTGGAGTCCAAGTACAACAGTAAGGAGGACTTGAATGGTGAACAGAGACGTACGATTGAAGACCGTGATATCAAGGACCGAAAGTGCATCCCGGATAGCCTTGCCAGCAACATCACTACCGGCGGTGAAGATCGCAGAGGAGCCAGGCGTACTCCTTCGCTGACCGACGCAAGCGGCCATACCATTGGCACAAGCAATTGTTAGAGGGCAAGTACTTGCCAATCCACCTGGATCGTCTAGCAGACGCGAGCGCAGTCGTTCAGAATGGTAGATCGGCAGATAATGGTTGATCGAAGCGAGGTAATCGTCCAGGAGGAGCGACAGCCGCTCCTCGAGGCTCAGGGTCACCGGCGTTGACTGCAGTGGTGGGGGAGGGTTTTCATCCGCTAGAAGAGTTACGACGTTGTGTTGATTTCCTCCGTCAACGTTCTTTCCGGTAGAAGCATTCGATTCGTTGACTGTAGATGCTGGGTCTACATTGCTGCGGGCTTCCCTGACGGTGGTGTCAATATCAATGAGTACATCGACTTGACGAGATTGTCCATCGACTCACTGCAGACCGCCTTGGCTTGTACTGGTGAACGTACAGCTGATCTTCAGTCTCAAACAGTCAGTGCAAGATGGAGCCCGCCAGTTGCATTTGGCTTTTCGTTGGCGACATGCATCACACGCCTTAGCGATGCGTTTTCGTTTAGGAAGTCCAGATACTTGTGAAGCGTTCATCGTGCCTGTACCGGTAATGAGATTCTTCTCGTAGGTTCCCGTATTTTCCCTATGTTAACATACAGGCACCCGAAAGAAGTACGGCGAGCCGTATGCGAGAGATCGATCCCATCATTCCCGGATCAGGGCAAGGTAGACTTCATCTTCGGTCGAAATGAAAGCAGGTGTCCTACTTGTGCGGGACCAGTGTTAGTGGGCAAAGTGTTGGATATACCCTCTCATCAGCCATTGATCAGCTTGCACTAGATCGTCCACTAGGTAGTTGTAGCGTGCAGTCTCTGGGTGCGGTTTCAGCGGGAGTGTTGTTGCCAGACAGAGAGCTGCAGGCCGGACTCCAAAATGTCTCGGGACAGTTCTATTTCGAATCCACCCGCAGTCAGTATTTCTTAGGTCGCCTGCGAATTTCTGAGACTCCGGACAGAACGTTTGAGCCGGAAAAAAGTGCCCGCAATCCGTTCAGAAGTCAGCGTATGAGTCCGTGATTTAATCAGCTACTGTGAGTTGCTCATGTCGGTTGCGTTTAAACCCATGCTTTAGAGCAAAGACTTCTTCTTGATAGCAAGATGATTTGCGAGCAGCTAAGGTAGTCTGCGGAACTGCTTGCGTAACCATGGACGGTGATTGTGTGTGCTTTTCCTGTATATAAGTGCCAGGCCTGCACTCTTTAATGTACCATTAGCACACAAATCAACTCAATCCATCTGCATACCATCCCGTTCAATATCAACACCATCATTTACTCGCAATGGCGCCCCCAAACATTGGCATGATGTTCCCTCGGCCAACGAAGGAGTACCATCCAGAGCCGTACCGGGCCATCTCTCCATCCAGACCAGAGCTCAGTGTCGAAGGGCAGACTGTGTTGATTACTGGCGGAGGTATGTGTGGCTTTCCTCATCAGTAGCCAAGCTAACGAGACCACAAAGCAACCGGCATCGGACTCGAGACGTCGAAGGCCTTTGCTCAAGCCGGCGCAAGCACGATCGCGATCCTGGCGCGCTCCGAAGCCCCAATGATCAAGGCAAAAGATTTGATTGAGAAGGAGTTCTCAGGAACCAAAGTCCTCACATACTCCGCGTCGATCACCGACACCGACAGGGTCAATGCGATCGTCAAAGAGATCGGCACCATTGACATTCTCGTATTGAATGCAGGCATGATGCACAAGCACGCCGCGGTTCTTGACATCGATCCAGACGAAACGCTGGAAAGTTTCAAGGTGAATGTCACCGGGCCGTTGAACCTCACTCGGGCCTTTGTCAAGTTACCGCCTAGATCGGAGAGGGCTGAGAGAACTGTCCTCTACACTTCGACTGGCGGCATCCACTTCATCCAGCCTGGTCCATCGGTATACAGTGCCAGTAAGAACGCCATGACTTACCTGATGCGCTGCATCGATGCAGAGTACAGGGATGCGGGCATTCGTGCCTTCGCGTTCCACCCAGCGATTGCGTACACCGATATGGCGAAAGCAGTAGGCTACAAGGAAGACCAGTTCTCCTACGACTCAAGTAAGGCGACCCGTTCCTCCGATGATGTTTATGGCTGACGATTCGGACTGCAGCCGTCCTTCCTGCGCACTTCGCTGTGTGGCTATGCAGCAAGGAGGCAGATTTCCTACGAGGCAAATTTTCGTGGGCAGCTTGGGACGTCGAGGAGCTGATGAAGAAGCAAGATGTCATTGCGAAAGATCAGCTGGTGATGGATCTGTCCATGCACAAGGTTTTGGAAGCGGGTGCATAGTCGACAGTATAAGCAGCATATGTAGTGTGCATTCGATGGGATTCATGCCTACTTCCTATCTTCTCCATCGTCTTGTGTCCAAAGGGTGATGTTCAAGGTCGCGTCGTCGTCCCGGAGCGCGTATTTGTCTCGGAGTCCGTGCAGTGCGCTAGCCCATTTAGTTCTATCAAACCTCGATTCACTGCAAACATCATCGACTCAACTGAACTAGCACGCAAGCTGCAAGGAAGAGGTTAAGCTCCCTGGGCGGCCCAATGATACACTCCTCATGTCGACCAAAGCGGCGCTCAAAGCCGCCAAAGCCGCTCTAGATGAGGAGAATTACGAACTCGCCATCACTCAGGCAAGGGCAGTGCTAGCTTCTGATGGCAACAACTACTTCGCCAAGCTCTTCTTAGGTCGAGCGTTGGAGAAACAGCACAAGCTTGAAGATGCGGCCCAAGCCTATCAATCTGCCGCGGAGCTGAAGCCGGATGACAGTCAAGCTTGGCTTGGACTTTGCAGTCTGTACGAGGCACAGGGCGGCAACAAAGTGGATGAGTTCCGGCAAGCTTCTGTGCATGTTGCTGAGATATACGCCAACGCCGACGATAAGCATCGATGCCAGTCGACGGTTGACAAGCTGGTCGGGTTCTCCAAGCAGCATGGTACCAAGACCCAGTACAAGCGGGCCCTGGAGGTTCTGTTGCCAGGCAGCCAGCTCTACGATTTCCTAGAAGGACGGGTAATGCACCCTGCACAAACCTATACGAGGCTCATTGATATCACCGAGGATGAAGAGGACCAGTCCATCAAGCAGGAGATCGCAACGCGCAGAACGAGGATCGGTGCCCGAATAGGTCAAGTTACTGCAGACGTGAAGCGAGAGGTGTTTGGTAAAAGCGATCTCGAACGTCTGTACCAGGAAGCCATCAACTGGTCAACGGATGATGAAGTTCGGCGGCAGTATGAGGAGAAATTGTTGAATCGTGGCTACGAAGTTCTCGTCAATTTGCCAGCGGACTACAAAGCAGCAAAGCTTGACCAGGTCCTTACACTAGCAGAGGGTATGGTCATTATACAACATCACTTTCAGCCAGCCTGGGACCTAGTCCTGGAAACGAGGGACCTTGAAGACCTTCGCGGCCTAGACGTCAACATATTAAGAGAATATGTAGCGTCTTTCCCGGACTCTGGTCTCGGCAAGGTCCTGAAGGGCTGGCTCAGCAGCGAGCTTTCGCCATTTCCAGCTCCGAAGCATGATTCCAGTGACGATGAGGTTGAAGCACCACTCAGCGCGGAGGATCGTCTACTCCTAATGACGGATGGTCTCTCTTCTGCTGAGCATTCTCCTTTCTCGTATAGGTTGGTCAGCGATTACTACTTACACCTCGAGGAGAACGAGAGTGCTGCCGACACCTCTCGAGCTGGGCTGAAATCTGCCAACACGGAGGCTGCTAAGTTTGGCATGCGGCTGCAGAGTACCAGGGATGCATTGAACAGCGTCCTAGCAACGGCACTAGTGCACTACCAAGCACCTCGTAATCACGCCGAGGCCCGGAAGCTATTCGAAGATATACTGGCCAGAAAACAGAATGCGACTCCAGCACTGATCGGACTCGGCCTGATCTTTGAAGAGAATGAAGACTACGGAGATGCTATTGGCTTCTTGTCACGAGCACTGGACGCTGACAAGAGCAACGTTCGTGTCGGCACAGAGCTAGCATGGTGTCGGGCGTTGAGTGGCGAGTATGCTCAGGCACAGCAAGAGCTGGAGGCGTACCTCCCGGATATGAAGGCTGATGACCCTCGGGCCCGCGATCTACGAGCGCAGGTGCTGTATCGTATCGGGATCTGTCGATGGGAGCTCGATATGTCCAAGAAGATCCGGAAGGATCGTGACGGAGCATACAGCTATTTCCTTGCCGCTATCAAGACTAACGTAAGCTTCGCACCTGCTTACACCAGTCTTGGCGTCTACTATGTGGACTATGCGAAGGACAAGAAGCGCGGCCGACAATGCTTCCAAAAGGCCTTTGAGCTGTCGCCCGCGGAGACGAACGCAGCAGAGCGTCTCGCCCGTTCCTACGCCTATCAGGGGGACTGGGACATTGTCGAAGTGATAGCACAGCGTGTTGTCGATACCGGGAGAGCACGACCACCGCCTGGATCTAAGAGAAAAGGGTTGAGTTGGCCTTACTCGGCACTCGGTGTGGTGTTGATGAACAAGCAGGAGTACCAGCAAGCTATCACCTCGTTTCTTGCCGCGCTGCGCATCAATCCGTCTGACTACCAGGCGTATGTCGGCCTTGGGGAGAGCTACCACAATTCTGGCCGATACAACTCAGCGCTGAGGACGTTCAACTATGCACTGGAGCCGCATGATGGCGTGAAGATGATTGGCGATGAGGAGAAATGGTTTGCTCGCTACATGCTGGCCAATGTTCACAGAGAGCTTGGCGACTACGATGAAGCTATTACTGGTCTGGAAGGCGTACTGGCCGAACGCCCTGACGAGTTTGGGGTACTGATGTCGTTGTTACAGACCTTCGTCGAGAAATCGTGGCGATGTGTCGAGACCGGGTTGTTTGGTCGAGCTGTGTCAAGTGCATCTGATGCCATCAAAACGGCATCACAAGTCGCTTCGAGCCGTCCCAACGCGTTCAACATGTGGAAAGCTATCGGCGACGCATGTTTAACATTCTCGTGGGTGCAATCGAAAGGCGATAGCTTGCCTGCAGAAGATTTGCGGCAACTCTTCGCTGGTAGCGCGGATGCAGGGGCGTACGAGCAAATGTCTGACATCGATCACATCAGCCTCGACTCTGTGCAGAGCAGTCTCAACGGTACTATCCAAGGACACATGACAGCCATTCTCAGCGGCATCCTAGCCTACAAGCGAGCGATCCATGCATGCTCCCACGAAATACACGCCCAAGCGGTAGCATGGTATAACCTCGGGCTGGCGGAGCAACGTGCCTTCACTTGCGCCGATTTGAAAGCCGGCAAGCGATATCTTAGAGCTGCTGTGCGATGCTTCAAGCGTGCAATAGAACTTGAAGCCGGAAACGCAGAATTCTGGAACGCACTCGGTGTCGCCACCACAACACTCAATCCCAAGGTCGCCCAGCACTCATTTGTGCGCAGTCTACACCTCAACGAGCTGAACGCAAAGGTGTGGGCGAATCTCGGAGTCATGTATCTACTACACAGCGACTATGAGCTGGCACACCAGTCATTCGGGCGAGCTCAGAGTACTGATCCGGACTACGCGCATGCGTGGGTTGGAGAAGGCCTGATCGCTATGTTGGAAGGCAAAAACGAAGAAGCGTTGAGCCATTTCACGCATGCTTTCGAAATCTCCGACTCCGTGTCTGTCATTACGAAGCGGCAGTATGCTCTATCCCTATTCGACCATCTTTTGGCAACACCAGCCTCGAACGATCTCACAGCGCTGGTCCGACCAATCTTCGCACTGCAGCAGTTACAGCGGCAGACTGTACACGACTTGCCATACCAGCATCTCGCCGCTCTTTACTTCGAGCGCGTGGGCAACTACTCCGCCGCCATTGAGGCTCTGACATCCTTGTGCACCGCTGCAGAAGCAGACTACGAAGCAACCGAATCTCTAGCAGCGCTGGCTCGCTTCGCGCTCGCAAAGTCCGATCTTGCTCGCAACCAGTGGGCTCACCAAGACTACGGTAGTGCTGCGGAGAACGCCGAGACTGCACTGGATTTGAGCTCCGATGCAGAGTCCAGCGGCCTCGATAGTGAAGCGAGGACGAAGCTACGTCTTTCAGCCCACCTCACCGCTGGGTTAGCGTTGTACTGCATCGATCGAACGACCGATGCGATAGCCATGTTCAAGACAGCTCTCGAAGAGAGTGCACACGATCCTGACGTCGTGTGCTCGCTCGTCAAAGTCCTTTGGGCTCAAGGCGGAGTGGACGAAAAGGCTGTTGCGCGGGAGCAGCTGTTCGAGTGCGTCGAGAAGTCACCAGAACATGTAGGCGCTGTCACCCTTCTCGGAGCCATTGCGGCTTTGGAGGACGACGCGGACACCGCAACCGCCGTGAAAGACGACCTGGTCTCGCTGAGGACGAAAGAAGGCTTAAACATGAGCGACGGATCAGACATCGAGAAACTACTGACTGCACTCGCTGTCCTCCTTTCCTCGTCCTCACGTCGCTCGGCAGACGAAGTGGCACTGTCTCATGCGCAAGCGGCTGCAAAACTATCACCTGCGTCTCCGCAGGCATGGACCGAACTTGCGGAGCGCTGTGAAGACCCTGAAGCACAGCAGTACGCATCTTCCATGGCTCTGCAGACGGTGCAGAAAGCTGTCCCGCCCTATGGACGTCTGGAGCCTCAGGACCTGGCCAAGGCGTCTGCAAGTGCCGGATCGGCAGGAGACGCGCAGAGAGCTATCGCGCTGGCGCCGTGGGTTGGTGATGGATGGGAAACCATGGCGGAAATTCTGGAAGGGCGCTAAGATGATTGATGAGTAACATGGAAATAATGCCTAAAAGGCGCATGAGATTCGAGCATAGCGTGTGGGGGAAGTGAAAAAACCGAAACGACCCGCGTGATCCAAAGCAGAATATCAATGTAGAAGCGCTATTGATGCAACAAAACAGCTTCTCATGGATCTCTTATCTGTGCCGCCCATACCTCTGTTGTGTCCATCGAACCATAGAAGCGGAGATGCACGTCCTGCTGGACGTCGTTACTTATACACACAGCTGAACATGAAGGCTGACAGACTCGTCGTGGCTGTCTCAACCTGTCCACCTATTTTGTACAGCCATCTCACCACAGACATGCCGTCTTCATATCTCTACACTCTCGATTCACTCCAACTCTTACTCCACGAAATTCTTCATCCTGCCCAACCAGCTCAAGTACTCCCTCTGCTCCTTGACATCTATGTAATCAGGGATGAAAGTGGCCAGAGCAGTGTCGAATCCTCTCTTCTCGAGGTAGTTCTGCATCAGAATCTGGACCTCCTCGTCCAGCTGCTCGAACTGCGGCCCGGTGTAAACGGTATCAGCTGTGTCGCGAAGCAGTTCGGCAGCGCTGCCGCTGGCCTTGGGGAGGTGGGTGACATTGTGGATGGTGAAGCCGGAGCCGTCGGTGACGAGGTGGAAGCGGAGGGCGCCTTCCTTGCCGGAGCGCTGGACGAGGACGGTCACGTCGGCGGGGAAGGCTTGCTGTGGGGAGTAGTCCTCGTCCTGTGGATGGAGTTTAGTAGGATTTCCAATGCTAGGAGAAATGAGGTTTACCTCGTCGTTGCGGAGTTCTTCCCTGACAGCGGGAGCGATGCTGTCTTCAGGCGCTACCTTGACGTTGCCACCAGACGTGCGGCCTTGGTTGATTGCACCCTTTGTGTTTGCGCCGCCGCTTTGCGCTGATTCGATGTCCTCGTCCTCATCCATGAAGGCTTCGTCGGCCTCGTCCTCGGGCGCCATTGGCGAGTTGAAGTCTGCGATGCTGAAGCTGACCGTCTGTACCACCCATGCCGTTAGCCACAAGTTTCAGCATTGCTCTACTGGTATTCGAACGCACAATCTGCTCATCATCATACGAACGCTTGAGAAGGACATCCTGCTCGCCACTGGTATCCTCGGCCGACCAGAAGTCGTACTGGTCGAAGAAGGTCTTGACGTTGGAGTCGGAGTCGGTGCTGGATTCGTTGTTCTCCGATTCGATGTTGATCTCGCCCTCCAACTTGGCCGCGAGCTCCTGGCCTGCATCGTCGAACCGCGAAGGTGTGGTGCTGAACAGAGCTTTTGATGGCTGATAACGTGACGAGAGTATGCTGGTCGGCTTGACGAAGCTCTGGGTGATGGGTCTTATCGAGGAGCGGGTGGTGTAGCTGGCCAGTTGCGATGCGCTTCGCGGTGCCCGACGGGCCAAGGCTCGAAGGGAGAGCATCATGCGGGTTGTCTTGGCCTATCAGTGGTTGGTAGCAGTATCACTGTGCGATCTCTGTGCCAAATGGCGGTCGAGGAAAGTGATTAAAAGGAGTCTTGTATGGTATCCAGAAGATGAGCAGAAGTGATGCAGCATCTCAATGTCGAGCCGGCCTAGAATGGTTTAAGGTAGATCTTCGGCAAAACCCTACTTCCGTGGCCAATCAGAGCGCTTTCAGCTTGTACGACATATAACTTTTCTCTTCATCGATACCTCTCGTTGCCTATAGTCTTGCGGGTGTCAGAAAAGCATACGATCGATCCGCCGTATCTACGAAATAGTGGAGATGGGGCGGTCTCAATCTGACCCTCCAAAATCGAACGATCAGACGGCGATATCGTCCAAACGTAAACGCGAGGATGAAGCACACCGGCGAGACCTGGACAGCAAACGGAAGAAACTGCTTGTGACGCGACGGCAGCTGCCCATATGGACCCACCAGAAAGCGATTCGCGCCGCCGTCCGAGACCACGATGTGCTCGTTCTTTCTGGTGAGACGGGGTCCGGTAAGTCGACCCAGGTCCCGCAGTTTCTCCTCGACATGTTCCGCTCGAGCAAGATTGCCGTCACACAGCCTCGTCGAGTGGCTGCTATAAGTCTGGTATGTAGCGACCACTACCGAGAGTTTCGAGAGAAAGCTAAGTCGACGGTTATAGGCAAGACGAGTGGCAGATGAGGTGGGAACGCCATGTGGCTCCTCATCACCAGCATCCACGGTTGGCTATAGCGTCCGGTTCGATCAATCGACTTCGCCCAGTACTCGAATCAAATTCCTCACCGAGGGCATGCTTCTCCAAGAAATGCTGCGAGATCCTAAGATGTCTCAGTACAACTGCATCATAGTCGACGAAGTGCACGAGCGGTCCATCAACGTCGACCTCCTGCTCGGCTTTCTAAAGCAGTTGTTGGCAGAGCGAAGACGTGGTCGAAATCCGCTCAAAGTGGTTGTGATGAGTGCGACTGCTGACGTGGAGACTATCTCCAATTTCTTCTCAAAATCCGCACCGCAAACTAATGGTCACTCAACTCCTGTACCAGGCACAGACACAGAGGACAATACCGCCGAAGCGAGCTCGGCAGCATCATGGCAAGGCATAGCAGACGATGAGGCAGGCGCTCCGAACGACGAGGTAAACGCATCGAACGACACCAAGAGCAGCGTGAATATATGCCACGTGGAAGGCCGCCAGCATCCTGTCAAGACCACTTATTTACCTCAACCAACAGAAGATGTGATCGATACAGCACTACAACGCATCTTCAAGATCCACTGTGGTGAGCCGATGCCGGGCGATGTCCTTGTATTCATGACAGGCCAAGAGACTATCCAGAATCTACAAAAGCTCCTCGAAGAGCTTGCCGAGAATCTTACTCGCGACTTTCCAAAGTTGCTGGTACTACCACTCTTCGCCGCACTATCGCAAACCGCTCAACAGCGCATATTCGAGCCCGCTCCTCCGAACACTCGAAAAGTGATTCTCTCCACGAACATTGCCGAGACATCGGTCACAGTGCCCGGAGTCCGATATGTCGTCGACACCGGGAAAGCGAAAATCAAGAAGTTCCGGAACCAGATCGGCCTCGATTCCCTACTCGTCAAACCCATCTCACAGTCATCAGCGGACCAGCGAAAAGGTCGCGCAGGTCGTGAATCCGCCGGACAGTGCTACAGATTGTACACCGAGGAAGGCTTCATGTCCTTTGACAGAGACAACACACCAGAAATCCTGAGGTGCGACCTCAGCGAAGCTTTATTGAAGATGAAGGCGAGAGGTGTCGACGATGTCCTCAACTTCCCGTTCCTCACGCCGCCACCGAGAGAAGCGCTCGAGAAAGCGCTGATGCAGCTGCTTCAGCTCGGCGCTCTGAACGAAGATGGCAAGATCAGCAAGATCGGTTTACCAGTCGCTCGTCTGCCTCTTACGCCGTCTCTTGGTCGGGTGATCGTCGAAGCAGCGACGCTAGACTGTCTCTTAGAAGTGATAGACATTGTCGCCTGCTTAAGCGTAGAAAACATCTTCCTCAACGTCGACACCGAGGACGCTCGCGGGAAAGCACAGGAAGCACGACAACAGCTCTTCCGGCGACAAGGTGACCACCTGACTTTGCTAGCCGCAGTTCAAGCCTACGCTTCGGAAACATCAGACCGACGCAGATGGTGTGACGACCATCTCATCTCGCATCGGGCGATGAAGGGTGCTATGGATGTGCGGAAGCAGCTGCGAGCACAGTGCAAGCAAGCTAACTACTGCCTGAGAAAGCAGAAGTGGAGACTGAGAATGGGCCGCCGTATGAAGCTGTCTCTGATAATATCCTGAAGGCATTTGTGCGCGGTTTCATGAACAATATCGCAAGGTTGTGTCCGGATGGGAGTTACAAGACGTTCATTGGCAACCAGACCGTGGCGATACATCCGAGCAGCGTGTTGTTTGGTCGGAAGGTCGAAGCGATTATGTACAACGAGTTCGTGTACACGAGCAAGGCGTATGCTAGAGGGGTGAGTGCGGTACAGCTTAGATGGCTGGAAGAGGTCATAGGATAGTCATGCCCTGGGAGACAGAGAGTAACGATGCCGCACTGCGATTACTCCATTTGGCTGCCGTGTCCCACTCACGGAACGAAGGAAGTGGCATCGAGCCATCTGTTGAAGAGAACTCCATGCCTGCGAATTACTCATCTAGCTACCGATCGGCCCGTCGTATCTACACGTCTAGTCGTCAAGCCTTCATTCGTGTTGCTAGCGCAAGCTTGCTTGAGCTACTGGTATGCGTCCGGAACTCCAGTCGCCCGCATCTCGCATTCCGTCATGTTCCTCCCACCTCACTTGAACATCTGCCCGTACTCCGAGGGTATCTCCAGCTGCCACTGGTTCGCATGCATCCCATCCATCGCCCTCTTCCCCACATCGTTCAATATCGGCCGTCCAGTGTCCTCCGTAGCAGCCGTGAAGTAAATCGGCGCCCACTCCTTCAGATCACTCTTCCGCTGCGCCGCTCTCTGTCGTTGCGTCTCTTCAAGCTCCTGCTTCCGGTTCGTAGCGGTCGCGAACTGCTTCGCCATGATCGCGTCTGTTACATCCTTCCAAAACCTCCTACTCTCGTTCGGCAGCTGCACTTCGATCGGCGGACATATCTTAGGCACCTGTTCTAGAGGTCCCAGATCAATCATGACAATCTTCTCGGAATCGGGGATCTTCTTGAACGGTTTGGAGCCGTAGGCAAAGTAGACCTTATCGCGCCAGTTACCTTCGATCCGGCCTAGGATGTCTGCATCCGGAACGTCGCCGACTTTGGTTCGCTTGTCCTTTGCGACGTCGCATTTGTAGACGACGCCTTCGACTTTGTTCTGCGTTTTGCCGAAGTAGCCTTCTTCCGCGTAGTGGAGGATGACTTTGATGCCGGTCTTGGCGCAGCTGATGAAGCAGGTGTCGGACACTGTGACGTGGAGGTTGCCTCGCAGGAAGCCTCCCAGATACGCGGCGGGGTGTGTCATCTGGTACTCTTCGTCGCCTCGGTTGTGTAGTGTGATGAAGATGCCTTGGTTGTATTCGCCGGGGATGACTCGGACACTGGTGCCGGTGAATTTGGCGGAGAGCTGGTCGTATCCTCGAGCGCTGATCGCCTTGTCGGGACAATCGATGTAGAATGCCGATACTGGTGGGTGGTGTGATGTTTGCTCGGTCAGATACGAAATCTTGACAGGCTTGCCTTTGGTCGAGTCGCCCTCTGGAGCTGCTGCCGTCTCGTGTTGGTTCGTCTTGACCTCCTCGCCTCGAAGTGCTTGTGCATTGTCTTCCACCTCCCATTGACACCTGAAGAACTCGCCGAGTGTGCTGTTGTATGGCTTGCACGGCTTGCCCTTGACGTACTTCAGATCCTTCGTGAACCAGAACCTCAGACAACCCAGCATCCGTCCCAGGTCATCCTCACTGTCTCCAATCGCTACGAATGTCTCCGGTCGATCGAGGTATCCCCAGTACTCCAGATTGGGTATGGGCTCGAGCAGCTGTGCCGGCAAGCTGAACCTCACTGCCGCAATATCTGATACCCCAATGAACCTCCTCAGAATGGACAGAAACGTCTTGAGCTTGCCGGCGTCACTCTCCACCTTCCCGTCGGCGACGGGCTTTGCTTCCAAGCTGCCATTCATGTTCGGAGTGCTGCTGGTGTCGGGTGTCGTAGCGCCAGACTTGCTCGCCGGTGTCTGTGGTGTCGAGGGAGGTATAGGCGTGGACGTACCCGACGCCGGCGGAGTTTTCATGGGGACGTCAGGCATCTTGGGCCCACGCTTCGCAGCTTCCTGCCGCCCTAAAAGCGGCGCTATGCAAGGCTCACTGCAGCAAGCTCTGTTGTATGGAGCGTCGCCGTGGTGTGCGAGGGTCGGCTAAAGCTTGCCTACCGTCGACTGTGGATTTCTGCTCGCCGAATCCGCTGAAGATCGCCGTGACCGCTGCTGAGGAGGAAGTGCCGACTTCACGTGTTGAAACTGCGAGTTCGGCGGAAGGGAGCGTCGTGGGGACGTCGTTGGTAGGCGACTGTCAGGTGTTTCGGAGCAGGTGATGCGTTGAATGCAACCTGGGAGCAGTCTGCCTATCTAGACAATCTTGACGTCTGATGACGATGAATTTCATCCAATCGATCGAGCACGAAGGGTCCAGCCTTGGACACAATACGCCTGCGCCACTTCCGTTGACACGCCAGCGACAAGAGATATACAATCGACTTCACTGCGTCTCAGCAGCATGAAAACTGGATTGAGAGACAGAACGACACTTCAGTCCGCATGGTTGCCGCTACGAGGATATGCAATTTGACACAGCCTTTCAGCACTCAAACCCCCTTACTTCGTTCAATGCTACTGCTTCAACACACAGCCTGCTCACAAGCTCTAGAAGTACATCTGTATCTACACAATCATAAATTCGTTATGCCACATACCACCCATCTGGGGACCAGAGGAACTCATAGTACGACTGGGTCTTCTTCTTCAGCGCAGCAGCTTGCTCTTCTGTTACGGGTGTAGTAGCATCTGTTACTGGTGTGGCAGCATCTGTTACTGGTGTAGTAGCCTGGGCGCTGTCGACTCGCAGGACTGGCACTGCTGGAGTGTTATTTGTCGGCGATACTGCTGGCGGGTTGAACGTCGGCGACCCGAGCGTTGGTGAATCGGCCAACCACGACTCCGGCCGCATGAACTTGTGAGAAGTATCCAGGCACAGCTGGGCCATCAACTCGTCTTCTGCTTGGCTGAGGGTGACGCTGGCGTTGTCGTCAGCTTCCTCTTCCGCATCTGCAGCTGGCTCCTGGTCCTCGACTTCTGAATCGCGATATGGATGAGATGGCGTGGGAGTAAGGGCTTCGCGCTCTTGTCGTAATGCTTCGTTCTCGACATCTTCTGCCTCCGGAGCTGACTCCTCCTCGATTGGATCGGAGTCATGAACTGGAAAGGTCGGTGTGGGTGTTAGGGCCTCGCGCTCCTGTGTTCGTTCTTCCATGTCGACTTCGCTATCGGCATAATCGCTAGATACATCATCCATGGCGACCAGTTCTTCCAATTCCTTGGTTTTCTGGGTGACGATAGGTGTAGCGGCGCGCTCCGGCGCCATCGCAGTATCATCGACACTGGCCCTTGTCACCTCTTCTAAGACCTGGTCCGGGGTTGCATCGCCGCGCTGTTCTTGGGTGGCGACTTCTGTCTCGTCGTCCACATGGTCTGGAGCTAGATTGGCTTCCGTGTGTGGAGCATTGATTTCAGCCTGGCCCTCGGTTTGGGCTGGAGCTCTATCGTCATGATGTTCTTGAGCAGTGATTGATGTCATGTTATCCAGCTGATCTGGGGTTGAATTGTTATGCTCATCTTGGGTAAAGGCTTCAGCGTTGTCCTCAACAATCTCCGAGGCTCGTATCGACGGGACAGGACTGGCGATGCGGATCTCTATTGCTTCTGCTGCTTCGTCTTCGGGCAGCACGACGATCTTCTCGGTTAGGTCAGGAGACATGCAATTTCTATCGCCCTCCGAGTCTCCAACCGATGACGGCGCATCAGAAAAGTCGAGATCGTAAATGGGCTCCATAAACGGTCTGCTCAGCCGCGCAAATTGCTTTGCCGCCATGTCTTGCGGCGCCGTAGCCGAGACTGGAGTTGACGGAAGTTCAGGCACCGGGCTGAGCAGCTTTTCGGATCCTGGTGTTGAGGGCGACGGGTGCTCGTTTGCTGGACCACGCAGGGTCTCTGTCTTTCGCCCGGGCTTTGGCGAGCCCTTACCCAGCGGACTACGCAGCGTCTCCGCTCGCGGTGTCAATGCCGGCATCCCGTCGGTACGTGGGCTATGCACAGCCTCGCCCACAACGAAGAAAGTTGTTCGTTTGGCTTCCATCTGTCTCCGTGGGTCCGGAGGCAACGGCTTGTTGATACTCGCTCTGGGATCGTCGAAAACTCCTGCGAGCACAGGTGACAGGATCGAGTAGCTCGTGCTCGGCTTGGAGACGTGTAGTTTGACCTCGTCGAACACTCCTGCGTTCACCGGAGACATGATCGAGTACGTTGTACTGGGTTTGGCCAGATGTGTATTGACCTTCTTCAGCAGTCCAGCTTGTACCGGTTTCTTGATCGGGCCGGTTCTGGTGGCGATATCTTTCCAGGTCATACGGTGGCTTAGTTGGTCCGATATGCGGTTCTCGGTGCTGGTACCTGGGCTCGTCACGGAAGAACGCTTGCTGTATACGGAAGTGCCGGCGCCGTGGCTCATGGAGTCTCCTGACGATGAGCTGAGGTTTCTTGAATGCCTATCTGCGTGTTCCACTTCGGCGATCGCGCTATATGGCCTCTCGAAGGGCTCGACGGGGGAGATGAGTGATCGGGCTCCTGCGTACAGCAAAAGTGATCTTGTGCTAGGCGCAGACACACTGCTACGGCGAGGCAGTATCGTCTCCCCACTGTCGTCGTAGGTTTGATCTCGGATCGTCGAAGGTGCGGAACCGGGTCGCTCGTCTTCCCACAACTGCTCCTCTTGGGACACCCGACTTGCTTCAGCCATTCTTCCCTCCTCACTCTCCGGCAGTGTTGGCGTCCAAGGATCCTCTACAGCCGGACCGCGTGCTTCTGTCGCAAGCCGCTCCGCAATCTGTACCAGCTGAGCATGCACAACATCGTCTATCCAATCTGGTATGTGGGACTGAATATCTCGTCTCACTTTGGAGCGTGTGCTTTGGTCCGCAGCGGTGACATCGCTGGCACGAGGCATCATCGAGGCGTTGTCCAGTAAATTTGATTCCCGTAGCCCTTCCGCACTTTGAACTGGACTTGTTGCTTCCTGCTTCTTGGTCTTCCATCGTTTGAACATTGAATTATACATCCTCCCCGAAGATTTCCGTTGCGGTTGTTCCTGCGCTGGGGACAACATGGTGTCTGAAATGTTATCTCGTTGAATCGTAGCTGCATCAGATGCAGTGCTTGAGAGGGAGACTTGAACGTGAATAACAATGATAGAAAGATGTAGCAGGGATGCAGATTGCAAAGATTGGGAAGGATGTAGCGGTGGTCAAAGGAATCCTACCTAGAGTCCAAACGTGCGTGGTCCTGGTTATGTCAATGGCTGCAATCGCCTATCTCTCTACCAATTTCGCACTCGGACCCTCGATCGAACGCCATGCTGCAAATTGAAGGATCGAGTCAATAAGAAAGTGCGGAGGTGGCAACTCTCTCAACCCGATTTCAGAATCTAGACAGGGGCGTCTCGAGGCCTTGGCCGCGGGACGTTGCGGTGCCCTACTTTTCCGCACCCGAGACGACGCTTGAGAGAAAGCAAGCCGTCGATCAAATTTGACGGAAAGGCTCATGTGGCTCCCATCTGTGCGCGCGTGGCGTACGGGAGAATCATGGACGTGGGATGCAAGAGCAAGTTCGAACATAATAATGGTACGGAGGTACCCCTGAGGTGGACCCGATAGATATAGGTTAGGGTTCCGACCGATCTTCATCAAACATTGCCGACGGCCGTGGAACCACGGAGGCCATGGAGCATGCCTACATTGCCTACTGACAAGCTGAGTAGCTCTAAGGCGATCGTTGTATGTATATCGTTAGCTGCGAGCGTCCATACGGTACTTTTGTGTTGCTTCCATACGTGAGAAGAAGACGGGAGCAGAGGCAATCCCATGCACGTGGTCCTCGAAATGGAGGGAGCGGCATGGGCACGGACAGCATCCTTTAGTGCTCCTTCGTCCCCACAAAAGAAAGCTTGAACACACGTCGCTCTCCCTAAAATTAACCCGACGGCTAGCTGTCTTGCTTTGAAACGAACACTTCGAACCTAGTTTATACATTGGAGAGTTGCCTTTAACCGTACAAGCTGTGCGTCTCCAATGATCGCTCTTATATTGCACATGCTTCCTGGTATGTGGACTTTTGTGCAACCAGAAACACGCCCGCATCCATTTTGGAGAGTGACAGCCAATGAAAACTGTGGTTGAATCCCGATCAATTCTTGTTGTCGCGATGCTCGAAGGATCCTTCTTGATGCTAATAACTCCATGAAGGCAAAGCTGCGTGGGAATCTCATCAATGATAATCGCACATTGACCATCGATCAACGTCACTTTTCAATCATCCTCCAAGCGCGACACGTGGCTCCACCCACGCCTCGATATCAGTTTTGCTCTCAACCACCTTTGCCAGCACAAGCGCTTGTTGTATTCCCATTTCCTCAGCTATCCTGCGAAGGATTTTGACACAGTATGCTTGTACTTCAGGCGACGAGATGTCCCGGGTAGCTGCGAAGAATAAGGGCCACATTAGGTTTAGCCCACCACTCGAGCGAGCTTCCACAACTTGCATTGGGTGATTGTGCATTGGATAGTTGGGCGCGGCAGCGTTCCTGCAGATATCCGAGACAACGTCTCGAAGAGGAAGCTCTCTCGAGGGCATAAACAGGTTGATCGAACTCAACGGCTTCGTTAAAGACTCTTCGAAGGTCGGGTGCTGTTGCCGTGCCACCGTTCCAGTCTGCTTCACGTAGCCGAGATGCTGAGGAACGGATGCAACTATGGCCATGTGGAGCGTATAGCAGAGGTCCATCGAGGTCTGAAGCTGTGCAGTATGCTCAGGCTGCGTGAATATCGGTGGACGAGCCGCGAATCCTCGGAGCAGAGCCGTCTTGATGCCTTCGTGCAGCAAGGTACGCATAACGCGCATCGCATTCCATAAATTGGCAGTAAGAAGATCGGGATACAAATGATAGACGCCTCCGAAGACGTGCTCGTGATCATTCGAGGTCAGGACAGTATATTGCCATCCCGGGTTGGGTATATCGTAAACTACAGCAAGCCGTCTATCGATCTCGAGGCTCTTCGACATGATCTCAAGTAAATCGGTTGTTTTCTTACTATCGACGGCATGGCGAAAATTGTTGGCGTCGATCAACGTCAGATGGATACCGTACGCTTTGCGCCCATAGATATCATGACTAGGTATCATATCTGGGAGTGTTTTCGCCATGTCCATGATGTTTTGAGGCATAGGAAGACTCAGTTGGATGGAGGTGACCAGAATTCCAGTCATAGCTTGCACAAACAAACGACGTCCAATTGGGTGTCGGAGCTGTTCGGGCCCTCGCAAGTTCAGTAACGCAGCAGAGCCGTGCACATGTTCCATCCAGGCTTTGATAGATCGTTGGTTCATGCCGGTAATGACTTCGTACATGCCGAGGATCAAGATGGAGAGCAAGGTGGTATCCTTGACGGCACGGACAGGACATTGAAGAGCATTGTTGGTAAATCCTATGGCACTCGCATACTGGTACCTCGAAGCGTTGGCAAGCTCTCCACTTCGCATTCGGTGAGCATAGCTTGCGAAGCTCACTGCTCGGACAGCAGTTGTGAGAGTCTCGTCGAAGCTTGTGTACTTGTACATCCAAGCTAGATTATCCATGGTCGTGTTTGTTGGCGCATTGATTCCTACGACGAAGTTGTGGATGAAGTGGCAAGTCGCAGTCTCGTCAAGGGTTGATCGAATCGTCAGACCACCATCGACTAGAGGTCGTGAGGTAACCAGCTCTGTTTTCCTTGGCTCTGGGTACGAATCCAGCGGTGTCGTCGACGGCGTCTTGTGGGAAACACCTGCAGATGGAGGGGCCAATAATGCTGCGGACTTCTTCGCCTCAGAAGCCCCAGCCTTGTGCACTACGTTTGCGCTTTGATCCCGAAATATGACGTCGACTTGTGAGCGGTAGCCAGGGCATGTTCTTTTAGCCTTGGAGCACTGCGTGCAACCATCTGGTTTGGCATCGCAACGAGTCTTTCTCGACCTGCAGGCATGGCAGGCTTTCGACGGCTTACCGCAACTGAAAAGGAAATATCAGCCAATCATCCCATATACGAATTCCTGTTGTCTTGACTAAGAATCTAGCGTTCGAAAGGCGCTTATGTACTGCATAGAAGCCTTCTGCGTGGTCCTCCAGTATAGCATTTATCTACTATACCTAATCTGCAGCTTTTCGAGACATGGAAACACTTACTACACCATCGTAATCGTCTCCGAAAGCCGTAGTTGCGTCCAGCTTGCCGTTCGTGTCTTGACAACGAGACTGCTGCTGTTGGCGTGTTCCGGTGCTGGGGACTTCCTGCGCCACGCTACGGAGATCAAACTGGCTTCGGTTAGTAGTCACTGCAGCGAACCTCGAGTATTTGGACATCTTGATATCCTAGGTAGGAATCTAGGATGTTATATGGAAGTGGTACATCTGTTTTTAGCCGTTGGGCGCAGCAGAGGCAATCACGCTAACCTCGATCGGGGCAGCTGGAAGTTGCCCAATCACCGTGTCTCGTTGTCGTCTTCTGCTCGATCACATCATGTCGTCGCGTAAGGAAAGTCCTGTGCATCCTCCAGCCTCGTGTTGAACTTCATGGATACCGCTTTGGTGGC